>TARA_R110001599_G_scaffold107870_2_pt1 | contig 37093 bp, 32 predicted proteins | sample TARA_R110001599 | Tara Oceans TARA_R110001599 (sample SAMEA4398360) | marine metagenome | biome: Polar Biome; feature: [MES] marine water layer (ENVO:01000295) within the mesopelagic zone...; material: water (ENVO:00002006), including particulate matter (ENVO:01000060) such... | reverse complement strand
TCCAATCGCAACAAGGTGGCAAAGCTGCACTATATGCCGAACGGCTTTCGTCCGCTTTCTTCGGGCGACCATGTTCTCTGCGCGGTGACCGGCGAGGCTATCCCGCTCGACGAGCTGCGTTACTGGAGCGTCGAAAAGCAGGAGCCTTATGCCACTGCACAAATCTCGGCGCACGCTCATCTGCCGGAAGATGAGCGGTGAGACGACGGTTCAAAATCGTTCTGGGCGCTTTGACGATGGCGGCTACTGCCGTTCCGGCAGCAATTGTATATGCCGAAGCCAATGACACCGAACAGTCGGCATTTCGCGAGGCGGTAAAATTCGGCTTTAGCGGTGAAGCGATCCAGGGCGGAGTGATGATCGGCGACGCGCCCGCAGGCACCGCCAGCCTGTCTTTCGATGGCGACCCGGTTCCCGTCGACGAGGATGGCAAGTTCATTATCGCGTTCAATCGCGACGCCGGACAGGCAGCGCATCTGGTTGCCACGCTGGACAACGGACAGACGGTCCGCAAGTTCATCAATATCGCTCCGCGCAAATGGCAGATCGAGCATGTCAGCCTCAATCGCAGCGGACGCACCGCCAGCGAGTCCTTCAAGCGCCGCCGCGCACCGGAATTGGCGCAGATTAACGCGGCGCGCAGCGTCAAGAGCGACAGCGCCGGCTGGCGTCAGGATTTCATCTGGCCGGTCAAGGGCAGAATTTCCGGCATGTTCGGTAATCAACGCATCTATAACGGCTCGCCGGGCAGTTATCACAGCGGGATCGATATCGCCGCCGCTAACGGCACTTATTATGTCGCGCCCGCCGACGGCGTCGTGACGCTGGCGGCGAGTAGCCCGTTCACGCTCGAAGGCAATCTGCTGATGATTGACCACGGCATGGGTCTCAACAGCGCGTTTCTGCACAGTTCGGAAATCCTGGTGGAAGCCGGGGAGGTCGTCAAGCGCGGCCAGCCCATCGGCCGCATCGGCTCAACCGGTAGCGCCACCGGACCGCATCTGCACTGGTCGATGAAGTGGAATCAGGCGAGGATCGACCCGATCCTGCTGACCGGGGCGATGGACTAGCTATGGAAGGTTCCGGCTTTTAATTCGTAACCCGTTTGACTTTGAAGCCTCGGCCTTCATTCACCTTGGCCAGATAGCTGCCCAAAGCCGCACGTTCGATCGTGATCGAATCGCCTGCCTTTGGCCTGCGCATTGTGCTGCGGGGAGGCTCGGTCTGCTGCCAAACCGCTCCCTCTTCCAGCTGGATCAGCCATTTGCCGCTGCGAATCGTTCGCGCAGACTTGATAATCCCTTCAATTGACTCGATTTGCTCGCCTTCATCGCCTTCACCGTCGAACAGCTTGATCCTTGGCAGTGTCAGTCCGAACAGTCCACGCCGCGCTTCACGCACTTGTTCGCGATCGGCGATAACCACCTGGTTGGAGGATTGGGCCGTCTGCAGAGTTGTCACCTTTTCATCGTAGCAGGCCAGACGAGCGGTCGGATCGGCGACGTCCTTGCAAGCCACCAGTTCGGTATAGACAGTTGGCGGTGCCGTTAGCGCTTTTCTGCGATCGACCTCCTGAGCAGATACCGGGGCACTAGTGATGCCTGCTGCCGCTGTTATAGTCGCTGAAATCAAGCTTGCGACGAGCCATTTTGAACCAACCATGCTGAATATTCCCGTTATCCGAATTCAGATTTCTTTTTACATAAGCAATCGCGCTACGCGAGGCAATTCATTGTTGAACGAACGGGGTGAGCTGACTGTGCTGCGAGTGTAGGGCCACCAAACATGATAATTATCCCCAATTCTGGCGGCCATGACACTGTGACAAAATAGTTACAATCTCTACAAAAACTGCCCTTTTCCCTGAACAGAAGCTTTACAGGCCACAAGCCTTGTTGCAATTGACCTCCAACTCGGTGGTCGAATCCGTGCGTTTGGGGCGCGCTGATTGCCATCGATCAACAACCGGGGATCGGCCATAATGGTCAACCTCTCCAGAATAAGGGACTGGATTACATGAGAAAATATTCAAACCTGAAGGCATCCGTTGCACCTATGGTGCTCGGACTCGCTATGGTTTCTACGCCTGCATTTGCGCAAGACCAGGAAGCAGCCGAGACCGCTGAAAGCGTCATCGTTGTTACGGGTTCGCGCATCAGCAATCCAAATCTGGAGCTTTCGAGCCCAGTTGGCGTTGTAACTTCCGAAGAACTGGAATTGCGTCAGACCAACACTGCTGAACAGTTCCTTCGTGAACTGCCATCGGCAATTCCATCAACCGGCTCTGCGGTCAACAACGGCAACGGCGGCTCGTCCTTCGTTAACCTTCGTGGTATCGGTTCGCAGCGTAACCTGGTTCTTCTCGACGGACGTCGCTTCGTTCCTGCCGACACAACCGGCCGCGTCGACCTTAACAGCATCCCATTGGCTGTTATCGAGCGTACCGACGTTCTGACCGGTGGTGCTACGACCACTTATGGTGCCGACGCAATCTCCGGCGTTGTCAACTTCATCACCAAGCGCGACTTTGCTGGCGTTGAAATCAACCTGTCCGAGCAGATCACAGAAGAAGGCGACGGCAACGTATTCCGCGCTGACATGACCATTGGTGCCAACTTCGATGATGGCCGTGGTAATGTTGTTCTGAGCGTTGGTTATCAGGATCAGGATGCTGTATATCAGGGCGATCGCTCATTCGGTGAAAATAACATCAGTTCTTACACCGGCGAAGCCGGCGGTTCTTCGAACGCCATTCCTGCTGTTATCGTTGGCCCCATCCCGGGCGGCTTCGGTCAGATTGCTCCAGACGGACAGACCGTTCTGAGCGGCGTTTTTGATCGTCCATTCAACTTCAACCCATTCAACATTTTCCAGACGCCATTCGAGCGGTTCAATATTTTCAGCTCCGCACGTTATGAAATCAACGAGAATGTCGAAGTTTACTCACAGGCTGCTTTCTCCAAGCAGTCCGTGTCGACGATTATCGCTCCTGGCGGCTCGTTCTTCAACAACTACGATATCAACCTGAACAACCCAACCATTCCGAATGGCATTGCCAATCAGTTCTGTGCGGGTCTTGGCTTGACCGCTGCTCAATGTACCGCTGGCATCAACACGCCATTTGGTCCAACCTTGGCTGATGGTTCGGCAAACCCTGATTTCGTGAACATCAACACCCAGGTCCGTCGTCGTTCGATCGAAGCCGGTACCCGTGACTCGATCTACACCTCGACCCTGTTCAACATGGTTGTAGGTGCTCGTGGCGCGATCACCGACAACATCAGCTATGATGTTTCGGGTACATATGGTGAAAGCGAACGCATTCAGACCCAGACCGGCTTCTTCCGCCGTTCGCGTCTCGATGATGCTTTGTATGTTCTGCCCGATGGTACGTGTATTTCGGGCAACGACGGTTGTGCACCGATCAACCTTTTCGGTCTTGAAGGCGACCTGGGTTCACAGGCTGCGATTGATTACGTGTCCGGCTTGACACAGCAGGTTATCACGAAAACTTCGATCGCAACGGTTAACGCTTCGGTTACCGGTGACCTCGGCTTCGGCATTTCCGAAACACCTATCCAGTTCGCAGTCGGTGGCGAGTATCGTTCATTTACCGCTTCGCGCGTATCTGATGATGCTTCGAAAACTCCGGGTGCCGTTGTTGGTGCCGGTGGTGCTGCTCCGGACATTTTCGGTTCCTACGATGTGTATGACGCTTTTGGCGAAGTTAGCATTCCGGTATTCGAAGGTGAATCTTTCGCAGAAAGCCTGACCGTCGATCTCGGTGCTCGTTATTCCGATTACTCCACTGCGGGTACGGAATTCACCTGGAAAGCTGGCGGTAGCTGGGAAGTTATTCCTGGTCTGACCTTCCGTGGCAACTATCAGCGTTCTTCGCGCGCACCGAATATCGGTGAGCTGTTCGCACCGGTTTCCACTGGTCTGAGCAACCTGGGTTCCGATCCTTGTGCCGGTCCAACAGCTCCAACCGGAAATCTGCTCGCAGCTTGTTTGCTTCAGGTTCCAGCCGGAAGCACCGGTGCTGCCGCGATCCAGGCGGGTACGCTGCTTCAGCCAGCCGCTGGTCAGATTAACATCACCACTGGTGGCAACCCGAATCTGGGAACGGAAACGGCAAAAACATGGACCATTGGTACGGCATTCCAGCCAGACGCAATTCCGGGCTTCGCTCTGACCGTTGACTATTTCAACATCAAAGTGACCGGCGCTGTATCTTCGCCAACCGTTGGCGATGCTGTCGATGCATGTTTCTTGGCTCCATCGGCTACGAACCCAGCCTGTGGTCCGACATTCATCTCGCGTAACCCTGCGACGGGTGGACTTGACGGTGATCCGTCGACGACCAGAGGTTTGATCCTGCAACAGAGCAATCTGGGCCGTATCGCCACCGATGGTATCGATCTGAGCATGCGGTACAGCACGGACCTCAGCGACATGATCGGCCTCAGCCTGTCATTCGACGGTACCTGGACCAACAAGAATACGTTCCAGGCAACGGCTACCGGTTTGGATCGTGATTGCGTTGGCTTCTACTCGGTTAACTGTGGTTCGCCTCAGTCGGAATTCGCCTTCTCGCAGCGTACGTCGATGACATTTGACGAAGACTACACGCTGTCATTGCGCTGGCGCTACCTGAGCGCGCTGCAGTACGAGCCTGCAGTGAATAACGCAGAAATTGCTGCTGCTCTTGCTGATCCAGCTGGTTGCCCTGATGCACTCGGTGCGGATCCCGGTGGATGCGTAGTAAACCCTGAGTTCACAACCATCCCGGCTGAGCATTATTTTGATCTGTCGTTCCAGTGGGATGTTAGTGAAAATGTATTGTTCACTCTGACAGCGCAGAATCTGCTGAACAACAAGCCAAAGCTGGTTGGTTCGGACATCGGTTCTACGTCGTACAACTCCGGTAACGTCTATCCATCGTCTTATGACGCTCTGGGCCGTCGTTATGGCGCGAGCGTGAAATTCACTTTCTGATCCCGGCGATTAGAATTGAACAAAAGAGGGCGGGCCAATTGGTCCGCCCTTTTTCTTTGTATCGTTGAGTTTTTGCTCTCTGCATGTTAATAATAGAGCATCTGCAAGCAGAGAGTTGCTTGTGAAGCTCAGTAGTCCAATGAGCCTTTATCAAACCGGTGTGGTTGACAACAGTCAGGCTAGCTTTACCTTGCAATAAGCCGAGACTGGCGGCAGTTTGACTATATATATTCCGATATTTACGGAGGCGTTATGAAAATTCTTGTTCAAACCGTGGCTGCAGGCGCGCTGATCGCGATTGCCTTTGTCGTACCCACCTTATCGGCGTACGCCACAAAGAGTGACAATATCGAGGCCAAGTCGAAAGCGCCGCAAAAGATCACCGACCGACGTCACCCGGATTACGTACGCTGCCGGTCTGAACCAATCATCGGCTCTCTGGCGCGCAAACGCCGAATCTGCATGACCAATGCAGAATGGGCCGAATATGTAAAAGCTGGCTCGAGAGACTCGAAGCAATTTGTCGAGGACATGCAGGTTGGGATTGATCAAAACGCACAATGATGCAATTTTCCAATACAATCGAAACAACCTTTTGCGATAATAGAGGAATCACAATGAAATTAGGTATCATCGCACTGTCGGTAACTTTTTTGCTTGCCGCGCCCGTCGCCGCCGAGGAACTGGGGGCTTCAAATTCCGAATCTTCTGATGCAACTTCGACCGACACGAAAGAAACAAACAAACCAAAGAAACCGAAAAAAATCACCGACCGCCGTCATCCGGATTACGTCCGTTGCCGGTCAGAGCCAATCATCGGCTCGCTTGCCCGGAAACGCCGGATCTGCATGACAAACTCCGAATGGTCAGAATATGTCAAAGCTGGGGCCCGTGATTCCAGGCAGTTTGTCGAAGATATGCAGGTTGGTGAAGGCGGCAGCAATTAAGAAGAAAATGTGAATTCTAATTCAAAAGCTTGGAATTCAGATCAAAGTCTATTTGCTGGCTTTCTGCGACTGCTTTTCCCCACTGGACAACCATGTCGATTTCGGCACCGTGTAGCTCGGCCATTCGATTTTGTTCTTTCTGTCGTGTTTGAGCGTCGAAGATTTCACCTGTTTTCGCCTGATCGAGCTTGGAGTGACTTTTGAATGCGGGGCCGTTCACACTTTTCATTATGGTTGCTTCGTCCATCCCGAGACCAAATAGGGCATCAAGCGCCGTCATGGTTTCGGGCTGCCTGGCCAGGAAGCTGTCGCTGTCCAGCGTCTTTACACGCTCGTCGCCAATCGTCGTGAGTATCTTGGCAAAGGCGGCATGTTGCGAGAGCCATCCAATGGCCGCGACTTGCAGATCGGTGAGTTGCAACAGCTCTTCCGGCGAAAAGCCGCCTAGCGCATAGCCATCCTTCAAGGTTCCCAGCAGCACGTCACGCACCCATATACGGCCCCACATTTCCTTTTTTACGATTGACTGCAAATAGGATTTCAGCGGCGCATATAATAATAATGCTCTGGATTCCGGGCGTAATCTAAGCGCTGGAATAGCCAGCGGCGTGCAGATATTGGACGGCTTGACGATTACCGCCTGGTCTTCGTCCATCGGCCGGGCGAGAAGCCCGAGTGACTTGTCAAGCACGGTCGCCAGCTTCTGGCTGTCCGCACCGCGTCTTCGCCAGCCGATCATGTCGTTGAGTATGACCGGCTCTTTCAGGCCCATCGACACACCGGGAATGTCGAAAGCTCGCGCCATCATCGTGGAACAGCAATAAGCGGAATGGAAAATGAAATGGACCGGCGCGGTCGTCAGTTTTATGTCCGCGATATCCGCTCGCCTGATTAGTTCGTATTGGTCCACATTGGGCAAATGCTCGTCGGTGATAAATGTGCAATTGCGGTGCACATCGCGCGGGACGTGGACAAAGCGGAAGGCGTCGGCGACCTCGTCATAGCGATGCGGAAGATAATCCGCATCGCTTAAGATTTCGGCTTGTCTCGCGGCTAAACTCATCGACGCTATCTGCCTGTCAGGAGCGGATTGCGCAAGCCTAAGCTGCATCCGTCGCAACCGGCTCCATCTTCAGCCCACCGTCGCCTTCGTCAATTTTGACCGTACTGTTATCCGGCACGTCACCGCGCAGGATCAGGTCTGCGAGCGGGTCCTGCAGATATTTCTGGATCGCCCGCTTCAGCGGCCGTGCGCCGTAAACCGGATCATAGCCGACCCGCCCCAGCCAGCGCCTCGCCGCGTCCGTAAGGTCCAGTTCGATCTTCCGGTCCTTGAGCAATTTCTGCACCCGCAGAACCTGGATATCGACAATCGGCGCCATATGTTCCTCGGCAAGCCGGTGGAACAGGATGATTTCATCCAGCCGGTTTAGGAATTCGGGGCGGAAATGGGCGCGGACGACTTCCATGACCTGCGGCTCGACATCCTTGACCGTCTCGCCATCCTTCATGTTCGCCATATATTGGCTGCCGAGGTTGGAGGTCAGGATGATCAGCGTGTTGGAGAAGTCGACCACACGGCCCTGGCCGTCAGTCAGGCGACCGTCGTCGAGAACCTGCAGCAATACATTGAACACATCGCCATGCGCCTTTTCGACCTCGTCGAACAGAATCACCTGATAGGGGCGCCGACGCACCGCTTCGGTCAGCACACCGCCTTCATCATAACCGACATAGCCCGGAGGCGCGCCAATCAGGCGTGATACGCTGTGCTTTTCCATGAACTCGGACATGTCGATCCGGACCATCGCCTGATCGTCGTCGAACAGGAAGCCGGCCAGTGCCTTGGTCAGCTCGGTCTTGCCGACGCCGGTGGGGCCGAGGAACAGGAAGCTGCCCAGCGGCCGGTTGGGGTCCTGCAGGCCCGCGCGGCTGCGGCGTACGGCTGCGGAAACGGCGGCAACAGCGTCCTTCTGCCCGATCACCCGCTTGCCGATCAGCTCTTCCATGGCCAGCAGCTTCTCGCGTTCGCCCTCGAGCATCTTGTCGACCGGGATGCCGGTCCATTTCGAAACCACGGCAGCAATATCTTCCGACACGACTTCCTCGCGCAGCATCGCGCCTTCGCTCGCGCCGGCGGCTTCTTCGAGCGCCTTTACGAGCTTGGGAATGGTGCCGTAGCTCAATTCTCCGGCCTTCGCGAGATCGCCCGCCCGCTCGGCCTGCTCCAGTTCAAGCCGGGCCTGGTCCAGCTGCTCCTTGAGATGCGATTCCGCGTGGATCTTGTCCTTCTCGCCTTGCCAGCGGGTGGTCAGTTCGGCGGATTGCTGCTCGAGTTCGGCCAGCTCTTTCTTCAGTGTTTCCAGACGTCCCTTGGAGGCATCGTCGCTTTCCTTGGACAGCGCCTCGCGCTCGATCTTGAGCTGGATGATCCGGCGGTCAAGATTCTCGATTTCTTCCGGCTTGGATTCCACTTCCATACGGATGCGCGAAGCCGCCTCATCCATCAGGTCGATGGCTTTGTCGGGCAGGAAACGGTCCGAAATATAACGGTTCGAGAGAGTTGCCGCGCTGACCAGAGCACCATCGGTAATCCGCACCCCGTGGTGCAATTCATATTTCTCCTTCAACCCCCGCAGGATCGAGATCGTGTCTTCGACGGTCGGTTCGCCGATGAAGACAGGCTGGAACCGTCTTTGCAGCGCGGCATCTTTCTCGACATATTTCTGATATTCATTGAGCGTGGTTGCCCCGATACAGTGGAGTTCACCCCGAGCCAGTGCCGGCTTGAGCAGGTTGGAAGCATCCATCGAGCCTTCCGAAGCGCCCGCGCCGATCAATGTGTGCATCTCGTCGATGAACAGGATGATTTCGCCCTCTGCCCCGCGCACATCGTCAAGCACGCTCTTGAGCCGCTCTTCAAACTCGCCGCGATATTTCGCGCCGGCGATCAGCGAGCCCATGTCCAGCGACATCAGGCGGCGGTCCTTCAGGCTGTCGGGTACATCACCATTGGCAATGCGCAGCGCCATGCCTTCGGCGATGGCGGTCTTGCCGACCCCGGGTTCACCGATCAGGACCGGATTATTCTTGGTCCGGCGCGCCAGTATCTGGATCGTGCGGCGGATTTCCTCGTCGCGACCGATGACCGGATCGAGCTTGCCGTCGCGCGCGGCCTGGGTCAGGTCGCGGGTATATTTTTTCATCGCTTCATAGCTCTCTTCGGCCGAGGCGCTGTCCGCCGTGCGTCCACCGCGCAATTCGTTGATCGCGCTGTTCAGCGTTTCGGGCGTTACGCCGGAAGATTGCAGCGCCTTGCCCGCCGGAGTGTCTTTCGACAATAGCAGCGCAAGCAACAGCCGCTCAACCGTGACATAGCTGTCACCGGCCTTCTCCGCGATCTGCTCTGCCTGATCGAGCATCCGCACCGCGTCATTGTTGAGACCCGGCGTCTGCTGCGCACCGCCGCCGGATACCGCAGGAATCTTGTCCAGAACCGCATCGATTTCCTGATGCGCCTTCTTGGCATCGCCGCCGGCCTTGGTGATCAGTCCCGCCGCCATGCCCTGATCGTCTTCGAGCAGCGCCTTGGCGATATGGCCGGCAGTTATCTGCTGGTGATTCATCCGGATGGCTACGGTCTGTGCCGATTGCAAAAACCCTTTGGCGCGGTCGGTGAATTTCTCAAGGTTCATTGGTTCATCCTGTTCAATCTCGGTCTCTTGTCATAAATATGGTGTTGTAGTCGTGCAACACAACCATATTGATGACTTTTTCCGACGGAGATATATGGTAAGCGTGAAAATATGCGCAGCTTAAGTCGCTGCCCGGAAGGATAAAATACGTGAAAACACTTAAACGGGCGGGCCTCGGGTTGCTGGCATTTCTTGTGCTGGCGGGAATCGGGCTGGCAGTCTGGGAACCGCTGAGCGTCGAAACTGCTGCAGCGCCAGCCGACGGTTCCTATCAGGCCCGGATCGTCCGCGACGAATTTGGTGTTCCGCATATTTTCGGCAAGACCGACGCCGATGTCGCTTATGGCGTGGCCTATGCGCATTCCGAGGACGATTTTTCGACGCTGCAGGAAGTGACCGCGATGACGCGGGGCCGGATGGCAACGCTCAATGGTTCCGAGAGCGCACCGATCGACTTTATAGCAGCCCTGCTTGATGTGCGCGGGACGGTGAACCGCAAATATGATGATTTGCCGGCGGATGTGCGCGTGGTGCTTGACGGCTATGCATCGGGGCTCAACGCTTATGCCGAGGAGCATCCCGAAGAGGTCTCGCTGGCCAAGTTATTCCCGGTCAATGGTCAGGATATCGCCGCAGGGTTCGTGCTGCGTTCGCCCTTTTTCTTCGGAATCAACAATCCGATAGAAGCACTAGTGCAGAATAAGCCGCTGCCGCGCGAAGGCGGACCGCGCCTGTCCGGCGAACAGGAAAAAAAGTCCGTCCATCCGCTGAGTCCTGACAAGATCATCGACGATAAGAAAGTCACGCCGGTCGGACCCGACCCGGACGAGAACGGCTCCAACGCTTATGCAATCGCGCCGGAACTCTCTCCCGAAGGCAAGACCCGCCTGATCTCCAATTCGCACCAGCCGTTGCGTGGCAATGTCGCCTGGTACGAGTTGGTGGTGCACAGTGAAGAGGGATGGGATTTCGCTGGGGCCAATTTCCCGGGTTCTCCCTTTCCCTTCCTTGGTCATAACAAATATCTTGGCTGGACCAACACGGTCAACCGCCCCGATCTGGTCGACATCTACAAGCTCACGCTGAACGACCGTAAAGACGCCTACCGCTTCGACGGCGAATGGAAACCGCTCGAGAAAAAGCGCGTCTGGCTGAAAATCAAGTTCGGCCCCTTCGTCATTCCCTATCCGCAGGTCGCCTATCGCTCGATCCACGGGCCGGTGATCATGAATGACAGCGGCGCTTATGCGCTCCGCTATGCCGGTATCGACGAGCTCGACATGCTGACCCAATATTACCGGATCAACAAGGCAAGCAATTTCGAAGAATGGCAGGCGGCGATGGCGGGGCAGGGCGTCCCGGCAACCAATTTCATCTATGCCGATGCCGAGGGCAATATCGGGCTTTACTATAACGCGATGTTCCCCGATCGGCCGGAGGGGCATGACTGGCGGACGGTGCTGCCCGGCGATACATCTGCGACCCTGTGGCAGGGGGCTTTGCCGTTCACGCGCGTGCCCGCGCTGGTCAATCCGGCCTCCGGCTATGTCATGAATGCCAATAACACGCCTTATATCGCGGCGGGTCCGGGCGATGAACTCAAACCGGACAATTTCTCGCCGCTGCTCGGCGTCGAAAGTGACGAAACCAACCGTTCGCGCCGGTCGATCGCCCTGCTGGAACGCGCCAATGCCGACGGCAAGATCACCGACGCCGAATTATGGGCGATCAAATATGACACCGGCTATGAAAAGGCCGGCTATGCGAAAGACTGGCTGGGCAGAATTGCCGCGCTCGATCTGAAAGACAGTGCCAGATTGCTCAAGGCGCAGCAACTGCTCGCGCAGTGGGACTGGAATCTCGACGGCAAGGGGCCTGCAGACGCGCTCGCGCTGATGGTGCTGCGCCCGGCCAACAAGTCGCATTACAACCGGGGCACAATGCCCGACCCGCGACAGATACTGGAAGATACGGTCGACCATTTGAAGCAATATTTTGACAGGATCGATCCGCCGATGTTGAATGTGCTGCGGATGCGGCAGGGCAAGGTCGATCTGCCGGTGGATGGCGGCAACGACACGATCCGCGCCTCGACCCTGTGGGATATCGAGGAAGACGGGCGGCTAAGCGTTCGCCACGGCGACAGCTTCATCCAGTTTGTCGAATGGGACAAGGACGGCAAGGTCTATTCGCGCTCGATCCAGCCCTTCGGCGCTGCCACGACGCGACCGGAGTCAAAACATTATACCGACCAGATGCAATTGTTTGTCGACAAGAAGCTGAAGCCGGTGTGGTTTGATCCGGCCGAGCTGGAGAAGCACAAGACCAGTGCCAAGGTGGTGCGAAGCGCCCAAAAATAAGGGGCTCCGCGCTTGACGCGGAGCCCATGGAGGGAACTGTGCTCCGCACTCGATGCGGAGCTCTGGAGGCAAGCGCAACGGCGATATCATGACCAAAGCCGGCTACGTCTATCTCATGGCAAACCGACGGCGCGGGAAAACCTATCTCGGCGTCACCAGCCATCTCGTCCAGCGCGCCTATCAACATCGCAACAAGTTGATCGACGGATACTCAAAGGAACATGACTGCACCTTGCTGGTCTGGTTCGAAGCACATGATGACATTCAGCATGATGACATTCAGGACGCCAGAGCGAGAGAATGGAAACTCAAGAAATGGCGCAGGGAATGGAAACTGGCGTTGGTCGAAGAGCATAATCCGGAATGGCGTGATCTATTCGACGATATCGCCTGTCCGCAGGGCTCCGCGTCAAGCGCGGAGCACGGGGATGAAGCCGAACCCTAGAAATGCGGGCTTCGCACTCGATGCGGAGCCCGGGCCGCAAACACTTCCCTAAGGCACCAGAACCGTATCCACCGCCTCATCTGCCAGTTCCGGATAATCGGTAATATAGTGCAATCCCCGGCTTTCCTTCCGCGACAGCGCTGATTTGACGATCAGGTCGGCGACCTCGATCAGGTTGCGCAATTCGATCAGATCCTGCGTCACGCGGAAATTGCTGTAATATTCCTCGACCTCCTCGCGGAGCAGGTTGATGCGGTTCTGGGCGCGTTCGAGCCGCTTGGTGGTGCGGACGATGCCGACATAGTTCCACATGAAGCGGCGGATCTCGGTCCAGGTCTGCTTGATCACCACTTCTTCGTCGCTGTCGGTAACGCGGCTTTCGTCCCAGGGCCGGATCGCGGGCGGGGCAGGGAGGTCATCCCAATGTTCGGCAATATCGCGCGCCGCAGCGTCGCCGAAGACGAAACATTCGAGCAGGCTGTTGGATGCCAGGCGGTTGGCGCCGTGCAGGCCGCTTTCGCTCGACTCGCCCGCGGCGTAGAGGCCAGGCAGGTCAGTGCGACCCGCCAGATCGATCAGGATTCCACCACAGGTATAATGTTGCGCCGGCACGACCGGGATCGGTCCTGTCGTCATGTCGATGCCCAGCCCGATCAGCTTGTCATAGATATTGGGGAAATGACCCTTCACGAATTCCGGATCGCGGTGCGAAATATCCAGATGGACATAATCCAGCCCGAGCCGCTTGATCTCGTGGTCGTTGGCGCGCGCGACAATGTCGCGCGGGGCCAGTTCCATGCGTTCCGGATCGAAGCGCTGCATGAAGCGGTCGCCTGCTTCGTCACCGGCATCGTCTGGCAATTTCAGATGTCCGCCTTCGCCGCGCACCGCTTCGGTGATCAGGAAATTCTTGACCTCGAGATTATAGAGGCAGGTCGGGTGGAACTGCATCATTTCCATGTTGGAAACCCGCGCGCCCGCGCGCCAGGCCATGGCGATGCCGTCGCCCGTCGCGCCGCGCGGTGCGGTGGAGAAAAGATAGGTTCGGCCCGCGCCACCGCTGGCCATGATTGTCGCGCGAGAGGTCAATGTCTCGACATGCCCGGTTTCATTGTCGAGTGCATAGACGCCCCAGACATTTTTCGCGCCGGTGGGGGTTTCGGCGTGCCGATCGACGATCAGGTCGATCGCCACCATATGCGGCCGCAGCGTGATATTGGGGTGCGCCGCAGCGGTATTCTGCAGCGCTTCCTGCACCGCCCAGCCGGTCGCATCGTCGACATGGACGATCCGGCGGTGGCTGTGTCCGCCCTCGCGGGTCAGGTGGAGAACTTCCGCTTCCTTGTTGAACGGCACGCCCATATCTTCAAGCCGCGCTATCGCCGCCGGCGCATTTTCAACAACAAATTCAACGGTTTCTCGGCGATTGAGGCCGGCCCCTGCGACCATCGTGTCGTTGATGTGATTGTCGAACGTGTCACCAGCGTCGAGCACCGCGGCAATCCCGCCCTGTGCCCAGGCGGTGGACCCGCCGGTCAGTTCGCCCTTGGCCAGCACCAGCACCTTGTGGGTGCGGGCCAGGGTTATCGCTGCGCTCAGCCCGGCCGCGCCGGACCCGACGATGATGACGTCGTGGCTCACGCCGCTTTGGCGCGGGTAAGATTGAGAAACACATCTTCCAGATCCGCTTCTCGTGTCGTGACATCGACGATCGCAAAGCCGCGTTCCTGTACCGCCGCCATCACGCCACCGGCATTGGTCCGGTCCTTGTTATAGGTGACCGCCACCGTGCGCGGGCCGATGATTTCAGCTTTTTCGAACAATTCATTGGCAAACGAGACCGCATCCGCCGCCTCGCTGATATCGCGGTCCAGCGTCAGCTCGACCAGCTTCTCGCGCGCCATGTCGACCAGTTCCGATGTCGGCTTGTTGGCGATCAGCTTGCCGTGATTGATAATCGCGATCCGCTCGCACAGATTTTCCGCTTCCTCGAGATAATGGGTGGTCAGCACGATGGTGACCCCGGCCTTGTTCAGTTCGATGACATATTCCCACAGCTGTTGCCGCAGATCGATATCGACACCCGCCGTCGGTTCGTCGAGCACCAGGATTGGAGGCGAGTGGACCATTGCCTTGGCGACCAGCAGCCGCCTCTTCATCCCGCCGGACAGCGTACGGGCATAGGCGTTGGCCTTGTCCCCGAGATGCACGGCCTCGAGCAATTCCATCGTCCGGCGCTTGGCTTTCGAAACGCCATATAGGCCAGCTTGAACCTCGAGGGATTCAAAAGGAGTGAAAAAGGGATCGAAAATAATCTCCTGCGGCACGATCCCGATCGACGCCTTGGCGTTGCGAGGGCTGTCATCAATATCAAAGCCCCAGATATTGGCATGGCCGCCGGTTTTGCGCACCATTCCGGACAATATGTTGATCAGCGTGGACTTGCCTGCGCCATTGGGACCCAGAAGGCCGAAGATGGAGCCGCGAGGAACATCGAAACTGATGTCATCGAGCGCCTGTTTTCCGTCGGCGTAGGTTTTGGAAAGATTCTGGATCGATATTGCTGCGTCAGTCATTTTCGTCGCATAGCCCCTTTGCCCGCGCTGCGCAAACCTCCGTTGTCACCGAATGAAAAAATACGTAAACACAGCGTGTTAACCAAAATTTAACGGATAATCTTTGCATTTCTGACAGCAATTTATCCCATAGCTGCAGATCTATTGACCAGAATAGGGAAGTCAAACATGCGTTTAGTTTCGCGGAAACTGTCAGGTGGTGCGCTGGCGATCGTCGGGTGCGCGACTGCGGGCCCGTTATACGCGCAGACGGCAACAGGTGATGCAGTGGCAGACATTACCCAACCCAGTTCGGTGCAAAGACTGCAAGACCTCCAATTCGGCGACATAATCGCGGGCAGCACGGTTTCCACTGTCGTGGTCAATCCTTCCACCGAGGCCCGTTCCATACAGACCGGCAATGCCACCGCATTCGGCGGCACCGTATCTGCGGCACAGTTTCAGGTATCGGCCCGTCCGCTTCTTTACTATCAGATCAGTGTGCCGGCCTCGACGACTTTGACCCGCAACGTCGGTTCGGAAACGATGCTCGTGGACAATTTTACGCTCAACGGTGCGGCTATTCGCTTCTTGCCGCTATTTACCTCGATCGGCAGTTTTAAGGTGGGCGGTCGGTTAACGGTGGGCGCGGCCCAGGAGCCGGGCCAGTATGAGGGCAGTTTCGTGGTGACGGTCAACTATCTCTAACTCCGGGTAAACTTCGGATAGATTTCGCGCCCGCACGGGGCGTTGGTTAACGCTGATTTAACCATATTATTCAATCGTATCTACTCACTCCTTCTGTATCGGGATTTCGGTGGGACATAGCGATTATCAAAAACGGGCCGGACGGCGCTCAATGCGAAACATAGCCATTTTGCCCGCCATGGCGCTTGCCTGCCTTTTTCCGGCAAATGCGGACGCCGCATCCGGCAGCAGCCAAACGCGCACGACGATCAACCAGGGTGTCAACATCACCAAAAATGCCGACCTGCATTTCGGGAATTTCGCCGCAGGAACGACCCAGAGTCGGTTCACCATCAATCCGGACAATGACGCTCTTACCCAGACGGGCGGAAACTCCGTCTCGCTCGGCGGAACGCATAGCGCAGCGTCGTTCTCGGCCTATGGTACGCCTCTGGAGAGGGTCCGGATGACGGTCAGCCAGAACCAGATCAATCTGACCCGCGTCGGAGGCACCGAAACCATGCAGGTCGACCAGTTCCGGCTGGATGGCGGTAACGGCACCAGAAACCGGTTTCTGAATGCCGCCGGGACCGTCGAATACAGGCTCGGGGGGCGACTCACCATCGGTGCCAATCAGGCGGGAGGCGCGTATGTGGGGACATTCGACATCAATATCGATTATCAATGACCGGCTTCAGGTCGTTGATCGGGTTACCGGAAAATTAACCATAGCCATCAATGCAAACTTTCAGCTTTGGACTTAAGGCAGTTTTTGTGAAGACCAGAGATCAAATCCTACCGCGCGTCATAGGCGGCCTGTTAATCGTGCTCGTCGCTCTGACAAGTGCGCCGGCTGTCCTTGCGCAAACCGGTACTGCCGAGGCGGACGCTGTGGTCGTTAGCCCGCTGTCTCTTGTTCCCGTCGATGATCTCAATTTCGGTAATCTTATCCCTGGCCTGACCGGCGGGACCGCTGTCGTTAGCACGGCCGGTGTCCGCACCGTTACCGGATCGGTTGTCGCTGCAGGCGGAACGGTGAGCAACGCCGAATTCCAGGGCTATGGTTCGCGCAACCGGTTCGTGTATATCACCTCGGGTGCCGGCACCTATATACTCAATCGTATCGGTGGAGGTGCCGCAATGACCATGCGCAGTCTGACGCTGCAGACCGACAATCTGACGCCGACATTCTTTCCCGGCCTGTTCCGTATTTCCAGTACCGATGTGATTACGCTTCGTATCGGTGCCACGCTGGACGTGGGACCCAGCCAGCAATCCGGGGTGTACGAAGCGACCTTCCCGATAACGATGAACTATTACTGATATTTGCAGGATTGCGCGATGGTCGTTCCATTGCTAATCGCACTGTCATGATAGACGCTCCCGAAATTGTCAGAACGGCCAAGAAACGCAATGCTTGCGATGGCGCCACGGATATCCCCGGCGGCGCAGCGCTCGGCCATCCGCGTGTCTGGCTGGAGATTGACGAAAAAGGCTATGTCGACTGTGGATATTGCGACCGGCGATTCGTATTGACCGGTGGACCCGCAGACGGCGCTCCGGCCCAGTCCGAAGATTAATCCGACATAGGGGGTGCAAGGCCCCCAATTCATTTCTATATGCATAGAATGATAAAAAACCTTGATCCCCGATCGTTCCTGTATCGCCCCGATGGTCTTGACCCCGAACGCGCCAAAGCGCTGATTGCGGGCAGCCTTTCCGCCTGTGACGATGGTGAACTCTATCTGCAATATAGCGCGATGGAGAGTTTCGGTTTTGACGATGGCCGTCTGAAGACCGCCGATTACAGCACCGACAGCGGTTTTGGCCTGCGCGGCGTCTCGGGTGAAATGACCGGTTTTTCCCACAGCAATGAAATCAGCGAGGCGGCGATCAAACGCGCTGCCCAGACGCTGCAACTGCTCGATCCGGCCAATGGCGAGAAAGCCCCGCCCCCGCGCGGCAATAACCGCCATCTTTACGGCGAAGCCAATCCTCTCGAGGCCATCCCCTTTTCGAAGAAAGTCGCGCTCTGCCAGCAAATTGATGCTGCGGCGCGAGCACGCGATCCCCGCGTATCCCAGGTATCTGTCGGTCTGTCCGGTAGCTGGAGCGTGATTGAAATCGTTCGTCCCGACGGCTTTGTCGCAACCGATGTGCGGCCTCTGGTGCGGCTCAATGTCTCGATCGTCGCCGAGCAAAATGGCCGCCGGGAAAGCGGCAGCTTCGGCATGGGCGGACGTTATCTCTACGACGATCTGTTCGAGGAGGCGCGCTGGAACCGCGCGGTCGACGAAGCGCTGGCGCAGGCTCTGGTCAATCTGGAAAGCGTCGATGCGCCGGCAGGCGAACAGACCGTTCTGCTCGGCCCCGGCTGGCCCGGTATCATTCTCCACGAAGCGATCGGCCATGGCCTCGAAGGCGATTTCAACCGCAAGGGCACCAGCGCCTTTTCGGGCAAGATCGGCCAGCGCGTGGCGGCACCCGGCGTAACCGTGGTCGACGATGGCTCGATCAAGGAACGGCGCGGCTCGCTGAGCATTGATGACGAAGGCACGCCGACGCAGGAAAATGTCCTGATCGAGGACGGCATATTGAAATGCTATATGCAGGACCGGCTCAACGCCCGTCTGATGGGCGTCCCCGCGACCGGCAACGGGCGCCGCGAAAACTATGCCCACGCTCCGATGCCGAGAATGACCAACACCTTCATGCGCGGGGGCAAGGATGATCCTGACGAATTGATGAGCCGGGTCAAGAACGGCATCTATGCCAAAAGCTTCGGCGGCGGGCAGGTCGATATCGTCTCCGGTAAATTCGTCTTCTCCTGCACCGAGGCGTACAAGATCGAAAACGGCAAGCTTGGCGCGCCCATCAAGGGCGCAACGCTGATCGGCGACGGTCCGACCGTGCTGACCAAGGTTTCGGGCATCGGCAATGACATGGCGCTCGACGAGGGCATTGGCATGTGCGGCAAGGGCGGTCAGTCCGTCCCCGCTGGTGTGGGGCAACCGACCCTGCTGGTCGATAGCTTGACGGTCGGGGGCACGGCGTAAGCGCTGGCATAATATGGCCAAATCGGGAAAATTCTATTGACCTGGACTGACGAGATATTGCGCTTCTGGTTCGACGAACTTGACCCCGGGGACTGGTGGAACAAGAATGATGCGACCGACGAGATGATCACGGAGCGCTTCTTCGAGCTGTGGGAAGAACAGAAATCCAGGACCGCCAATGATTTCCTGGCCGCACCCGAGACCGCACTTGCGGCGACCATCCTGTTCGACCAGTTTCCCCGCAATATGTTCCGCGATAGCGCCGATGCATTTTCCACCGACCATCTGGCCCAGCAAATCGCCGAACGGGCGGTTGATCTGGAATTGGACGAAAAACTGCCCGAGGAGCAGCGCGCATTTCTCTATATGCCCTTCATGCATGCCGAGGATATCCAGCTGCAGAACAAGTCTGTCACGCTGTTCACGAGGCTCGGCAGCAATCAGAAATTTGCCAACGAGCATCGTGACGTGATCGCCGAATTCGGTCGCTTCCCGCATCGTAACAAGATTCTCGGACGGCAATTCCGGCCCGGAGAGCAGGATGCAATCGACGCCGGGGCGCGCTGGTAGGCAATATGTTGGACGCAGCAATCAGGCAGACGTGGCGGGCGCTGCAAATCTGGCCGGCCGCTGGTCGCTGGAAAGCCGCATTCGGCATTGCGCTCCCGACCGCTACGATCATCGCGACATGCGGATTTCTGGGCGGCTGGCTCCGTCTTGATCCGGTGAACGATATCCAGTCAGCCCTGATCGCCGCCGTCATTCTGCTTTTCGTCCCCGCGCTCGTCGAAGAGCTTGTCTTTCGCGGTGTCCTGCTGTCCTGGCTCGCGACATTCTCGCAGCGCTGGGGCAGCTGGCTCTCCGCCTTTTTGTTCATGCTCTGGCATCCGGTGCAGGCGCTGACCTTCGGGCCACCATGGTCAGCAATCTTCCTGCAGCCCTCGTTTCTGTTTGCTACGTTCATATTGGGCATTATATTGACCCACATCCGGATCGTGTCACAATCATTGTGGCCGGTTATTGCGATCCACTGGATATTGGTGTTGCTGTGGAAGCTGTTTTTCGGCGGTCCATTTTACTGAACGGGGATCAACCATGGCGGACTTTTTCGACGCCCTGAACGACGATCATATCGCTTTCATCGCCAAACAGCCGATGTTCTGTGTTGCGACAGCGGCCAAGGACGGCCGGATCAATCTTTCACCCAAGGGCTATGATGCCTTTCGAGTGCTAGGCCCCGATCGTGTGGGCTATCTCGATCTGGGCGGTTCGGGCAATGAAACCCACGCCCACCTGCTTGCCGATGGCCGGGTGACGATCATGTTCAACAATTTTGCCAATCCCGCCCTGATCTTGCGTCTTTATGGAACCGGGCGACCGGTATTGCCCCAGGATGAAGGCTGGGAAGAGATTTCTGCCCATTTCGATATTCTACCCGGTACGCGCCAGATTTTCGACATCAGGCTGGACAGTATCCAGACCAGCTGTGGCTGGGGTGTGCCGCAGATGGAGTTGAAAGCGGAGCGCCAAACTCTGGTCAAATATCACCGGCAGGCCGATCCTGAAGCCTGGGTCGACAAAAGCGCGGGACGGACGAAAAGTATCGACGGCCTGCCGACCCGGGCAACGGACCGCTATTTTGGCGGATAACCGGCCATGAGCCTCGTGGAATTGTCCCGACATATGCATGGCGTCGAAGCAGAGATCATCCGTGGTCGGCTTGGTGCTGCCGGAATCGGCGCGGTCTGCTTTGACAGCGGCGTCAACCTGGTCGAGGGTGCGGGTATCGCGCTGCCCGCCCGGGTGATGGTGCTGGCCGAAGATCTGGCTGAAGCAAGGGCAATATTGGCCGAGGATGTGTCGCTGTGAGCGGAGCCGGAAAAATTTCGCTCGCGCTCGGCGGCGGCGCTGGTCTGGGCTGGACCCATATCGGCGTGCTGCGCGCGATCGATGAATCGCCGCTGGAAATTGCGGCGATCGCGGGCACCTCGATCGGGGCAATTACCGGCGCCAGCTATGCGGTTGGCAAGCTCGACTATCTCGAGGACATGGCTCGCAACGTCAATTTCCGCAACATGCTGCGATTCATGGACCCCCATTTCAAGCGCGGGGCCGTTATGGGTGCGCGCAATATCGAAAAAGAGCTGGGGGTCGAGTTCGGCGAGCTTGATTTCGAGGACCTGCCGTTTCCGATTGCCGCGGTTGCGGCCGACCTGCGCACCGGTGATACGATCGTGATGAAATCGGGCAAGCTGGTGCCGGCCATCCGCGCGTCAATGTCGCTGCCGGGCATATTCAAGCCGGTCGAGCATGATGGCCGGCTGCTCGTCGACGGCGGTGCCGCCCTGCCGGTTCCGGTGTCGCCGGCCCGCGAACTCGCGCCCGATGCCCTGTGTCTGTCGGTCAACCTGCAGGACGACTTCATAAACCGCGCGATCGCCGCCGGTATTGCCGAAAACGTAGGCAAGGAACCCAATAGCCTCGCCATCGTCAAGGCATCGGTCGGCCTCTCCCTGCGCAATCTGGGGCGCTATTCCCTGGCGCTCGACCCACCCGATTTTGCGATGTCTCCGCCGGTCGGTCATATCGACATCCAGAACTTCACCCGCGCCGACGAACTGATCGCCATCGGCCGCCGCGAGACCGAAAAGATCATCCCGCAAATTTTGGCCAGATTGGCCGAGGGGCCTGCCTAATTATTGTGCATTTGTGCTGCAATGCACAAAAGTTACTCGTTTATGAACAGGCACTTTTTGTAAAAGTCCTTTGAATCCAGCGCTTTGAGATTCTGGCACGCGCCTTGCGATGTGTCCCTATGCAACAACCATAGGGGGCGTAATGAAATTTATCATAGCCATAATCAAACCGTTCAAGCTCGACGATGTTCGTGAAGCTCTGACCGGTGTCGGTGTGTCCGGCATGACCGTAACCGAGGTCAAGGGCTTCGGTCGGCAGAAGGGCCAGACGGAAGTCTATCGCGGTGCTGAATATACCACGAACATGGTGCCGAAACTGAAAATCGAAGTGGCGTGCAGCAGCGCCGTCGCTGCCCAGGCGGTCGAGGCCATTCAAGCCGCTGCCGGGACGGAATCCATCGGCGACGGCAAGATCTTCACGATCGGTCTCGAAGGCGCCGTCCGCATTCGCACCGGCGAAACCGGCGACACAGCAATTTAATCGGGGAAGCATGATAATGAGAAAATTTCTAACAATTTCCGCAGGGCTGGCGGTGATGGCTGCGGCCGCGCCCGCGCTGGCACAGGAGGCGGCTGAAGTGGCCGACCCCAGTGCCAATACAGCCTATATCTTCAACACCCTGTTGTTCCTGCTTGGCGGGTTCCTCGTCATGTGGATGGCCGCCGGCTTCGCCATGCTCGAAGCCGGCCTGGTGCGTTCCAAGAACGTATCGATGCAATGTCTGAAGAATATCGGCCTTTATTCGATTGCCGGTATCATGTTCTGGGTCATCGGCTATTCGATTGCCTATCCTGGTTTCGAAGGCGGCTTCATCGGTATCGCCGACTTCCCCTATTCCATGCAGGGCGTGGGTGAAGCAGATGTCGACACCGGCTATTCGGTGGCGTCAGACTGGTTCTTCCAGATGGTATTCTGCGCAACCACGGCGTCGATTGTTTCCGGCACCGTTGCAGAACGCGTGAAAGTCATTCCGTTCTTCATCTTCGTGTTCGTGCTGACCGGGTTCATCTATCCTGTCATCGTGAGCTGGGAATGGGGCGCAGGCTGGCTCGATGCTATGGGCTTCAGTGACTTTGCCGGTTCCACGCTCGTTCACTCGACAGGTGGCTGGGCTGCTCTCGCCGGTGCCTTGATCATTGGCCCCCGTCTGGGTCGCTATGTCGACGGCAAGATCACGGTCATGCCCGGTTCGAGCATCCCGCTTGCTACTCTGGGTACGTTCATCCTGTGGCTCGGCTGGTTCGGCTTCAACGGCGCATCGCAGCTTGCAATGGGCACGATCGGTGATGTCAGCGACGTTTCCAAGATCTTCGTGAACACCAACATGGCCGCAGCTGGCGGTGTGGTAGTCGCGATCGTCCTGACGCAGCTCATCTACAAGAAGATCGATGTCACGATGGCCCTCAACGGTGCATTGGCTGGCCTGGTCTCGATTACGGCAGAGCCGCTCACACCGTCCGTACCCTATGCTTTGCTCATCGGCGGTATTGGTGGTGCGATCGTGGTCTTCGCGGTTCCCATGCTCGACAAGCTGAAGATCGACGATGTTGTCGGCGCCATTCCGGTCCACCTTCTGGCCGGTATCTGGGGCACGCTGATCGTTCCTCTGACCAACACCGAAGTGCCGTTCACGGCGCAGCTGACCGGTGTTGTCGCAACTGGGGTGTTCGTGCTGATCACCAGCTCGATCGTCTGGTTCGCTCTGAAATTCACCCTTGGTGTCCGTCCGACCGAAGAGCAGGAAATGCTCGGAATGGATATCTCCGAAGTGGGCGTCGAAGCCTATCCGGAGTTTGCCAAAGGTTAACCAGTTTGGCGCCGGCCATCCTCTCCCAAATCGGGTCGGCGCCTCACCTTGTTCCTCCTGCGAACAAACAACTTCAAGGCCGGAGATGCGAAAGCATCCCGGCCTTTTTTTTATCTAGAAGAAGCGGCAGCTTGACTGGACCAGATTGCCCACGCGCGCTGCCTTTCGTGACCTAATTGTGGACGGATCTAGCCCAGATCAGCCTTGATAAATTCCGCTGCCCGCTCGCCGATCATGATGCTGGGGGCGTTGGTATTGCCGCTGACAATTTCGGGCATGATCGAAGCATCCGCAATATAGAGACCTTCCAGTCCCTTGAATTTCAAACGCGGGTCGACAACCGCGTCATCGTCCGCACCCATGCGAGCGGTGCCGACCGGATGATAGACGGTGTCGGCGCGAGCGCGGATCAACGCGTCCAGTTCGGCATCATTGTTGATGTCGATCGGATGCCGGTCGGTCGGTGAAAAATCGGTCAGCGGCGCGGTTTCCAATATCCTCTTCATATGGCGGACGCCCTTGCGCAGGGTTGCGATATCCCGGTCATCATCGAGGAAATTCGGGTCTATTGCCGGTGGCGCTGTCGGATCGTTATCATTGAGACGGACCGTGCCCTTGCTATGCGGCCGGAGCACGCAGGCGTGACAGCTGAAGCCGTGGCCCTTGACCTTCTCGCGGCCGTGATCCTCGAGCATTGCCGGGACGAAATGATACTGGATGTCGGGCGCCGGGACTTCCGGTCCGCTGCTCCAGAAACCGCCCGCTTCGGCGTAAGGTGAGGTCATGATGCCGGTGCGCTTCATCCGGTGCTGGATGACCGCCTTTCCCATGCGCCACGTGCCGGCAAGCGAATCGCCGATCAGTTCGGTGGATTCGGTCTGATAGCCGGACACAAAGTCGATATGATCTTTGAGGTTCTCGCCAACTTCGGCCTTGTCGACGATCACGTCGACGCCCTTGTCCTTGAGATGCGCTGCCGGACCGATTCCGGATAGCTGGAGAATGTGGGGCGTTCCAAAGGCTCCGGCGGACAGGACTACCGCCCCGCGGGCATAAATAGTCTCGCTGCCCGAACCGCGTTTGATCTTTACGCCGGTTACGCGACCTTCTTGAATAACAAGTTTTTCGACCAGGGAATCGGTCTTGATCGTCAGATTGGGACGGGAGCGCGCGGGTTCGACATAGGCGCGTGCGGCCGACCAGCGTTCGCCGCCTTTCTGGGTCACTTGGTATATGCCGATGCCTTCCTGCTTTTCGCCATTGAAATCATCGAGAATGGGAAGCTGCAGATTGCGCGCCGCTTCGACAAAGGCGACGCTCCCGGGGTTCGGCCATTTCTGGTCCGACACGGACAGCGGGCCATCGCCGCCATGATAGTCATCTCCGCCGCGTTCATTGCCTTCGGACTTTTTGAAATAGGGCAGGACCTCGTCATGGGACCAGCCGGTGCAGCCCATCGCCGCCCAATTATCATAATCCCATTTGTTGCCGCGAATATAGACCATCGCGTTGATCGCGCTGGATCCACCAAGCCCGCGTCCGCGCGGCTGGTAACCGGTGCGCCCGTTCAGGCCTTTCTGGGGAATCGTTTCAAATTGCCAATTGGAGTTTTTTGGCAAAAATGGCAAAAGACCGGGTGTTTTAACCAGAAAATTGTCATTGCGTCCGCCTGCTTCAATCAGGCACACCGTGCGTTTCGTGTCTTCGCTCAGCCGTCCTGCGACTGCACTGCCGGCGGAACCGCCGCCGATGACGATGATGTCAAATTCTGCCATATTCCTGTCTCTCCCCATATGCGTTCTTGGCGCAATTTGGGGAGGCTATATTGTATTGCACCGGCTGTGCACAGTGCAAATAATCCAACAATCGCGCCACCGATCATGTCGATCAGATAATGGGTCCCTTCAACCGGGGTCGACAGCAGCATCGCGCCATTGATCACCAGCAGCGGCCAGCGCAAATAGCGGCATTGCCACGCCATCGCGATATAGATGACGGCGGCCGCGGTGTGGAAACTGGGCGCGCAAACCAGCCCCTGCAGCGTGCCGAGATCAACCATGAAGAATAGATTGTCGCGCAATAGCGGAATGAATTCCGCCTGATAGAGTGCGCTGGTTGGCATATAGGGAACCGGCCCTTGCCAAACATAGGCCAGCGGGCCGACGGCGGGAAACGCGAGAAACGCGAATATCGTGATCAGTGCAGCGAACCAGAAGCTGAACAGGAAAAGCTGCGCGCGCGCGCGTTCACCGCTGATCGCGAGACCGCCTAGCAGCAGTACGGGTGACATATAGATATTGGCATAGGCCAGGCTGCCTGCCGTTTGCAGCCAGGGGTTGTTCGCGACCAATATATACCAGTCCATCCACTTGAAGCCCAGCAACGCATCGATTCGTGCCAGTGCCGGGTCGACAAATCCGCTGGTTGCGGCAGCTGCGGGATAGGTCGCGGTCGCACCAAGCAAGCTGATGAACACAAAAAGGCCTGCATATTCGCAAAAGTCACGCGCAACCCGTTGCCATCCGCTCGGATGCGCCTGCAGCAAATAGCGGCCGGTTGCGAGCAGAGCCAACAACAGGAAATACTTGCCGTTGCTCATCTTGAGCAAATCCATGCCGAGACCGGCCCATCCCATCATCGCGATGACGATCAGCAGGCTGCAGGCGAGCAAGCCGAGAAACCAGCTGGTCGGGACGATCCGTGCGATCCGTGATTGTTTGTCGACGTGAAGGTCCTGGACGTCGCTCATATCCATGAGCAGGCGCTCCCGCACAGTATCCTTGCAAACGATGTTTGAATAGGTACCAGCGCGCGGCGTGTGCGACCGTACTCCCCCGAAAATCCCAAAATGTTTCCAATGTGCGACCCGCGTGCGAATCATGCACGGCTGGAGGGGCCTCCACCCTCTATCGCGCGCTTGCGCTCTTTTTCAGACAAAGGATAGTAACAAAATTGTAACGTCTGACAACGCTAGCTTTTAAGGTCCCGTTGCCAGCGATCCCTGATCATCTCGCTGCTTTCGCGGCTGCCATCGTGGCTCCAGCCCGGCGGCTTGACTATATAGTTCCACTTGTGCGGCCATGGCGCTGACCACAGGTCCTTGGCAATGCCTATCCATTCATGAAATGCGGCCCAGAACAGGTTGAAACTGTCCAGATTCTTGATGATGCCATAGCGGATTTTCTCGGCATCCGTTTCGGGTTCAAAGGTGCCGAACATCTTGTCCCAGATGATGAATACCCCGGCATAATTGCGGTCGAGATAGCGCGGGTTGGTCGCGTGATGGACCCGGTGGTGCGACGGCGTGTTCATCACCGCTTCAAACCAGCGCGGCATCCGGTCGATCGCTTCGGTGTGGATCCAATATTGATAGATCAGGTTCAGCCCCGAAAGGAAGAAAACCAGCGCCGGTGGGATCCCGAGGTAAAAGAGCGGCATCGAGAATATGAAGCTGAGCGCAAAAAAGCCGGTCCACGTCTGGCGAAGCGCGGTGGAGAGATTATAATGCTGACTGCTGTGATGGATGACATGCGCGGCCCAGAACCAGCGGACGCGGTGTGCTGTGCGGTGGAACCAGTAATAAGAGAAATCATCGAGAATAAAGGCCAGCGGTGCAAGCCAGAGAAGCGTCTGCCAGTTCAGGGTGATGTCGATGATTCTATGCTCGTAAACCCACAGGCTGAGTGCCAGGACCAGGCCACCGGTTAGAAGTCCAGCGACAACGCTGCCCGTACCCAGCGCCAGCGAGGTCAGCGCATCCCTGGTCTCGTAGCGGACTTTCTTGTTCTTGCGGCTCCACAGCCATTCCATCGCGACTGTGATGATGAAAAAGGGGACAGCCCAGTTGGTCGGAGATGGCAGGTTTTCCATGACCGCGACTACTTACATAAATGTTAGTGGCTGTCCAGCTGTCGTGATTACTGTCTTGCTGCGAGCGCATCCACCATCGCCCGAACCGGCGTGATGTCATAGCCGGCATTGCCCGCCAGCCGCGCGATCTCATCGGGCGAGATGCCCTGTTTCGCCTGCGCCAGCGACCAAAGCAATGTGGAGCGCGTACCCGATCGGCAATAAGCGAGAATCTTGTCGCCATCGGCGAGAGCTGCGATCATGGCATCGACCTGCGGTCCCGAAAATCCGCTATGGGTAATCGGAATCGCGATATATTTCAGGCCCTCTTCCCGCGCAGCCGCTTCGATATCCGCGCTCTGGGGCGCAGAAGGATCTTCGCCGTCCGGGCGGTTATTGATGATCAGGGTGACGCCCTCGGCCTTGGCTGCTGCGATATCCTCGAGGGTGATTTGCGGTGACACGCTGATATTGTCGTTGATTTTGCGGAACATGATTTGGGTCTCCTCTGTCGGAACATTGCTGTCGGTTGCGGTTGCCGCGCTACAGCCGGTCAGGGCAATAAGTAATAGAACGGGGATGAGTTTCATATATCGATTCACGCTGCTTCGGTCACTTCGCGGATCACCGCCAGAAACGCGTCGCCATGCTTCTCCAGCTTCGCTGCGCCGACGCCGGGAAGTTCGCTGAGCGCCGACAGGCTGTCCGGTTTCAGGCCGGTCATATCACGCAGCACGCTGTCGTGGAAGATGACATAAGGCGGGACGCCCAGTTCCTTGGCCAGTTCCATGCGTTTCTTGCGGAGCGCTTCAAACAGCGGATCGCCAAACGGATTGGGGGAGGCGCTGCTGCCGCGCCGTTTCCGCGACATGCGCTTGGGCGGTTCGACAATCGCGATCTCCTGCTCGCCTTTCAGTATCTTCCGTGCCTCGGGTCCGAACATCAGGCCGCCATGGTCGGTGTTGCGCAGCGCATCGCGGAGCAACAGCGACCGCGATACCGGTTTGATCAGAGCGGCTTCCTCTTCCCCGACAATGTCGAAAACCGAAAGCTGGTCGTGACCGCGCGAGCGAACCTTCTCGTCCTGCCGCCCGGTCAGCACCGCTTCGAGATGGGTGACGCCGAAACTTTGTCCGGTGCGATAGACGGCGGACAGGAATTTGCGCGCCAGTTCGGTGACGTTGCGGGTTTCAGGCGCGTTCAGACAATTGTCGCAATTGCCGCATTGCTCCGGCGGATTCTCGCCAAAATGACGAAGGAGAATCGCACGGCGGCATCCCGGCGTTTCGACCAGGCCGCCCAAAGCAGCGAGTCTTGCCCGCTCGCTCTCGAGCCGGGTCTCGTCGATTTCCCCCAGCCGCTGCCTTGCCCTTGCGAAATCTTCCGCACCCCAGAACATATGCGCCTCTGCCGGATCGCCATCGCGGCCGGCACGACCGGTTTCCTGATAATAAGCCTCGATCGACTTGGGCAGGCCGGCATGGGCGACAAAGCGGACGTCCGGCTTGTCGATGCCCATGCCGAACGCGATGGTGGCGACCATCACCATATCTTCCGATGCAACGAAATCATGCTGGTTCTGCTGGCGCATTTCCGGTGGCAGACCGGCATGATAGGCGCGCGCGCTACGTCCGGTGGCAGCGATCTGGCTGGCCATTTTCTCGGTCGCCGCGCGGGTCTGGGCATAGACAATGCCGGGGCCGGGAATGCGATCGACGAGATCGCCGACCTGCCGTGCCAGACCGCTGCGCGGGCTCATGCTGTAGCGGATATTGGGGCGGTCAAAGCCGGCGAGGATCAGGCCATCCTGCTCGATTCCCAGCTGCACCAATATATCGTCTCGGGTATGCGCATCGGCGGTGGCGGTCAGCGCCAGCCGCGGCACCGAGCCGAAATGGTCGAGCAGCGGACGGAGCAGCCGGTAGTCGGGACGGAAATCATGGCCCCATTCGGACACGCAATGCGCCTCGTCGATAGCGAAGAGCGAAATGTCGGTCTGTTCCATCAATTCCCGGAAATGCGACTGGGACGCGCGCTCCGGCGCGGCATAGAGCAGGTCCAGTTCGCCGGCCTTCAGACGGGCTATGGTCTCGGCGCGATTGTCGTCGGCGGAGGTGAGGGTGGCTGCCCTGATCCCGACCGCTTCGGCGCTGCGCAACTGGTCGTGCATCAGCGCGATCAGCGGAGAGATGACGATCGTCGTGCCCTTGTTGGCGATGGCGGGAAGCTGATAGCAAAGCGATTTGCCGGAACCGGTCGGCATGACGGCAAGCGTATTCTGCTTCGCCATCACCCGGTCCATCACCTGTTCCTGCATGCCGCGAAAGCTGGAATAACCGAATGTCGATTTGAGCAGGGGAAGGAGGGCTTCGGTCATATTTCATTCCCTAGCCAGAGACGGCACCGCGCGAAACCGCAAAAGCAAAAATGACCGAAAATGTAATCCGCGCGAACGGTCACGCCTTTTCCCGCTGGTCCTCCGCCTGCCGCTTCCACATGTCCGCATAGAGCCCGCGCTTGACCAGCAACTGCCTGTGACTGCCGCGTTCTGCGATCCGGCCTTCGTTGAGCACGATAATCTCGTCGGCATGGGTGATCGTCGACAGCCGGTGGGCGATGATCAGCGTCGTGCGGCGTTCGGATATCTTGGCGAGGGTCGCCTGGATTTCATCTTCGGTGCGACTGTCGAGCGCCGAGGTGGCCTCGTCGAGAATCAGGATCGGCGGGTTTTTCAGCAGGGTCCGGGCAATAGCGACGCGCTGCTTCTCGCCACCGGAGAGTTTGAGTCCGCGCTCGCCGACCTGCGTATCATAGCCGTCCGGCAGCTTGGCGATAAAGCCGTCGAGTGCTGCGCCGCGTGCGGCTTCCTCTATCTCCGCCTGGGTCGCGCCTTCGCGGCCATAGCCGATATTATAGCCGATGCTGTCATTGAACAGTACGCTGTCCTGCGGGACGATCCCGATCGCGCCGCGCAGGCTGTGCTGGGTGACTTCGGCTATGTCCTGACCGTCAATCAATATCCGGCCGTCCTGCGGATCATAGAAACGGAACAGCAGCCGCGCGATTGTCGACTTGCCGGCACCCGAAGGCCCGACAATCGCCAGCGTCCCGTCCGCCGGCACCTCGAAATCAAGCCCGTGCAGGATCTTGCGATCATCGTCATAGTTGAACACGACATTCTCGAACCGCACCATGCCATCGGAAACCTGCAACGGTTTGGCCCCCGGCTTGTCGACCACCTCCTGTCTGGTGTCGATCAGCTTGAACATCGCATCCATGTCGACCAGCCCCTGACGGATAGTGCGATAGACCATGCCGAGCAGGTCGAGCGGCCGGAACAGCTGCATCAGCAGCGCGTTGACCAGCACCAGATCACCGACCGTCAGGTCGCCCTGCTGCCAGCCGTAGACGCTGAACGCCATCGCGCCGATCATCGTCAGGTTGGTGATGATCGACTGGCCGATATTGAGCATGCCAAGCGAATTTTCCGACTTGACCGCAGCCGCCGCCCAGTCGCGCATCGCCTTGTCATAGCGTTCGCTTTCGCGGCGTTCGGCGGTGAAATATTTGACCGTCTCGTAGTTGAGCAGGGCATCGACCGAGCGGCCGATCACTCTTGTGTCCATGTCATTCATCTTCGCCCGCAGCGCGTTGCGCCAGTCGGTCACCTTGCGGGTGAAGGTGATATAGATGGCAACCATCACCATGGTCGCGGCGACCAGGCCGAAGCCGAATTTGATCTGGAAAATGACCAGAACCGCGGTCAGCTCGACGACGGTCGGCGCGATGTTGAACAGCAGGAAATAGAGCATGATATCGATGCTCTTGGTGCCGCGTTCGATGATCTTGGTGACTTCGCCGGTGCGCCGACCGAGATGAAAACGCAGCGACAGGCTGTGGAGATGGGTGAAGACATTGGTTGCCAGACGGCGGGCTGCCTGCTGGCCGACTTTCTCGAACACGATATTCCGGAGATTGTCGAACAACACCTGCCCGAACCGCGCCAGTCCATAAGCAGCAACAAGCGCGAGCAACACGGTCAGTTCGGTACCGAGTTCATCATCGGACATGCCGTCGATAACCGCCTTGTACAGGAACGGCATCGTCAGGATTGCCGCCTTGGCACAAAGCACCAGAAATCCGGCGACAATGATTCTCATCCGCAATCCCGGTTCACCCTTGGGCCAGAGATAGGGCAGAAAACGCTTCAGCGTAGGAATCATCGGCGGGTCGATCTGACCCTTGGTGGCATAATCAGGTGGCATGGGCCGGATGTAGGGCGAGCAGTGCCGAAAGTCTATCCGGCTATAACTCCAAAGGCGCTGGCCTTCAGAAGCTGCCGCTGACGGTCAGCCGATAAATCAGACCGAATTCGCGGCTGCGGTCCTCGACAAGGGCGATCGGTCCGTCGCGCCGGTTTTCATAGACCGTTCGGGTAAATTGTTCGCTGCGCCCGAAAAGATTGCCCAGATTGGCTTGCACGGTGAGTCCGAACACATCCTTATGCTCGACGAAAATCCAGCTATACGGACCGCCGGTGCGAAAGCGGTTGCTCTGGTCGAGGCGCAAAAATCTGGAATAGCGGAAATCTTCGACACCGGCACCCCATGCCCAGTTGCTGCCGGGCACATCGTGCCGGAAATTGGCCTCGTAAGTGAATATCTTGTCATCATTGATCCGGCGGGAGACGCCCGTTACAGGATCGTTCAGCGAACTTTTCCGGACCTCTCCTTCAAAATCAAGCTTGGCTCCGGCCCAGCCGATCGGATCAAGCAATATGCTGGTCACCAGTGCCACCCCGTAGCTGGCCGCGCTGTCGAGATTGCCGCGGGCTTCGGTGGTTGCCGTGATCGGTATGGAATCGACAATGTCGCCGAATTTCTCGCCATAGATATTGACGGTCACCGATCCCCATGGCCCGAGCTTCTGGGTCGCTTCCAGTTCGCCGCGCCAGCTTTGCGGCGGCACCAGTTCCGGGTTTCCTGCATTTCCGTTGTTCTGGGACACGTCTACGGATTCGACAAAATCAAAGAAATTCAACTGGCCGACCGACCGTTCCAGCTTCAAGCTGACGTCGAGATCATCCTGCGGTCTCCAGGCGAGCGACACCGAGCCCTTCGGTCGAACAAAAGACCGGCTCTGGCCTGCTGCGCCGCTTTGGCTGATCTTGCTATATTCGCCGCCCAAGGTCGCCTGAAGGCTCAGGTTTTCCAGCAGGGGCCGTCCGTAGGACCCGATGAATTCGCCGCGATATTCGGTGACTTTGCTATTGGCGTTGGTCAAGGCGACAGGCTGGAATATGCCCTGGCTGTCGAGCACCGCCAGAGCGCCTTCATTGTCGAGGAAATTATAGGCACCCTCGACGCTGAAACCCAAGTCGGTACCGCCCTTGGTTTTCCAGCCATATTCGGCACGGAATATCGACTCGCCCTCGTCGGTCACTCGATCAAAGCGGCTGCCGTTCGGCGCCGTAACGCCATCGGTAAATGTCTGGCCAAAAAAGTCGCTGACCGGACTATGTTCAAAACGCTGCAAGCCGATAAGTTTCAGTCGTCCGCCGCCAAGGGCGAAATCATAATCGACGCTGAATTCCGCATTCCATTCATTCTCGCGGCTATCGTACAGTTCGAAAATATCGCGCTGTCCGGTCTGGGTGCGATCGGTCGTCACGGATTCCCGTCGCCGGAATATCTGATAGGCGGCGTTGACATTGAATATCGACCCTGCTTCGCTGGCGCGGTTATAGGATCCGCTCAGCTTGGGCTGGTCTTGCCGATAGCGGGCAATCTCGTCGCGTTCGAACAGCAAATTGCCAAAGCGGTCGGTGACCTGCTCCGGTCCCTCGACACCGTTGCGCGCGGCGTCGTTCTCGATCGCCAGGGTAAAGTCGCCCTTGCCGAGCTTGCCGCTGATCGATGCTTCTCCGGCGAACCAGTTGTTGCCCGAGCGACGCCATTGCGGTTTCCATTTGAAATTGCCGCTCAAGCCATTTGAGTCATCGGCTTTGGTCACCAGATTCAGTACCTGTCCCGAGAGACCGGAAATGCTGAGCGTCGCCCCGTCTACAATTTCGACCCGCAGGACATTGGCCGCCGAAATCCGGCCGAGAAAGGTGAAGGCATCACTATTCTTGCCCGAGATGCGCGCGCCGTTGATCAGAACATTTTCATCTGCCTGGCCCAGCCCGCGCTCGTCATCGTCGCCGGTGTCGATGGTAAAGCCGGGCACCTGATTGACGATATCGAGTGCGGTGCGGGGATTGAAGCGGGCAAATTGTTTCGCGTCAAATATCTGGCGTCCGTTCTCGGTTCGCGGTTGCAGGGAGGATGAGGACGAAGCAGCTTCCGTCTGGGCATGGGCTGCGACAGGGAAAATGTTCGTGGCGGCCATCGCACTCACGGCGATGCCGGCCAAGGTCCGTATTCTGTCGTCCAAGATATTCCCCCCCAAATCGGATTGCTCTGGAACGGCCGCTGCTATGGGTGATTGGTTGCAGTCGATACCGGCTTTCGATAAACTACACCCGTAGTCGGATGAACAACATTGGTCGTTTCGGACGTTAAGCCACTCAATCTTAATGTTTGTTAAAAAAGAGTACCCAAGCCGCTGCGCAATTGGCGAGCGTGTAGACGAAATAGAAAATCACCACGGTCAGCATGCCCATATTCGCGAAGATCATCGCCGAGACGAGCATGAAAAATTCCAGCATATAGCTGCCATAAGGACCGAGAATCTTGCGGAAGCTGCCGCGTGCTTCCGCGATGACCGGATGGTTGCTCTCGAGCATGGCCTTGTGCATCGCGAAATTGGCGACACCACACAGGAAGATGACGAATATGTACATGGCCGCAATATAGGCGCATTCGCCCACTTTGTCATTTGGTCAGAAAATAATCCTCCCCTCTCATTGAAACCGGTGCGGGATCGACTTTTCGGCAAGATGTCGATCCTTGCTGCCGGCTTGCCTGCGACTCGGCCACGATTATTCCGCCAATGCCTGAAAATCGGAAAAATGGCATCCACCCGCGGCCTGCAAGCAAAAATATATCAATTATGTGACATCATGTTACATTCAATTTAACCATTTCGGGTGATTGTCAGATTCTGGAAACGTGGGACTTAAGGTGGCTCGAAATTTTTTACATGCATTTTCCGGTGACTCCGCCAACAGCGCGGAGCAGGAAGCTGTGTCGGTTATCCGGTCCAATGATCATGCCCGCAGGGTCGAGATTCTTGATGATTTCGAGCAAGCGGGGATAAGCTGGCTATGGGCGACGGATGCCGACGGTCATCTGGTATATTTATCTGAAAAAGCGGCGGAAAATCTGAACAAGCCGATCAGCGATCTGCTCGCTGTTCCGCTGACCAGCCTGTTTGAAAATGATCCCGACAATCCGGACGAGAATTCCGATCGCCCGTTCAAATATCACCTCAGCAAGCGCAGCAAGATCACCGATCTCGTTGTCCGCCGGGTTCCGCAAACGCTCGGCCGCAAGGATCGTCCGACGTGGTGGCTGATCTCCGGTCACCCGAAATTCGATGATTCGGGGGAATTTCAGGGCTATCGCGGCAATGCCAAAGACGTAACGATTGAATATCAGCGGAAACTGGAAGATTCGCGCGCCGCAGAATTCGACTCGCTGACCGGGCTTGCCAACCGTCACCGGATGGACAGTCGGCTCACCGCGATGCTCGCCGCATTCAAGGCCGCCAACCGCAGCTGTGCGATCATGATGCTCGATCTCGACCGTTTCAAGCAGGTCAATGATACGATGGGCCATGCCGCCGGCGACGAACTGCTCAAGCAAGTGGCCAAGCGGATGGTCGGCGTGATCGGTGAAAATGCCGAAATCGGGCGTCTGGGCGGTGATGAATTTCAGGTAATTCTGCCGGACGTGGACGATCGCGGAAAATTGGGCGAGCTTGCCGAGAAAATCGTCAAGACCGTCTCCCAACCCTATCCCATCGATGACAAGCGCGCGACGATCGGAACGTCAATCGGCATCGCGATCGCGCCATATGATGGTGTCGAGAAAGACGAACTGGTTCGCAGCTCCGATCTCGCCCTCTATGCCGCAAAAAATTCCGGTCGTGGCCAGTACCGCTTCTATTCGGCCAGCCTGAAGAATGAGGAGGACGAACGGCGTCTTCTGGTCGAGGACCTGCGCGACGCGCTGGCCAACGATCAGGTCGAACTTCACTACCAGCCGGTCGTCCGGACCGATGATCACATGATCGTCGGGTTCGAAGCACTCATGCGCTGGGTCCATCCGGAGCGGGGAGGGGTCAGCCCCGATGTATTCATTCCGATCGCGGAAGAACTGAACCTGATCAACCAATTGGGCGAATGGGCGTTGCGCCGGGCTTGCCAGGATGCGTTGAACTGGCCGAAATCCGTCCGGGTAGCGGTCAATGTATCGGTGGTGCAATTTGCCAACAGCGGTTTCCCCGATATCGTGATGAACGCGCTTGCCTCGAGCGGTCTGGAGCCTGAACGGCTGGAACTCGAACTGACCGAGAGCGTCTTCATGGGAGACAGCGAGACTATCGACAACACGTTCAGGATTCTCAAGGAATTGGGCGTACGGCTGGCGCTGGACGACTTCGGCACCGGCTATTCCTCGCTCAGCTATCTGCGCTCGGCGCCGTTTGACAAGATCAAGGTCGACAAGAGTTTTGTCGATTCCTGCACCCAGAAGGACAAGAACAGCGCCAAGATCATTGCCGCGATCGTCAGCCTTTCGGACGCGCTGGGGATGGAAACCACCGTCGAGGGAGTCGAGGCCTTCGACCAGTTCAAGCTCGTTTGCTCAAAGGGCGCGCGCTATATTCAGGGCTGGATCTATTCCAAGGCGCTCAAGCTGGAAGAGATTGAGGAAAAGCTGGGGAGCGGGGAATTCCGGATCGAGCCCGACGGGCCGGAATTATACCGACCGGACCGGCGTACAGTGTTCCGCCGTATTGGCGCGATCCACGAAGATCATCGCTACGAGGTGGTGATGCGCGATCTTTCAAAATCCGGGGCCAGGTTTGAAGGCATTCTCGGGGTTCCGCTGGGAACTCAACTGGTGCTTGACCTTGGCGGCGGCCAGTTGGTTGTCTGTACCGTGACCCGCGCGAAGGAAGCCATGCTGGGCGTCCAGTTTGAAACCCCGCTGGTCAGCGATGGCGCTGGCGGCCTGTGTACCCGCCACCGGGTATCGCCCTACGACCTGTGCGCTGCCGGCATGCCCGTGTCGGCCCTGCCGCCGGGAAATTACCCGATCCACCAGGACGCCTCCAGACCGTCCAGTAAACCCAAATTCATGCAGGTCGCCGCTAGCGGCATGTAACCGTCGTCTAGGGAACGCATGGCCTGTCAAGAATCTGTCAGGGCAGCAACCTTAATCCGATCTGCGCGTTTGCTGGCTACAAGAGGAGTATCATCAATGTCATCTTATTCAATTTATATGATTGGCTTTGTCGTGTTTATCGGCGGCCTCGCATATGGTGCATTTCTGCTGGGCGCACCGCCGACCTATATCGGAGTGGGAGTCATCATACTGGCCGGAATCGGGCTGATGTCCGCCACCCGCCGGACCCGTACGCGGGACATATCGCCGGACGGCGGGGTTGCGCAAACGACGACAACCACCACGCGTAACGAGGTTTAAACCGGTACTGATGAGACGCGACCGGGGCGCAATATGCCCACCGGTCGCGTCTCGAACAACTCGATATTGAAGGCCTGCACATATTCAGGCTTACGTTTTTTGAACAGATAAAATCCGGATATCCCGGATGGCTGAACGCCTTGTCCCTTCGCCGGCGATGTCAGGCTTTTTCCAGCAGTCCCTCCCGCTTGATCTTCTCCTGCCACACCAGCGGCGCAAGATGGTGCACGCTCTGTCCTTCGGCATCGACCGCGACCGTTACCGGCATGTCCTGCACCTCGAACTCGTAAATCGCTTCCATGCCGAGCTCTTCAAACCCGACGACCTTCGATCCCTTGATCGCG
>TARA_R110001599_G_scaffold74547_10_pt1 | contig 37182 bp, 33 predicted proteins | sample TARA_R110001599 | Tara Oceans TARA_R110001599 (sample SAMEA4398360) | marine metagenome | biome: Polar Biome; feature: [MES] marine water layer (ENVO:01000295) within the mesopelagic zone...; material: water (ENVO:00002006), including particulate matter (ENVO:01000060) such... | reverse complement strand
GATTTCAGCACGTAATAGAATGTCTATTGCATATTTCGGGTTTAAAGTATTCTTTAGGATTATGAAAATCTTCCTGTTTTTATAATTAAACGAACCCTCTGTATCCGGTTTGGTTGGTACTGATATTGAATAATTCCTTCGCTTTATAGGTAGGCTGCTGGCTATATGATACTTAGTTGATTGGTGGGGATTGTTTCTTTTGGGCTTTTATTGTTATCTTAACAATGTTGAGGCCGTGTGCCTCTACGGAGAAACCTAAATGAATCATGAATTGGTTGATTGGGGAAAGGTTATAGTATATAGCTGAGTAATTTCTCTACGAGTTTGTCTATGTTAGTCATTGTTTTGCCCTGTATTGAATATTCCCGTTCTTATGGAAATTGTAGAAATTGACCAATTTTTAAAGCAAAAAAATGATTACCCGGTACTAGATACCCGGTCTCCGAGCGAATACGCTGCGGGGCATATTCCTAGGGCCATAAACCTTCCTTTATTTGACAATGTACAAAGAGCTACAATAGGCAGCATTTACAAGGAAGAAGGTCGCGAAATAGCCATTAAGGTTGGACTTAGGTTGGTAGGGCCAAAGTTGGAGCGTTTTATCGAGATTGCTGAATCTTTTGGTTCTAAAAAATTGCTTATACATTGCTGGAGAGGGGGAATGCGTTCTTCAAGCCTGGCTTGGTTACTTGAACTCTATGGTTTTGAAATTCAGGTGTTGAAAGGAGGGTATAAATCCTACAGAAATTATTTGTTGTCTTTCTTTGAACAACCGCTTAAGCTTAAAATTTTATCAGGGTCTACAGGATCCATGAAAACCTTTCTTCTAGAAGAAATGCAAAGAATGGGTGCTCAAGTTGTAGATCTTGAGAAATTGGCCCACCATCAAGGTTCTTCCTTTGGAAGTCATAATGAAGGAGAGCAACCTACTTCCGAACAATTTCAAAATGATATTCTTGAGAATTTTTTAAAATTCTCCCTTGAAAAGGCCATTTGGTTGGAAGATGAATCTTTTATAATTGGGAAGACCCATTTGATATCGGGCTTGTACCAATTAATGCGAAAATCTCCTCGTTACCTCATTGTATTACCAATAGAACAACGACTTGAGGTTCTAGTAAAAGGGTATGGCAATCTACCCAAGGAAAAACTTATTCAATCTACTCTTAACATCGCCAAAAAGTTGGGAAAAGAAAATACGCAACGCGCTGTTGCTCATATTGAAAATGGAGAAATGAAGGAAGCGGCCAGGATAATATTGACCTATTATGATAAAGCCTATTCAAAAGGAATAAATAAAAAAGCAGCTACTATCGAAAAGAAATTTCAACTAAGTATTGATAACCTCGAACGCGTCGCTCACTCTCTTATGAAAGTTGATTAATAGAAACATGGAAAACCATACATTTAAGCTTACAAAATACAGTCATGGAGCTGGTTGTGGATGTAAAATCTCTCCGGCAGTACTAAGTGAAATCCTAAATAGTGAGAATACTGCTAAAATTAATTTTCCCAACCTACTTGTAGGTAACGAGGAGAGTGATGATGCAGCGGTTGTCAGCTTAGATGGAGAAACGGCCATTGTTAGTACCACAGATTTTTTTATGCCTATTGTTGATGACCCTTTTGATTTTGGTGCCATTGCTGCTACTAATGCTTTGAGTGACATTTATGCAATGGGAGCCACGCCTTTAATGGCTATTGCGATTCTTGGTTGGCCCATCTCTAAATTGCCGGCTGCTGTAGCTGCTAAGGTCTTGGAAGGCGGTAGGTCTGTCTGTCACAAAGCTGGTATTCCTCTCGCGGGAGGGCATAGTATAGATGCGCCAGAGCCTATTTTTGGTTTGGCAGTAACGGGCAAAATTGCCGTTAATCATGTAAAAAGAAACAGTACTGCAAAAGTTGGTGATCGCTTGTACTTGACCAAACCAATTGGAGTGGGGATGGTGACAACTGCTGAAAAGAAAGAGTTGGCCGATAAGAATGATGTGCTTCAGGCAAAAACCTCCATGTTGAAGCTCAATGACATTGGGGCAGAAGCAGCAGCCTGGACAGAAGTACATGCAATGACCGATGTAACAGGTTTCGGTTTAGGTGGGCACCTAACGGAAATGTGTAAAGGTGCTGCTGTCTCGGCGCAACTAAGATTGGATGACATCCCTTGTTTTGACTTTGTCCAAAAGTACATAGACCTGGATTGCATTCCGGGTGGTACATACAGGAATTGGGATAGTTATGGACAGGGAATCGCAGTAAGCAGCGAAAGGGATAAATTGATATTGGCCGACCCACAGACAAGTGGTGGGTTACTGATGGCTGTAGATCCTGATAAATCAGATCTGTTTGAAAGGAAAATGAAAGAAAAAGGCTGTAATTTGTCCTCTTTTGGAGAAATCATCTCAAAGCATGAGAAAATAATTTATATAAATAATTTAGTTTGATTCGAGTTAGAGAATAAGGTTTTTGGCTTAGCCAGTTATAGTCAGTTCTTCAATTGCAGAACTGACTATAATACTTTTCTGACTTTACTTAACAATAGGTATTGCCTGTATTTCTTTAATTCCCAATCAATTTATTGATTTGGTTAAGAAGAGCAACCCTTTTTATTTCTGCCTCATTCAAGGGAAGGCCTTTTTTCATTCCAGGCCGTTTATGACCTGTATGATTGAGCAACGCATCCTTGGTAATGGATTGTTTTTCTTTGACTAGGGCCAAGACTTCCGGTCCATGATCTATTTTGCTAAAGACTAACTCTGGATTGTCTTCCATTAGGTACTCGCTTTCTCCTAATCCCTGAAGTAGGCTTCTAGCCATTATCCAATGGCCTTGATCGGCAGGGTGAACACCATCTTTTGCCAATTCAAAAGAGGGATTATGCTGACGTTGGTCATCCTGAAATTTTCGCATTGGCCAATGCAAGTCAATTACCTTCCAATTTTCAGTATATCGCTGGCTTACTAACCAAGAAGCATATATATCCAGAACATTGGCATAAGCGGCGCCTTTGTTTTCATCGTATATTGGAGGTGTACTGTGTATGATCTGAGCTCCTATTGCCAGGGCCTTTAGATGTAATTTCTTCTGCCCTTGTTTGTAGGCCTCAAAACGTTGCTCGTCAAAGGGAAGGTAAATGCCGTCATTCATCCCGTAATTGGAAAAAATTAGATCTGGTTTTATTTCATCCAATACCCTATCCAGTCTTTCATGTAAGTCAGGTCGAGGAAATTCTCCTCCTGCATGGCCCTCTTCAGAAAGTCCTGAAACAGTTTCACTAGGCAAGCCAACATTGATGAAATCCCAGTCCCTTTCTGGATGAGAAAGCCTGAGATAGGTTTCTACATAATCAACATACTGGCCGGAATAGGTGATGCTATTGCCGAGAAAAAGAACTTTTTTTGCAGTGCTGGGGATGGAATAGATCTCCGGTGCTGTAAGGTTTGGGATAAGAAGCGCCCAAAGGAAAAATCCTAGTATTGATTTAAGTAACATTGGTTAAAGTTATGTGATCAAATTTGGCCTTCAATATACTTAAATTTGTTTTAAAGGTCTTGTTGATCTGTATTCCTTTTGTTGAGCCAACTGGATAATTTAGCAAGATCTTCCTCTATAATTTCTCGTTCTTTTTGATTCTCATTAAGTTTTTTCATCATCTTTTTTATTTGGTAATCAGGCTTTACAGCCAATAACCTGTAAAAGAAACTGGCAAATATAAACCCTTCCCTTGCTTTCATTAATAGAGCCCGAAGTTTATATCCACGAGACAATTGCGTTATTTTGGCTACTTTAACCAGCCTTAATGACCTGACGAATGAGACAAAAGGCAATAGTATAATCAATAAATCGATCCAGTTTTTCTTGATATAATTGAATTTGTCATTAGCTATGGCTATCAATAGTAGAAATTCAAAAGTAAAGGCCAGCCAGATAAACCCCTGAACCAAGCCTAGTACTAGGGATAGATCTGTATTTAAGAACGTTTCTACCGCTTCATAAAACTGCCATTCTATTAACAACACGGGGATTATCAAAAGTGCAATAACAATCATAGGAATTGAAAATTGCTTTTTCAGGTGATTGAATAAGCCCTCATTGCACTTTGACCAAGCATAAAATGGTAGCCAGATTTTTTCCGGTTCAAGTAAGTGGCGTTGGCCAATGGCTATAGGAGGGAAAATTAAACAGAGTAACTTTCTAATAAATGAACTTTGGGCTATTTTGATTTTATTGGTATAGGCCAAAAAAATCACCATCAAGGCATCCAACACAAATAAGCCCCATAACAGACCGTAGATTACAGCTAAACTAGATATGAAGGAAGAGTACTGCAATTCACCTTCGTTTACTGAGAAATTATTTATAATAGCCGCTGCTATTACTAGCATGATCAGAGCGATAATGAATTTTGGCCAAACAATTATTTCCTGGTATTTGGTAAGTTTATTTACCGCCTTTATCCGAAGACCTGTTTGTAAGGAGATGTCCCTATTCGATTGAACTTGCAATAGGAGCGGATAGTCTTTAGAAAGTTTGCCAATAGGAGAAAGGACCTGCTCTCTTTGCAAAATAGCTTCCATCTGAGCTATGATGAAGGGATTTTGACATCGGTCAATGGCTGAAATTAAGGCTGCTTTTTTATCGACAGTTTTTTGGTCCATAACAGTTGGTTAAAGAACAAAGGTAAGGGCTAAAGGCTGTACTCCAAAAACCTGGTTTACTCATTGTATTTGGAAGGAGTCAGGAATGTTTATTTTACCTTTTTAGATGCTACGTTTAATCATAGAATGGAGTGTAGATGTGGGACCAGAAAGAGTTTGATAGGAATACTGGGAGACTACAATAGGAAGAATACCAAGCTTGTGAAAGATGTTTTCCAGTTTTAGGTTTGATGAATGAAGGTAATTGGGTAAGTATTTGAAATTGTTTAAGTTATATAGGAATGATTGGATTTCTATAAATAGGGTTTTGAAAGCGAAAGAATAATATTTTAGAATTTGACTTTACATTGTTTTTGTCATAAATACTTACTAAATTTTCAACAAAGACTACAGAAATGAGCAAAGACAAAGGAGAAAAAAAAGATCCCAAAAAGAAAGCAGGGAAAACCCTGATGGAAAAAAGGGCGGATAAGAAAGCCAAAGAGTTGGACAAGAAACGCAACGGATAGCTTTAACCATGAATTTAGATAACAATGCCCGGAGATTTCTCTTGGGCATTGTTTGAATTAAACCCAGTCGCAAATGACCTACACAAAATCCGCAAAAACTTATCGGAAAGTGGTGCTCATCTTATTCCTATTGCTAAATGTCAGTTCGGCAATTGCCCAAGCGCAAGACCTTGTAATCGCTACTTTTAATATTCGTTATGATAACCCCAATGACGCACCAAATACGTGGGAAAACCGCAAGCTACCTGTCAGTCAATTAATTCGTTTTCATTCATTTGATATTTTTGGAATTCAAGAGGGCATGCACCATCAAGTAAAAGACCTTGAAAGTCTTTTACCAAATTTTGCCTTTGTAGGCAAAGGTAGGGATGATGGTAAAGAAAAAGGAGAATATTCTGCTATATTCTATCAAAAAGAAAAATACAAAGTAGAAGAAAGCGCTACCTTTTGGTTGGCACCGGAGACTGATCATCCAAACAAGGGCTGGGATGCTGCACTGCCTAGGGTTTGTACCTGGGCCAGAATGATTGAAATAGCTACGGGGAGAAGTTTTTATGTTTTCAATACTCATTTTGATCATCGGGGTTTTGAAGCGAGGAATCAAAGTGCGGCATTGATTCTTGATAAAATTAAAACCATTAATTCGCAAAATCTTTCGGTATTTTTAATGGGAGATTTTAATGTCGACCAAAGCACAGATGCTTACCGTTTATTAAAAAATGCTGAGGGAATGAAAGATACCTTCGACTCAGCCGATTTTGTATATGCAAACAACGGAAGCACCAACGCTTTTGACCTTACTAAAAGTCATGACAGGATCATTGACCATATATTTGTCAGTAAAGGTTTAAAGGTCAAGAAATATGGTATACTTACTGATACCTATCAGAACCGTTTTCCTTCGGATCACTTTCCAGTGATGGCAGTAATTGCCTGGTAATTTTAGGGTAGCACCGCTATGTTGAACCTGTCTGCCGACATGAAGGCTTGATAAAAGCAATGAAGTGGTTGATTTTGAAGTGATTTTAGCACGGTACAGGTTTACTTTAGCCTAATTTCGGTTTGAACCCGGGAGAGCACTTTTCCTTCGATTTATAAAGCAGTTTGCAAACAAACCCTAAGGTACAATCTAAGTTTATAACCGTTTAAGGATTAGGTATAGGTTTTAGTTTTGATTTTTAATATACTGCTTATTGTTTATGAGGAAAATACTAATCCTTCTAAAAAAGCTTGGTATGATTTAAAATTTATGAGTATAGTTTGAAGTAATCAATTGTAAACCTGATATGGATTCAACCAACAAAGACACCCGAAGAAAATTTATTAAGACTTCCGGAATGGCCACACTAGGCTTTATGGGACTTTACCAATTTATAAATCCAGGTAGCGTTATGGGGAGCACAGCAGCTCCTGCGGCATTGGGCTATGGGCCATTAAAAAAGGATCCCGCGGGGATTTTAAATCTGCCTGAAGGTTTTTCCTATAAGATTCTGACAAAGAAAGGCGACAAGATGGACGATGGTTTTTATTTGCCGGGAGCCTCAGATGGAATGGGAGCCTTCCAAGGAAAAAATGGTAGAACAATTGTTGTTCGGAACCACGAACTTAGTCCAGATTCTTTAGAGAACTCTGGTTTTGGAAAGAACAATGAATTGTTAGATAAGCTTTCTTCTAAAGATTTTTATGATTTTGGAAAAGGATTATTGCCAGGACTTGGTGGTACTTCTACCTTTGTTTATAATGAAAATACAGGAGAATTAGAGAAGCAGTATATCAGCTTGGCAGGAACTGTAAGGAATTGTGCAGGAGGCATTACTCCTTGGGGAAGTTGGTTGACTTGTGAAGAAAGTACGCTCAAAAAGGGAGGTTATGAAGGACGTTTAGAGAAAGACCATGGTTTTGTTTTTGAAGTGCCTGCCTCAGAGAAAATTCAAAGGGCAAAGCCTTTACCAATCAAAGCTATGGGTAGGTTTAACCATGAAGCTGTAGCCGTTGATCCAGCATCAGGGGTGGTTTATCTTACAGAAGATCGGGGAGATGGTATCTTCTACCGTTACATACCTAACAGCCCTGGAAAGCTTCTTAAAGGCGGGAAACTTCAGGCACTTGCCATTCTGGGTGAAAAAAGCAGAGATACCAGAAACTGGGAAGACAGTGAAGGACCTGAATTTCCATTGATGAAAAGTCATGACGTGACTTGGATAGACATTGAAAATGTAGAAAGTCCTGAAGATGACCTTCGGTTCCAAGGTTTTGATAAAGGCGCTGCAGTATTTGCTAGAGGAGAAGGTATTTGGTATGGTGATAAGGAAGTATATTTTGCATGTACCAACGGTGGTAAAATAGGTGCGGGACAGGTTTTTCGATACACACCAAGTGTAGATGAAGGAACAGCAGCAGAAAAAAATAACCCTGGAAAGTTGACCCTATTTGTAGAATCAATAGACAGAGAAATTTTGAAAAACTGTGATAACTTGGCTGTTGCCCCTTGGGGAGATGTGATATTGGTTGAAGACCACAAACATCCATTCCTTGTTGGTGTCAATCCAAAAGGAGAGTTGTATCATTTGGCTGAGAATGTAGGTTATGAGTCAGAGATGGCCGGAGGGGTGTTTTCACCTTCTGGAAAAACCTATTTTGTGAATATCCAGGGACCTGGAATCACATTGGCCATAACTGGACCTTGGAAAACTTAAGTTATTAATCAGATAAAATCCCCCCACCTTCCTGCGAATTGAAGATGGGGTATAATTATTAAATACAAAAACACTTAAGGTTCGGCAAATGTGCCTTGACCTTGTGAAATTGCAAAATAGAAGGATGAACAATGATTGAGTGACTTTTGGTCTGATTGTATAAGAAATGGATAAGGTAAAGATAATGGGCGATTGATTACTTTGGAATTATAAGGAATCAGAGCTTAAATTTTAATAAAAATAGCGCTCAAACGGTTACTTTTTCCATATTTTACAGCTCAGGTCAGAATAGTTTTGTTATTCATTAAAACATCATCTATATTTGCCACTCAAAATTAAAAATGATGGCCACTCAAAAGACCAAAAAAGGGAAAGCAGCTCCTGATACATCCAATGAGCTTCTCGAGAATCCTGAAGCAATCGCTGACCGCTTAGGCAGAGGTGAGACTTTCTTGAAGGAAAACACCAAGTTGGTTGGTGGGATAATTGGATTAGCAATATTGGTTATTGCAGGAATTGTTGGATTTCAGATACATAAAGCCAACCAGAACAAGCAGGGACAGGCTGAAATGTTTCAAGCAGTATACTATTTCGAACAGGATAGTGTAGATTTTGCTTTAAATGGAGATGGTGTAGAACCAGGATTCCTAAGTATTATCGATGAATATGGAGGTACTGATGCCGCCAATTTGGCTCATTTCTACGCAGGATCTATCTACCTATCAAAAGGTGAATTTCAATCTGCTGTTGATCATTTGAAAAAGTTTTCTTCTTCTGATTTCTTGGTACAAGCGCATGCTTATGCCTTAACAGGAGATGCATACTTGGAGTTAGGTGAGTTGGATGAAGCCATCAGTTTCTATAAAGATGCTGCTGCTTACAAATCCAATGAATTTTTCACCCCTAAATATTTGACTAAATTAGCCATAGCCTATGAAGAGGCAGGGGATTTGAAGAATGCTATAGCTACTTACGAGGAGATAGAAACGAAATATTCGGATGCCTACGAATACAGTGAGGCGCGAAAGCAAAAAGCCCGCCTTGAAGGTCTGGCTTCTAATTGATATGAATTAAATCATTGATACAAAAGAGTAAGACCTGTAAGGTTTTACTCTTTTTTTGTGAATTAATATTAAACTTATGGCTACATCATTAAAAAATCTAAGTCAGCATACCCAAGAAAATGTTACTGATATAAGTGATAAAAAATTCGCTTTGGTAGTTGCTGAATGGAATGATGAAATCACCTCTTCTCTTTACAGTGGTGCTATCGAAACGCTTTTGCGCTACGGGGCGAAAAAGGAAAATATTTACAGAAAAAACGTACCTGGATCCTTCGAGCTCACGCTAGGTGCACAATGGTTGGCAAAACTTGATGAGATCGATGCAGTGATTTGTTTAGGTTGTGTTATCCAGGGAGAAACACGTCATTTTGATTTTATCTGTGATGCTGTTGCCAATGGTATTACTCAGGTAGGTTTAAAATATGATAAACCTGTGATCTTTGGTGTGTTAACACCAGACAATCAGCAGCAAGCGCTGGATAGAGCGGGTGGGAAACATGGCAACAAAGGAGATGAAGCAGCCATCACGGCAATTAAAATGTTGGGCTTTTAAACCAATTCGAATCAACTTATTATTATAAATCTGTTATTCTAATGAAAATTATGAAATTTGGCGGTACTTCAGTAGGAAGACCGGAAAGAATGCATCAGGTTAAGGATCTGATCACATTAGATAATGAAAAGAAAATTGTGGTATTGTCTGCTTTGTCAGGGACTACCAATGCATTAGTAGGTATAGGTGATGCCTTATCTGCTGGTAAAAAAGAGGAAGCCAAGGAAAAAATAGATAGTTTGCATTCGCATTATCTTGAGTTTTATCAGGATTTGCTGAGCTCAGAAGCAGGAAAAGCAAAAGCATTACAGATTATCAATGAGCATTTTGAGTTCTTGACCATTATTCTTAAAATATCCTTCAACGAAGCGATTAATAAAGATATTCTTGCTCAAGGTGAATTGTTGTCTACCAAGCTTTTTTATACTTTGCTCCAAGAGCAGGGAATTCCAGCCGTGTTTTTGCCGGCCTTGGAATTCATGTGTATTGATGAAAACAATGAGCCTAACCTTGGGAAAATAGGTGAAAAATTGGGATCCATATTGTCTGGATATCCTGAAGAAAGCATATTTATAACTCAAGGATATATTTGCAAAAATCACTTGAATGAAGTGGATAACCTTAAAAGGGGAGGAAGTGATTATACAGCGTCTTTAATCGGATCTGTTATCTCTGCTTCAGTTGTTGAAATTTGGACGGATATTGATGGGATGCATAACAATGACCCACGCATAGTTGACCAAACCAGACCTATAGCCCAATTGTCTTTTGATGAGGCGGCTGAGTTGGCTTATTTTGGTGCTAAAATATTGCATCCTGCTTCTATCTGGCCTGCCCAGTTACATAATGTTCCAGTAAAGCTCCTTAATACCATGGAGCCTAGTGCCGCAGGTACGACCATCACAGGTGCTGGAGAAGGTACCGTCGGAGTCAAAGCAATTGCAGCTAAAGATGGAATTACTGCTGTAAAAATCAAGTCTAGCCGCATGCTTTTAGCACATGGATTTTTGAGAAAGGTTTTTGAGATTTTTGAAAAATACAAAACCTCGATTGATATGATCACAACCTCCGAGGTAGCCATATCCTTGACCTTAGACGATACCAGTCATTTGAAAGAGATCACTGCTGAACTAGAGAAACTAGGAAAAGTAGAAGTTGATCATTACTTGTCTATTATCTGCATCGTTGGTAATTCCATTATGGAAGAACCAAAAGTGTTGAATAAAATTATCACAAGTTTGGAAGGTTTTCCACTTAGAATGGTCTCTTATGGTGGAAGCAAACACAATGTGTCTCTATTAATTGATGGCAAACATAAAAATCAAGCCTTGAAAAGCTTGAACAATGGATTGTTTGAATTTAATTAATAATGTCTGGACCTGATACAAATAAATCCAACTTTTTGGAAAAACTGCAAACCAAATGGAAACTGAAAAGTCTCTGGCAGGTTGTATTGGTTCTGGTTGTATTTGCTTGTACGGGTTTTACCATTTTATTTATTAAGCAACCAATTTTCGATTTTTTGGGCTTGGATACCAGTAAAGGTAGTTTCTTTAAAACGTTACTTTACCTATTGCTGGTATTGCCTTTATATCAGGTGATTCTTTTGGTATATGGTTTTATTTTTGGGCAGTTTGCTTTTTTTTGGGAAAAAGAAAAGCAATTTTTCCGTCGGATGGCAGGATTTTTCTCCCGTAATAAAAAGTAAAACTAAAATTATTGACAGGTAAAAAATAGTTATAAATGGCGAAGCAAAGAGGTTTACCTTTAGAAGAAAGTGACAAAAGAAAATTGAATAAAAAGAACTTTGAAAAGCTTTTTGGGATTTTCGAGTTTGCCATGCCCTACAAAGTTCCTTTTATCATAGGGATGGTTTTTCTGTTTTTTTCGAGTCTAATGCTCTTGACTTTCCCCTATGTTGCAGGGAAGTTAATTGACGCGGCCTCAGGAAAAGATTGGATTATTAATGATATCAATGGAATAGCTTTCGTATTGATTGGAATTCTGTTTATACAAAGTATCTTTTCCTTCTTTAGAGTTTGGTTATTTGCAAAGGTGAGTGAAAACTCTATGCGAGACATTAGAGTGGCTTTGTATGAGCGATTGGTTCGATTGCCCATGACTTTTTTTGATCAGCGAAGAACAGGTGAATTGATCAGTAGAATTACTTCTGATGTGACCATGCTTCAGGATACCTTTTCCATTACTCTTGCAGAGTTACTTCGTCAGATCATTACCTTGTTTGCAGGTATAATCTTCTTATTCTATACCACTCCGAGGCTCACGCTTTTTATGTTGATTACTATTCCTGTGCTTGTGGTGATTGCCATGATCTTCGGGAAATTTATAAGAAAACTATCAAAGAAAACCCAAGACCATCTTGCTTCTGCCAACGTTGTCGTAGAAGAGACTTTACAATCTATAGTAACAGTCAAATCTTTTACTGGAGAGGCTTATGAGATTAATCGCTATCGAAACAAACTCAATAGTGTAGTAGCGGTAGCCTTAAAAGCAGCCGGATTCAGAGGGGCATTTATTTCCTTTATTATTTTCGCGTTGTTCGGAGGAATTGTTGCCGTTATCTGGTATGGTGCTACTTTGGTTAGTGCTGGCGATATGAGTGTTGGTGATCTTGTTTCTTTTGTTTTGTACACTACTTTTATTGGCGGATCTATTGCTGGTTTAGGAGATATTTATGGTCAGGTACAAAAAGCCATAGGTTCTTCAGAACGGGTGTTGGAAATTTTGAATGAAGCGACAGAGAAGCAAACAGGTACCGCCTTCTTAGGTCGTATGAAAGGATCAATACGTTTTGACAAGGTTTCGTTCCATTACCCTACTAGACCAGAATACAGGGTGTTAAATGAATTGTCATTGCATGCCGAGCCTGGAGAGAAAATAGCACTAGCTGGTCACAGCGGTGCCGGTAAGTCTACCATAATTCAGTTGCTGCTTAAGTTTTATGAAGTAGGAAGTGGGTCAATTTTGTTGGATGACAAATCCATTACAGATTGGGATCCTCAGGGTTTAAGGAAAAATATTGGTATGGTGCCTCAGGAGGTGCTTCTATTTGGAGGGTCTATTCGAGAAAATATTCGTTATGCCAAGCCTGATGCTAGTGATGAAGAACTTTTGCAAGCTGCTAAACAGGCCAATGCCTTAGAGTTTATTGATAAATTCCCGGAAGGTCTTGATACTTTAGTAGGGGAAAGAGGAATTAAACTATCTGGTGGACAAAGACAGCGGATCGCCATTGCCAGGGCAATATTAAAGGATCCAGCAATCCTGATTCTTGATGAGGCGACTTCCTCATTAGATGCTGAAACGGAATCCTTGGTTCAGGAAGCTTTGGATAAGTTAATGAAAGGGAGAACTACCATTATTATTGCTCATAGGTTGTCTACTATCAGAAAAGTGGATAGAATCTATGTGATAAAAGATGGTCAAGTCATTGAAGAAGGAAACCATGAATCTTTGTCAAGTAAAGAAGGGGGCCATTATGCCCACCTTGTTAATCTGCAATTTGCTGATGATATTTTACGGCCTTTAGACTAATGTCTAAGCTTTGAACCTGATGAGTTAAGGCACCTACGGAAATAAAATCTACACCCGATTCGGCTACTGCTACGATAGATGTTTCGTCAATACCTCCGGAAGCTTCTGTAACAAATCGTTTATTGATTAATGCTACAGCTTCTTTCATATCGGCTGGTGACATATTGTCTAGCATAATGATGTCTACTCCACCAATTTCAAGGACTTTTTGTACCTCTTTTAAATTTCTGGTCTCGATTTCAACTTTTAGATTCAGCTTTTTTTCTTTCAGGTAGGTGTGTGTGGCGCTAATAGCTTCGGCTATTCCACCGGCAAAATCGATATGGTTGTCTTTAAGCATAACCATGTCATACAAAGCGTACCTATGGTTTTGACCTCCCCCTATTGCAACAGCCCATTTTTCCATCATTCGGAAATTTGGAGTTGTCTTTCTAGTGTCCAGTAATTTGGCTGAAGTGTGTTTTATTAGGGAGTTGAAATGGTGGGTTTTGGTAGCTATTCCACTCATTCTTTGCATGCAATTCAATACCAGTCTTTCAGTACTTAATATTGACTGTGCACTTCCTGCAACCGTGAGACCTATATCTCCATACTTCACCGTATCTCCATCATTTATTAATAAATCTACTTTAAGGTCAGGATCGTAAAAGTTGAAGATCCGTTCAGCCAATTCAAGCCCAGCAATTATGCCTTCCTCTTTTATTAATAAAGTTGCCTTTCCTTGTTGATCGGTAGGAACGGATGCCAATGTCGAATGGTCGCCTTCACCAATATCTTCATTGAAGGCTGATTTCATAAATTGGTTTAACCGCTCTTCTGTTATATAGTCTTTCATGATAAACCAAAAGTAAGAAAATAATTTTTTCCGGCAGGTATAATTATTGTTTGACGAAATCCAGGCTGTAGACCAACCAATTTCCATCTTTTAATTCTTTTCCTCTAATCAATACACTAAAGGTATTGTCTATGGAGGTATATGTGCCTAGGAGATAACTGTTTTCATTGTCAATTTTTCGTTCCTTCTTAAGTTCAAAGCTGCTTACAGGGTTTTCTTTAAAGAAATTTGCCAAGACAATTTCTGCCTGACTTTTAGAAAAATCTCTTCTTTCGTTATCGAAACGGATCTCTACCATCTCTCCTAGGTAGGATGAAATTGCCTTACTTGAGCCTTGTTGTAATGCGAAAATAATGGGGTATTCTTTGTCCTGACCTTTTCCCATTAAGGAATGCGTTAACAAAAAAGTGGCAACCAAAAGAAATTTAGTAATTAAGCGAAACATTTTTACTCTCTATCAAATTCCAGACCAATATATTAAATAAAATAATTTTTATTAAATGAAATTATATGAGTTTCCTATTTGGCAATTGGTAGAGTAGAATATTTTCCAATTTGCTGACCTCTATCTTTTATTGTCTTATATTTGCGTGGTAATGAATAATGAATTGGGATGTTTTTCCCGCGAAAGTTTTAGGGATTAAAACAGCATTTTCCTGAAAATTTTTAATTGATAGAAACCAATAGAAAAAGACATGAATAAAAAAGTTTTATTGATGATACTAGACGGATGGGGAATTGCCCCAAATCCTGAAGTTTCTGCTATTGATAAAGCCAAAACGCCTTTTATCGACAGTTTATTTGAGAAATATCCACACTCTAAATTAGAAGCCTCAGGTTTGGCAGTTGGTCTACCTGAAGGACAAATGGGTAATTCTGAAGTAGGTCATATGAATATAGGGGCCGGTAGGGTTGTTTATCAGGATTTGGTTAAAATTAATAAGGCGGTAAAAGAGGGAGATCTTAATGACCACCCTGTGTTGAAGAAAGCTTTTTCTAATGCCAAATTAAATGGTAAGAAAGTGCATTTCCTTGGCTTGGTTTCTGATGGTGGTGTACACGCGCATATTTATCACCTGAAAGGTCTTTGTGATGCAGCAAAAGCCAATGGGTTGGATGATAATGTTTTTATTCACGCTTTTACAGATGGAAGAGATACTGATCCTAAAGGAGGGCTAAGATTTTTAGAAGACCTTAAAAGTCATTGTGAAGGCTCAACTGGTAAAGTAGCTTCAATAGTAGGTAGATACTACGCAATGGATAGAGACAATCGCTGGGAGAGAGTTAAGCTAGCTTATGATGCGATGGTCAATGGAGAAGGTGAAAAGTCAAAAGACATGCTTTCGTCCATTAGAAAATCTTATACCAATGGGGTTACCGACGAATTCATTCGCCCTATAATTCAGGTGGACGAAAAAGGGAAACCTTTGGCAACCATAGAAGAAGGAGATACAGTAATCTGTTTTAACTTTAGAACGGATAGGGGAAGAGAAATTACAGAAGTGTTGACTCAGAAAGATTTTCCTGATTACAACATGAAAAAACTTGACCTTGACTACGTTACTTTTAGTAGGTATGATGAAAAGTACAAGGACATTGCTGTAGTGTTTGAAAAAGACAATCTTAAAAACACTTTAGGTGAAGTGTTGGAGCATAATCATAAGAAGCAGATCAGAATCGCTGAAACTGAAAAATATCCACACGTGACATTTTTCTTTTCTGGAGGAAGAGAAAAGATTTTTGAAGGAGAGAATAGGATATTGTGCAATAGCCCTAAAGTGGCCACCTATGACTTGCAACCTGAAATGTCTGCTTTTGAGATTGCGAAAAAAATCAACCAAGAACTTCCCAAAAAGGAGGCTGATTTTATTTGCTTAAATTTCGCTAATGCAGACATGGTAGGACATACTGGGGTTTTTGATGCTGCAGTAAAAGCTTGTGAAGCAGTAGATGAATGTGCTTCTTCCGTAATCGAAACAGCCTTGGATAATGATTATACAATTATCGTAATTGCAGACCACGGCAATAGTGATGTAATGATGAATCCTGACGGATCACCTAATACGGCCCACACCACGAATCTGGTGCCGTGCATCATGGTGGACAAGCATGATAGACTTGAAGTCAACGATGGGAAATTAGGAGATCTTGCACCAACTATATTAAAACTAATTGGTATAGAAAGCCCCGTTGAAATGACGGGAAACGTCCTTTTAAAAGCATAGAATAGATGGGCAGGTGCCATAATTTTATTTACCTGCTAATGTTGGTGGGGATTCTGACTTCTTGTAAAAAGGAAGAAAAAGGACCATTTGCAAACCCAACTCAGATTGATAAATATTTTCCGCTTTCTCAATTCTTGCAAAAAAGTATTGATAAGGTAGGAGATGCTGAAGTGGTGAAGGAAGTTCGTTTCAATGAGGAATCTGAAATTGTTGATTTCAGGATGGATAGTTTGGTTTGGAGACAGGAACTTGACTTTTTCTTTCAGGCAGACATAAACAAAGCCTCACTGGCCTCTTCCTATGAAAGCATTGAAGAGTCTGGTCTTTTAATACATAGGCTAAAACCTGCTGAAAAAGGGACGATTAAAGAGATAAAGGTCAGTAAACAATCCGGAAAGATTGCATCCATCACGATTCTTTCTGTGATTGACAATCTGTTTTACAATTCAACTGTGGAAGGCCTGATTAAAATGAATGACAATGAAGAAATAAGTTCTTATCGACTATCAGGAAACCAGAAAGTTTGGTTTTTGTCAAACACCAAGCTTTCTGTTGAGGGTAAAGTGAAATAATAATTACATTTATTAAAACGCATAAAAAAGCCAGTTAAGATTTCTTAACTGGCTTTTTCTATTTGATGAATTGTATTGATACCGTGATTGTGAGTGGACTAGTTTAGGGGTTAGATCCTAGACTTAAAATCTACTGTAGGTTTTGAATCCAATGATTTCATGGCCTGTTCCATGATTCCAAAGTGCAGTGCTGAATTTTCTCAATAGCCCAGTTTTTGGTATTCCATTTTTAATTAGACAAAGGCAAAGAATACCAACCAAGTAATAAACAGTATTGGAAGTAAAATTGGAATGGAAAACCTTAAAATGTATCCAAAGAAGGAAGGCATTTTAATTCCACTTTGCTCTGCTATAGATTTCACCATAAAATTAGGTCCATTACCTACATAGGTCATGGCTCCAAAAAACACAGATGCTATGGAAATGGCCATTAGTTCAAAGGCAGAATCAAAGTAATTGTCCATTGCAAAATCCTTCACATGTTGAATGGTATTGATGTCAGCTCCTTGAGAGGCCATGGCTGCAGCCAGAAAGTTGAGGTAGGTTGGTGCATTGTCTAAGAATCCAGAAAGAATTCCCGTGCCCCAATACAAGGTATTGTGAGTGATCATTGCAGCACCTTCCGCTGACTTGGCAAATCCACCTACCAATTCGAGGGCAGGCATCATGGTTCCAAAAATACCAATAAAGATAAAGGCAACTTCCCGGATAGGCTCGAAATTAAACTCATTTCCAGCTAGGGCTTTTTTATCGGCAAATTTAAAAGAGAAATAGGCCACGGAGAGCATGATTGCCTCTCTTATAAAACTGAATTTCTGTCCATCGTAATGAATCGCAGGAACCCAATTAAGTACATTCGGGTCGAGAAATACAGAAATAATGATTACCAAAAGCCAAAAGAAATTTTTCGTTCCTTTTAATGATATTTTATTGCTGTATTGGGTTTGTTCATTAAGTACAACACCTTCACCTTTTGTACCATATTTTCGATCAACAAAATAAAACAGGATGGACAAAATGGTCAAAGCCATAATCCAAGCTGGCCAATTGTGTTCCAATGTCCAGAAGAAGGGTACACCTTTAAGGAAACCAAGAAACAATGGTGGATCTCCTATAGGTGTTAAAGAACCTCCAATATTACTTACCATAAATATGAAGAATATGATATGGTAAGCTTGGATGTTGTTTTTATTCAGTCGAATAAAAGGACGAATCAATAACATAGAAGCACCTGTAGTACCTATTAGATTGGAGATCAATGCACCTATTATCAAAAGCAATACATTTGCCATAGGTGTTGACTTCTTATCCACTTCTATTAATATCCCTCCTGAGGCAATGAACAAGGAAGCCAATAAAGAAATAAATTGGATGTACTCGGCCAGTGCATGGACAGGATTATGGACATTGCCTAGTACGAAAAGGTAGTACAGGACAACCATGGTAGCTAGACCAACAGCAATTTTTGGGTAATTGTGGTGCCAAAAATTCTCGTAAAACAATGGCCCGGTAGCAATCATAAGCAGTAATGCTACAAAAGGAATAACCAGCCATCCCGGTGGATGATGATGTTCGGGCTCATGATCCACGGAGGAATCAACTTGCACGACTGGTTCTTGAGTATTAGTATTTATTTCATGATTATCCGCCTGAGCGATATATTGAGTAGTAGTTAAGTTTTCGGCTTGTAAGTGTTGGGGAACACTTACGCTTATTAATCCAATGAATAGGAGCCATGAAGCTAAATATTTCTTCATTCACTTGTATTTATTGTGTAAAGAAAGTTTAAAGTTAGGATTTTCGAACTTTGTTGAAAGAACGATTAGTTGCAATTTAATTCACTAAGCTAGCTAATTTGTCTATTAGTAACCAAATAATTTTTTTGCAGCGGTTGAAAATTCTTCATTTTTTGATCGAAGAAGGCTTATGTTTAATTTTAACGGATCTTTTGAAGGGCGATTTCTAATGCTGTTTGTGCAATTGTTGTCTTTTGTGGGTTGAAAGTATGGCATTTTTTTAATGCTTTGTAAACGGTCCTGCTCACATGATGAAACATGGCCTCATCTGTGATTTGGGTTTTGTCAGACATAAGGTAAGCAGTGATACTTGCAAGACCAGCATTGGATATGAAATCAGGGATAAGAGAAATTTTATCATCGGCCAATTTGGTTACAGGACCAAGGAAAATATCATTTTCAACAAAAGGGAAATTTGCCCCACAAACGATTAATTCCAAACCACCATTAATCAACCTATTCAAATGATTTTTTTGGATTAACCGAGCCTTTGCCGCTGGGATTAATAGGTCTGTAGGGATATCCCAGAGTTGTTCTTTGGCAATATCAAATGGGATTAACTTGTCACTAACAAGTTGATTGTTTTCTTTGTTTAGAAATAGGGAAGTAATCTCGTCCGGGTTTATTCCGTTTTTATCGATAATGGCTCCCTCCAGGGATATAATACCTACGATTTGCACACCTTCTTTAGCCAAAAAATAGGTAGCGGCAGCACCTACATTTCCCCAGCCTTGAATAATGGCTTTTTTTCCAGCAGCATTTCCTCCCCAAATCTTATAAAAATGTTGTACGGATTCGGAAAGACCATAACCTGTGATCACGTCACTGATTTGGTATTTGGTTGTGGGATTTGGAAGGTACTTTGGGTTTTCAACTATTTTAGAAAGGCCCTGCCTTAATTGACCTATTTTTCTAATTTTCTTTGTGTCTCCGGCCTTATAGTGGGCATTGACCACGCCTTCTTGAGGATGCCAAAGTCCAAAATCCTCTGTAATAGGGATTAATTCGGTGTTTTCATCTATATTAATTCCAGCACTAGTGCCGTAGTAGCTTTTTAAAATTGGAGAAACTACCTTAAACCATCGTTCGAGAACACCTGCCTTTCTAGGATCTGCCGGGTCAAAATTGATCCCTGACTTAGCACCACCGATTGCTGGCCCTGAAACCGTGTTTTTTATAGCCGTGTTTTTAGCCAATTGAATCACTTCATTTTTGGATAGCCCTAATTTCATCCTGGTATCGCCAATTGCTGCTCCTCCTTTTAGGCTATCGATCACCAACCAACCTTCGGCCTCTGTTTCACTATCGCTCCACTCAAATACAATCTCTGGCTGCTGGTTTTCAAATTTTTTCAGTAATTCTCTCATTTATTTTTTAAATTTTATTTTTATTAAAAAGTCCAAAAATAGTACCGCCACAGTTGTCTCTTGATGCCCCTGTGACTGAGGCTAAGCAATTGTTCTCCTCACGGAGGCGCAAAACAGCAAGAAATGCAAATACCAAAGCTTCTTTAAAATCAATGATCTGCTTTTCTGGAAGAACTACATTTACTTTATGACTAATTTTATTAGATAGTTTATTAATAAAAAAGGTATTGTAGGCACCACCGCCAGTTATCAAAAGTTGGGATTTGGTTAGCTTGGGGCCGACATGGTCTAGAATAGTTTTAGCAATGCAATCTGAAAAATGTTCAGATAGTGTAGCCAGAATGTCATTTGATGAATTTGATGCTTTATTTACAACAGGTAAGAAATCTTCGCTTATGTTTTCTCTTCCGAGGGATTTAGCGCCTTTCTGCTGATAAAAGGGCAAAGCCTCTAAATCCGACAAAAGAACTGGGATTACAGTTCCGGATTTTGCCAGGTTTCCGCTATCATCATAGCTTTTACCTGATAGCAAGGCAAAGTGATTGAATAGTAAATTGAAAGGACAAGTGTCAAAAGCCAGCCTTTGTCCATTATTGTCCATTGAAATATTAGCGATACCTCCTAAGTTCAAGGCAAAATCAAAATCATTAAATAGCAATGCATCTCCTATAGGAACCAACGGCGCCCCTTGACCACCTAGGATAACATCTAATTTTCTGAAATCATTGATAACCGGAAAACCTGAATAATGACTTAGGGTAAATCCATTGCCTATTTGCTTGGTCATATTGAGTTCTGGTCGATGAAAGACAGTATGACCGTGAGAAGCAATGGCCATTGGCTGAAGTTGGTGATCCAGACAGAATTTTCGCGAAACTTCACCCATCCACTTGCCGAATTCCAGATCAAGGCATTCCAAGGATTGAGCATCATTCAAATGAGCATTTTGTAATGAATACCCTAATTCATTGGGGAAAGGTACTGTTTGGGCCTTAATAATCTTGAAGTTCCAAGCATTATTTTTAGAAAATTCACAGCAGGCAATGTCCAGCCCATCACCTGAAGTGCCGGACATTAGACCTAAAATAGTGTATCTGCTTGAGACTGTCATGGGTTAAAGTTTGTTAAAAAGGAAAATCCTGACCTAAAAATAATATATCACCGACCAGCCTCCAAAGTAAAATGACTAATTTTGAAGTAGTTTATCAATAGATTATGAAACAAAGGCACTGGGTTGTCGATATTGGGAATACTCGCATTAAAACCGGCGTCTTTGAAAATGGCCGGCTGGTAGAGGATATGTCCTTTTCGGTACTTAAAGAATGTGCGGATTATTTAAAGCCGCAAGATGGAGACAGAGTGTTGATTACTTCTGTGAGATTGTCTTTAGATGAGTTAAGAGAAATTTTCTCTTTCCCTTTTATGTATTTTGATCATCAGACCCCATTAGAAATCACAAATTCCTATGGTACTCCTGAAACATTGGGTTTAGACAGGTTGGCTGCAGTGATTGGTGCCAGGGCATACAAGAAGAGTGGAGCGGTTTTAGTTGTAGATCTGGGAACTTGCATAACCTACGATTTTCTAGACGATAAAAATAATTACATGGGTGGAGCGATTTCACCTGGGCTTAGCATGCGGGCAAAAGCAATGCATGAATTTACTGCCAGATTACCCTTGGTAAATGTGCGGAAAACTGGAGTTTCTTACTTAGGGATGAGTACAGAGACATGTATGCAGTCTGGCGTCTATCACGGAATAGCTGAAGAAATCAAAGGGTTTATTCGAAAATATCAGCAGGATTTTGGCCTAGTTGAGGTCTTTATTTGTGGTGGAGATGCTGAAATCTTTGAAAGCTTAATAAAAGACCACATATTTGTAATCCCCAATTTGGTCCTGTACGGATTGGACAGAATCTTAATATACAATGTTGAAAAATAAAATACACGTAGCAGCCCTGATTATTTTCGTGGGATGTTTTGCTATCCATAATATCAGTTACGGTCAGTTTTCATCATCTACCTATAGTTCCTTAGGAGTTGGTGTATTCAATAATTCCGGTCTTACCCATAACCAAGGCATGGGTGGAATGGGGATTAGTTTTGGCAACAGTTATAGTGTCAATCATGTCAATCCAGCCATTTCGGTAAAAAATGGAGCCTATGCTTTTCAATCTGCTTTTAATTACAATAAATTAACAGCAGCAACGGAATTGTCATCAGAGGATTTGGATGGCGGAGGATTGAGTTATGTCGCCATGTCTTTTCCAGTAATTCCAAGAAGATTCACTGTAGGGCTTGGTTTAAATCAATTGACAGGTGTGGATTACAATATCACCGTTAATTCACCTGTAGTCAATACAGACCTTGTGTCTAAAAACACAATCGTTGGAACAGGAGGCCTAAGCCAGGTGTATTTGCAAAGTGGATTTCAAGTCTACAAAAACTTTAGCTTGGGAATCGAAGGGGCTTACACTTTTGGTTCTACTATCAGAAACAACCAGTTGAATCTTTTGGATGCGGATCTTGCACCAGTAGGTATTTCTACGGAATATTATGAGAGACTTACTTTTAGTGATGTGGTATTGAAAGGTGGTGCTTATTATGCGCAGTCTCTAGGCAATCAGCAATACTTGAATATAGGCGCCATTTATCAGGTTTTTGGGAATGTTAATGGAAGAGAATTTGCTAAAGTGGCAGAATCTGGTCAAGCTAGCATCCCGAATAGCCCAGGTGATGTAATATCTGATAATGTATCAGGAAATGTTTTCATCCCAGCAAAGCTTGGGTATGGTGTAACTTATGAAAAAATTAATAAATTTGCCGTAGGTATAGAAGCGCAGTTTCAAGATTTTTCTTCTTATAGAGCATTTAACGCTTCTTTACCAAGCGAAAATATGGGAAAATCCTTTAAATTTTCCCTTGGAGGGCAATATATACCCAATGCCTTCTCTCTTGAAAGCTTGTTGAGCAGATCTACAATAAGGGCAGGAATCGAATATGAGCGATTACCTTTTATGGTAAATCAAAATAACGTTGATGACATTGGCATTAATTTTGGTACCTCAATTCCGATATACAGTCTATCCTTATTGAATTTGGCTGTTAAGGCAGGAACGAGAGGAACAGTAAATGATGGATTAGTTAGAGAAAATTATATTAAAGTTTCTCTAGGATTATCAATAAATGATAACAGTTGGTTTTACAAAAAAGTATTTGAATGATGTTGACAAACATGAAAATTAAAATTGCAATTATCGGATGTTTGTCCTTCCTCATGGTTGGACTGGTTCAAGCGCAAGATGGCTGGAATTGGCCAGAAGATAAGGAAATGGAAGCAAAAGCGAGAGAGCTTAATGCTGCCTATAATGATTATCTAAATTCAGAAGATTTCCTTAAGGCTAAAGGTCCTCTAAATTGGTTGTTAAACAATGCGCCAGATTTAAATGAAGCACTTTATATAAACGGAGTAAAGGTTTATGAAGGAGCCGCTGATCAGGCTACTGATAAAGCAGAAATTAGTGTCTATCAAGATTCTGTTTTAACAATTTATGATTTAAGGAAAAAACTTTATGACAATGAGCCAAAATGGATAGCCAATAAAGCTTATTACGCTTATAAATTTTATAAAGGTGATAAAGATAAAGTTAGCATCGCTACAGACTTGTTTGAGAAAACAATAGAAATAGATGGTACTTTGGCTCCATTCACATTGTATAGGGCTTACTTTGATGCCATTTATAGAAACTTTGCCTATAATAAAGCTTATACTCCTGATGAAGTAATTAGCAAATATGAGTTTATCATGGGGAAATTGGATGAAGAAGAAGCTAAAGGCGGAGATGTTGCTTCCTCTAGAAACACATTGGATCAATTGCTAAATGCAATGGATATCATTAATTGTGAATTTATTGAAAATAACATGGGGCCAAAATTGGCTGAAGATCCTACTAACCTTAAACTGGCTAAACAAATATTTCAATATGCCATAAAAGAAAAATGTACTAGTAGTGAGATTTTCCTTAAGGCTCTTGAAACAATTGATAACGACAACCCTACATTCACTACCTCTCAGGTAAGGGGTATGCGTTACATGCAAAACCAAGACTATGCTAAAGCAGGAGAGCTTTTCGAAAAAGCCTTGAGCCTAGCAAGTACAGACGAAGAAAGAGCTGAAATTCACTGGGATTTGGCTAAAGTTCATGCCAATCTTGGAAGCAGAGGACAAGCAAGATCCTCCGCTTTAAAAGCAGCTGAACTAAATGAAGAATTAAAAAGTGATGCCTACTCATTTGTCGGTGGCTTGATCATGGCTTCTTCTAACGCTTGTAAAGGTGGTCAAAGTAGAGTGAAAGATTATTCTATCTTTATCGCAGCTTATAATGCTTACGCGGTAGCTGGAGACAGCAAGGGGATGGCCAATGCAAAAGCAAGGTTCCCTTCTAAAGAAGAATTGTTTACTGAAGGTTTCCAAGTTGGACAAACTATCAACACTGGATGCTGGGTAGGTCAGACTGTAACCCTAGCAACAAGAGATTAAGAAGAAACATAAGGAGAAATAAAATAATATTTTAAAAGGCGGTAGCAATACCGCCTTTTTTTTTGATATACTTGGCAACAAAGCAAGATTTGTAATAAACACGACTAAATATCTGGTTTAACCCCTGTCCGAAGACCGTATACAACCTAAGCCTACTTAGGCTAGTACTCAGGTTGTATTTTATTTACTCTGCTATGGATTTATTTTTAATATGGAATTGACCTACAGCCATGATGCTTACGCTTCTTTTATATCTAATTCTTATAGAAGTAACGTTTAAGGGGGACCTTGCTTATAGGGTAAAAGAAAATTTTCCGTAAATCCTGGGCTAACCAAGCCAAGTCATACAGGTGTTTGTTATTTCATTTTCCTTAAATTTTTTCTAGCAGGAGCAGTTGTCGGATGATCTTCTTATTGTCTTAAGCTTTCATCTTATGGGTTTATTGTAATTTTTACAGATAAGAATGACGGATAATAATGATTGATAGCAAGCCAATTGTATAATCGGGCTTAAAAAAATAAAATTCCTCCCAAAATGTCCTTACCTTTGTAGGTAGATAAAGTTTATTAATAGTTTGAGCGTTCGACAATTTTATAGTCAAATCTTTGGGCATAGTGCAAGGATTGTTCCTTATAGGGCAACCAAGCAATTATTGCTTCTTATTTTATTGGTAGGAAGTATTGGCTGTAGGGAAGATGTGGACAAAAGTCAGTTAGCCTATTATGAAGGTCCTTACCGTACGAGTTTTGAAATAGAACTATTGCACAGTGACTCGGCAATTGTAAGAACTAAATTAATGGCGGATAAGCAACTTGAATTCAAGAATGGTGATGCAGAATTTCCAGAAGGGATTGTTATTCATTTCTTTGATAAAGAAGGTGAATTGAGTACCACGATTCGTGCAGATAGAGGCTATTTCGATAGGAAAAGCAATATCTATAGAGGAGAAGGAGACGTTCAGGTTCATAATCTCGTTAAAGAGCAAAAGCTGAATTCGGAGGAGTTGTTTTGGGACAAGACCAAAAAGAAAATCTACACTGAAAAATTTGTCACTGTGGAAGAACCTGACCGAATAATAAAGGGTACTGGAATGGAAGCGGACGAAGGTTTCAATGAATATAAATTCACTAAGGTAACAGGTGAAATAGATAATGTTCTCTAAAATTGTACAATGAAAATAAGCAGTGCAATCTTATTGTCCCTTGCAGCAGCATTGGTGGTAATAGGAGCTCATATTACGATAAAAGCAGGAATAGTGGCTTCATATCCACTGTTTATGTTCTCGGTAGTGTTGTTGTTTTATCACATGTACCGTAAAAATAAATTGGAAGAAAAAGAAATGAACGAAAAAAAATCGAATAAAAGTAAACGTAAGAAGAATTAATGGATAGTCATTACTTACTCTTAGTGCTTATTAGTCTGTTTTTTTCGGCATTGTTTTCCGGAATGGAGATTGCCTTTGTTTCTGCTAACCGTTTGCAGATAGAGCTTCAAGGTAAGCAAGGCAAGGTTTCTGGTAAAGTCTTGGCAAATTTCATACAAAACCCAGGGCAGTTTATTGGCACTTCCCTTATGGGAAATACCATTAGCTTGGTGTTGTATGGGATATTTATGGCTTATTTATTAGAGCCACCGGTAAGCTACCTATTGCCTGAAGCACTCAATACTCAAGCAGGGGTAATGGTTGTCCAAACCTTGGTTTCTACGATTATTGTATTGGTAACAGCAGAATTTATCCCTAAAAGTATTTTTATACTTAACCCAAACAGGTTACTCACCTTTTTCGCGCTGCCTTTTGCCGCGATCTATTACCTAATGTATCCAGTTGTTTGGGTGGTTGTGGGGCTTTCGAAATTTGTGATTGTAAAAGTACTTAACTTGGAATACAATGACGATAAACCTGCCTATACCATTACAGACCTCAATAGTTTTATTCAAAACTATATGGATACCAAAGGGGAAGACATAGATATAGATGCTAAAATTTTTGACAATGCAGTAGACTTTAAGAAAGTAAAAGTCAGGGAATGCATGGTGCCTCGGACCGACATCGTTGCGATGGAAGTTGAAGACGCTATTTCTGATCTAAGAGAGCTGTTCGTGGAAAGTGGACATTCAAAGATCATTATTTACAAAGAGACCATAGATGATGTTATTGGATATTGTCATCACCTTGAGCTTTTCAAAAAGCCAAAGGAGATTGAAGATATTTTAACGCCAATCATCATTGTACCTGAATCAGCTCTTGCCAATGAGCTCTTGGTGCAGTTTATCAAAGAGCGCAAAAGTTTGGCATTGGTGGTAGATGAGTTTGGAGGAACAAGTGGTATTGTAAGTATGGAAGACATCATAGAGGAGATTTTTGGGGAGATTGAAGATGAATATGACAATGATGATTTAATTGACCAAAAAGTAGCTGATGGAGAGTATCTGCTCAGTGCTAGACATGAAATTGATTACCTGAATGAAAAATATGAATGGAACCTACCTGAAGGAGAGTTTGAAACTCTGGCAGGATTTATCCTCTCCCTAACGGAAAGTATTCCTCAAAAAGGAGAGTTTGTAAGCTATGGACCCTTTACATTTACCATAGTTTCCAAGCAAGATCACCGAATAGATACAGTGAAAATTAAGATTGAATAACCGACGTTGCAGAAATACTTGATTTATAGATGCGGTAATATTTTGAATTTACCACTATATGTAATTATTTTGCGACACTTCAAAAAATAGGAGAATGGCATTAATTAAACAAATAAGACAAAGAACAGGTCTTGCGATAGGAGTTATCGCAGTAGGACTTATATTCTTTTTAGTAGGAGGAGACCTTTTAGGACCAAACTCCATGTTATTGGGATCCAGCAGAACGACTGTTGGCGAAATTGCAGGGGAAGATGTTTCCTATGAAGAGTATGTTCAAAAAATCGAACAAACTAAGCTCAGTTTTCAACAAAACACTGGTAGGAATCCTTCAGAAAATGAACTTTCTAGTATAAGGGACCAAGCATGGCAGGCCTTAATCGTGGAGAAAATATTTTCACAACAATATGAGGAACTCGGATTAGAGGTTTCTGATGATGAACTTGTCGACATGGTTCAAGGAAAAAATATCATTGGAGAACTAAGAAGACAACTTACCAATCCAGAGACTGGCGAGTTTGATCGGTCTCAATTAATCACTTTCCTTCAATCTTTGGAAAATGCAGATCCTCAACAACAAATGTTTTGGGCGCAGCAAGAAAAACTGTTTGCTGATTCTAGATTAAGAATCAAGTATGACAATATGTTGGCAACTTCTGAGTATGCCAATTCTTCTGAAGCAAAAATGCAGCATAAAATGGCGAACACAATTGCTGATGTTAGTCATGTCCAAGTGCCTTATTATGCCGTTTCTGATTCAGCTGTTTCACTTACTGAAGGTGAAATAAAGTCTTACATCAGTAAAAACCAGGGCAAATACAAAGTAGAAGAAAGCAGAGGTTTAAAATATGTTCGCTTTCCACTTCTACCAAGCGCTGAAGATTCTGCCAATACCTTGGAGAATATCAAAAACTTAACTATTGAACTTAAAGAGACAGAAGCAGACTCTGCTTTTGTTATCAGAAATTCAGAGGCTGCTAATCCTTTCATTACCATTAATCCAGGTGATCCACTTCCAGTGAATTTTACAAACAATGTGGAAAACCCTGAAGTAGGTGTAGTTTATGGTCCTTTCTTAAGCAATAACTCAAGTTATGTTACTTATAAAATAACAGACAGCTTTGAAGGTGATGCCAGGATGAGAGCTAGTCATATCCTTTTGAGTACTGAAGGAATGGATGATGCTGGGAAAGCACAGGTAAAAGCCAGAGCGCAGGAAGTTTTAGACGAAGTCAATGAAACCGGAAACTTCGAGGTTGCCGCTGCTCAATATGGTCAGGACGGAACAGCTCAGCGTGGTGGAGATCTAGGATGGTTTTTCAAAGAGAATTTCGTAACTGAATTTGCTGACGCTGTATTTGCAGCTAAATCCCTTGGTGTAATCAATAAATTGGTGGAAACTGAATATGGTTACCATATCATTAAAGTGACGGAATTGGCTCAGACTACTACTCAAAAAGTAGCTGTTCTGGAATTGGAACTTATCGCAAGTGATGCTACTAGAAATGACATTTTTAGAAATGCAGATTTCTTTGCCGCTAATTCAGACAACGCAAGCTCTTTTGAGGAAAATGCAAAAACAGAGAACTACCAAGTTACTGTAGCCGCCAATGTGGGTGCCAATGCTAGAACGATAAACAATATGACTTCTGCTAGGGAAGTGATAAGATGGGCCTTTAATGATGCTTCTGTAGGAGACGTTTCTACTGTGTTTGAATTGGACGATGCTTATGTGGTGGCTCTAATGACCAGCAAAACGGAGGAAGGGGTTGGTACTATTGAAAACCCTGAAGTAAGGGCGCAGGCAACCATCGCTTTAAGAAACGAGAAGAAAGCAGAAATCATCAAAGAAAAAATTAAAGGAGTTGAGAGCTTAGAAGCCATCAAAGAGATTTATCCTGATGCTTCAATCGGTTCAACACCTGATTTGAAAATGAATGCGAGTGTATTGCCAGGAATAGGTTTTGCGCCTAAGGCAATAGGAGCCATATTCGGACTTCAAAATTCAGGAGATATGACTGCTCCAATTACAGAAGACATAGGAGTAATTGTTGCCAAGCTTAACGGCCTTATCCCGGCAACAGAAATTGCTGATTATACACGTTATCAAAATGAAATTGTAGCTAACGCTTCACAAAGAACCGCCTATATGATCATGATGGCGATGGAAGAATTAGCTGGAGTAAAAGACTACAGGTATAAATTCTTTTAAAATTACTTGAAGAAAAATTAAATCCCATTCCTATTCGGAATGGGATTTTTTTGGTTTCTAGGGATTTAATTTTTTAAAAAAATGGTTAATTAGGTAATGGAAAAATTAAATAGTAATTCATCTTTCAAAGAAAAGCTGGAATTGGAGACCAGTTTCCCAGCTTTGTACATGTTCAAATTTATCGTTCCCAATGGCAAGGAAAACGAGATTGGAGCCTTGTTGCCGAAAAATGAGATGACACTAAAATCTTCCTCCCAAGGAAAGTACGTTAGTGCCACCATCAAGGCGATGATGCCAGACAGCCAGTCCATCATCGATATTTATGATAAGGCATCAAAAATTAAAGGAGTCATAGCACTTTAAAATACCCCAAATATGTGGAAAGAAGCAGACAATAAATTATCAAGAACCTTTGAATTCAAAGATTTCAGTGAAGCTTTTGCCTTTATGACCAGGGTAGCCTTACTCGCGGAGTCCCGGCAGCATCACCCCAACTGGAGCAATGAATACAACAAAGTCCATATTGACCTTACCACACATGACGAGGGAAACACCGTGACGGAGAAAGACCGTGATTTAGCTTCAGCCATAGACCGTTTAATTTAATATGTCCACCCCAACAAGCATTAGCTTATATTTAATTCCTACACCCATTGGTAACCTTAAGGACATTACTCTAAGAGCCCTTGAAACCTTGCAGGCAGTAGATGTGATTTTGGCAGAAGATACCAGAACTTCAGGAAAGCTTCTGAAGCACTATGAAATCAAGCGCCCTCTAGAGAGTTACCATATCCATAATGAGCATAAAAGCATTATCAGGCTTGTTGAGAGAATGGAACAGGGAACCGTATTTGCTCTCATTACTGATGCAGGTACTCCAGGGATCTCTGATCCCGGTTTCCTTTTGGTTAGAGAGGCCATAGCAGCAAATATTGAAATTTGCAGTTTACCTGGAGCTACGGCTATCATTCCTGGGCTCGTTAACTCTGGACTTCCGAATGACAGATTTGTGTTCGAAGGGTTTTTGCCTCACAAAAAAGGTAGGAAAACGAGGATAGAGGCTTTGGCTGAGGAAAAGAGAACCATGGTCTTCTACGAGTCTCCTTACAGGCTACTTAAAACACTTAATCAGTTTATTGAAGTCTTTGGTCCCGAAAGAACTGCTTGTGTAAGCAGGGAATTGACTAAGCTCCATGAGGAGAATGTGAGAGGAAGCTTATTGGAGCTTTTAAATTATTATACAGAAAACACCCTCAAAGGTGAAATCGTACTAACAGTTGCAGGAAAAAATTAATATGGAACTTCAGGAAATTACCCGTAAAGTGGAAAAACTTGCGAAAAAGGCTGGCCAATTTATTCGGGAGGAAAGCAAAAATTTTAACCTTGCCAAAGTAGAGCAAAAAGGATTTAATGACCTCGTATCTTATGTTGACAAGGGAGCTGAGGAGATAATTGTCAAGGAACTGGCGGAAATAGTTCCTGAGGCTGGGTTTATTACCGAAGAGGGAACAAGGTCAGATAATAATAAGGATTTAACATGGATCGTGGATCCCTTGGATGGGACAACGAATTTCGTTCATGGTATTCCAATGTATGCAGTGTCTATAGCCCTAGCAAGAGGCGAAGAGATCATTGTAGGAGTTGTCTATGAAATTAATCTTGACGAGTGTTTCGCAGCCTATGAAGGGGCTCCTTCGACATGCAATGGGCAGCCTATTAAAGTAAGTGGCGCAAGTGAATTGGCACAAAGTCTTGTGGCAGCTGGTTTTCCCTATGATGATGGAGGAAAACTTGAGCAGTATTTACAGCTTTTAAAATACTTCATTAAAAATAGTCATGGGCTTCGAAGACTTGGCTCCGCAGCTGTAGATCTTTGCTATGTGGCTTGTGGACGGGTAGAAGGTTACATTGAGTATAATTTGCAATCTTATGATGTAGCTGCAGGTACATTGATAGTCAAGCAGGCTGGCGGAAGGGTTACTGATTTTAGCGGAGGAAATAATTTTATTTTTGGAGGGCAGATTTTAGCATCCAATACAAAGCTGCACGACACATTTGAAAAAGCTCTTGCTGAGAAATTTGTGTTTTAAGTAGAAAGAATTGTTCCTTACATATTGTGACTAACTACAAAAAACATAATTCAAAAAAATTAATTTCATATGTAAAAAAATAATTTGTATTTTCGCTATAATTGATTAGCTTTCAATCATTTAATAAAACAACCTGTTTTTCGGATTTATCACCCCTCGTTCACCAGTAGTTGAGCATCGCGCATTATACCGAAAGAGGCTGTTTACTATTTAACAATTCGAACAAAATGAAAATAGGAATTTTAGGAGGTACGAATTTGGCAACTAATCTTGGTAATAAATTTATTGCCAGGGGAATGGATGTAGTATTTGGTGTCAGAGAAGGGTTCAGTACGAGGAAGGTCGAGTGGAAAATTCTTAAAATGCATAATCACAATGTATTAAATTATGCGGATGCCATAAGTAATTCTGATGTGATCATTATATGTTGTGAAAATGAGTTTTTACCTATAGTGTGTAAATACCTTAAAGAGTTCAGTTCACCTGATATGTTATTTATCGATAGCACAAATGGTGTGAATGATGAAAATGTTGTCTGTAATACTACGTTAATAGCGCAGGAAACCGGACATCAGCGTGTTTTTAAAGCATTTAATAATCTTGGTCTTGATTATCCAAAATCTGATCCACTAGAGCTTATCAAGGAGACTTATTTCTGTGGTGACAATAATCAGGATAAATTAATGGTGAAAAAACTCATAGAGCTTATAGGATTCAAGGCCATAGATGCAGGTACAATAAAAAATGCACCTTTGCTAGAAGCGGTATACCACTTGAGCAAAGAAATCTCCACAGCCAAGGCAGGGGACTGCCATTTTAGATTAATGTCTGTATAATTTTTATTATTTTTTTTAACCAGTAATATTTTACGATTCTATTTTTATCGGTATTGTTTTTGTAGATAAGAAGTTAACTTGACGGCCTAACTTCAATTTATCAGGATTGAGTTTTGGCTTTTTTTAGTCCTGATATGGTTTTTAATTTCAGGGCTTAGGTGCTTTCAAACAGTTTATTTACGATTTGATTAACTATTGATTCGTTAAAACGTTGAAATTCCATGTAGTCAGCATTTGGTAAATTTACCCAGGTTTTTATTTAAAAATTTAAAATTTTTCCTTCAATAAATTCGATATGAAAAAAATCGCTTATATTATTTTTGCTTTTTTTGCATTGATCCTATTGGCATTGGTGGCCGTGCCCTATTTGTTTAAGGACAAGATCTTTGATAAGCTTGATCAGGAGCTTGCCAAATCTGTTAATGCCACTGTCTATTATGACCGCGATAAAGTCAGTTTAAGTGTATTCAGTAATTTCCCAAGTTTATCAGCAGGATTGGGTGATTTTGGAGTAAAAGGTAATCCTCCTTTCCAAAATGACACCTTGGTACATGTGGGAGAGTTGCAGGTTGATCTTAATATTTTGTCCGTTATTTTTAGTGATAAGCCAAGTTTAGAGGGGATTCGCTTAAAAGATGGTCAGATTTATGTGAAAGTGCTGGAAGATGGTCAGGCCAATTATGATATCGCCTACGAAAGTGAGGTAGAAGAAACTGTTGATACTACTTCTTCAGATTTTCAATTGGGTATAGAATCAATTGAAATTGAAAATCTTGATTTTATCTATGACGATCGATCACTTGACTTTCTAATGGTCATGTCTGCAATGGATTTTGTTGGAAGTGGTGATTTAACGCTAGATGTTTATGATCTTATAATTAAAGGAGAAGGCAATATTGTCAATGTCGCTTATGAGGGGATAGAATACCTTACTAGTAAGTCACTGGCCATAGATTCAGAAATTAATGTTGATTTAAAAAACATGAAGTTTGGGGTTAATGGAGCCTCATTGAAGTTGAATGATTTTGGTTTTGGGATTGATGGCTATTTGGCAATGCCAGGTGATGACATAGAAATGGATGCGAAGTTTTATGGAGAAGACAATAATTTCAGAAGTGCACTTTCTTTAGTTCCGGGAGTTTATTCTGCCTCCTTTGATGATTTGAAAACTTCAGGGGAAATGGATTTTTCTGGAGCCTTAAAAGGAGTTTATAATGAAAATACTTTTCCTTCTTTCCAGTTTGGACTAGCAATTAAAGAAGGTATGTTTCAATATCCAGATCTCCCAAGGCCTGTACAGCATGTGAATCTAGAATTGAAGGTTGTCAATGAATCCGGAAATTTGGATTACACCAGCATTGATCTTTCAACCTTTTCTCTTGAATTCGGTAGTCAACCAGTTTCTGGAAGGTTTATGGTCAAGGACTTAGTAAGTTATGAAATGGATGGTCAGTTAAAAGGTAAACTTGACCTTTTGGAATTGACTTCTATTTTTCCAATCGAAGATATGGAATTGAAAGGTCAGCTTTCTATAGATGCTACAGCAAAAGGTAGATACGATAGTGTGGCCCAAATTATTCCTGTAATCAATGCAAAAGTAGAATTGGCAAATGGGCATGTTAAAAGTGCAGCCTATCCAGCTCCTATAGACAATATCAATGTTCGGGCAGTCGCAGACAACAAGACTGGTAAAATGAATGATTTCGCCATTAATGTTCCCAATTTTGGGTTTGATTTAGAGGGAGAAAAAATCACTGGAGCTTTTAAAGTAAATGATCTTAAGGCAATGAATTATGATTTTTCAGTTCATGGTGCTGTGGACTTGGGAAAAATAGCAGCGATAATGCCCATGGAAGACATCATATTGGAGGGTAAAATCAAAGCAGATATTGATGCAAAAGGTAGTTATGAAGCCATTGAAGCCAATCGATTTGGGCAGCTTGATACCAAGGGAGATTTGCAGGTAAATGATTTTTATTATGCTGATAAAGATTACCCACAAGGTGTACGGATCAATGAAGCTTCGGCTAATTTCAGTCCTAAAACGATCAATCTGACAAAAATGGATGCCAGACTTGGTAAAAGTCCGGTGCAAGCAAATGGTACTTTGACCAATTACATGGCCTTTCTTCTTAGTGAAGAAGACACGAATCTTATAGGGAATTTGTCCGTGTATTCAAGTAATTTTGACGTCAATGAATGGATGACAGAAGCAGAAAGTGTCACTGAAGACACAACTTCCCTACAAGTAATTGCATTGCCGGAGAATATTGACTTCACAATGTCAGTGAAAGCGGATAAGATTCTTTATGATAACCTTACCCTCAATAATGCAGAAGGTAAAGTGTGGGTAAAAGATGCTGTACTTAAACTGGAAGGTTTCAAAACAGACATGCTGGGAGGTTCATTGGTATTTGATGGTAGCTACAATGCCAAAGATATTACCAAACCTGCATTTGATATGACATTGGACATTAGTAAGCTTGGAGTGCAAGATGCCTTCAAGTCCTTCGTGACAGTGCAAACTTTTGCTCCTATTGCACAGCATGTTACGGGAGTATTCTCTACAAAATTTTCTTTTTCAGGTTTATTGGGTCAAGACATGATGCCGGTATTGTCCAGTTTGGATGGTTCAGGTTTGATTCGATTGGCGGAAACAGCCCTAAAGGATAGTCCCCTTGTAAAAGGAATTACCAGTCTTACTAAATTAGAAGATACCTCAACCATCAGCTTGAAACCTATGAATATTACAGCGAGAATTGAAGATGGTATGTTAAATATTCCTCCTTTTGAATTGAAATTGTGGGATTACCCCGCAAAGATTCAAGGAAGTACAGGCTTTGATGGAAGAATTAATTACCTGGTAAATATTGATGTGCCTGCCAGTAAATTCGGGACAAAAATCAATGGCCTTGTTTCAGGTTTGGTAGGTTCTGATCTTTCCAATACCAATGTGCCTTTGGCATTCAATATTGGTGGAAGTTATGCAAGACCTAATGTGGCCATGGCTTCATCTGAAAGTTTGGAGGCCTATATTTCCAATGCACTTAAAAGCAAAGTTTCTGGACAGAAAGAGGATGTGAAAGAAAAAATTACGGCTGATTTTAAAGCAAAAGAAGACAGTCTTAAGCAAGCGTTTAAAGAGAAATCTGAAGTGGCCAAAGACAGTGTAGTTCAGGAAGCCTCAAAATTGGTAGATCAGACCAAGGAAAAAGCGGTAGAAGAAGTGAAAAACCTGCTTAAAGGATTTACAAATAGGAAAAAATCTACGGAAACCGAAAGTCCTAAACCTGAATAATCTTCAATTTCAAATATTTACCATGAATTAACGGAATGGATAAATAAAACATTTTGGAGTCAAGTCAGATAAATATAATAGCGGTATTGTTGCCTTTCTTTGCAATGATACCGCTATATTTTGTCGACTGATTGCAGCCTGAAATTAACTTTTTATTTACTGTCTTTAACCCGGATTATGTAATAGAATGTCTATTGCATAATCCGGGTTTTATGTTAACGGAAGTATTCTAAAAGGTAATACCAACCTGTCAGTGTAATGACAGAAAGCGGAATACCCACCCCAACGAGCAAGGAAGCCAGCTTAGGCCTCAGGTTGTAATTGGTTGCAATTATGGAAGAGGTAATCATAGGTGCCATGGCTGCCTCCATCACACTTACCTTAAAAATAAGGTTTTGATCAGGGTTCCCTGCTGGAATCCATTGATATATGGCATAGATCAATAGCGGAATAAGCAGGAGTTTATGTGCCAGCCCATACCAAAGGTAATTGTCCTTTATATCTGAGATTTTTATTTTGATCTGCAGGCCTACGGCTATTAGCGCAATAGGGGTAAGGGTTCCCGAAAAGCTTTCAAGAACTTTTTCTGCCACACCACTGATTTCTATTTTTAAAATATTGAGTAATAAGGCAAGGATAAAAAACATAAACGGGGGAAAGAACAACATCTGTTTTGAGATGTCTCTTTTTCTCAATTTTTCTGACCCATACAATGAAGCCACAATTATAGCAAGACTGCTAACTACCAAGAATGAGCCTGTCTGATCTATTAGCACAGCAATTTTTAAACCTTCTGCACCATAAATTGCCTCAATGACAGGATAGCCAATAAAACCGGTATTGGATAGACCGCCACAAATAATCAGACAGCCAATGGTTTTTTTGTCCCAACTAAAACGTTTGCCCAAATAACCGAAGAGAAGCCAAGTGATGGTAAATATGATCCATCCTACAGAAATAGGAAGCAGCAAAGCTGGGCCTAAATCTAACTTTGAAATATGCAGAAGTGAAACCGCAGGCAAGACCACATAAATCAAATAGGCATTTAATGCCTTTGGAGCTTCAATAGGAAAGTTCCTTACTTTTTGTAGAACGATACCTATTAGAATAGAGGTAATTACTATAAGTATATTGGCCATGGTGATAAATTCTTTGGACTAAATTAAATACAGGAATAGAACTGAAGCATTTGATTGCCTGTATTTTTAAAAATCCATACAATAAACGATCTAAAGCAATTATTTTCAGTTCTGGGCAAAGGTAGGTTAGGTAAACATACCTACTTTTTGGCCTATATTAAGCAAAGCCGAAATGACTTCTCTTTTGATCGAAATAATCTTTCAATTGTGGATAAAGCGTGCTTTCTGCAACAGGAATACCCAAAAGGGTTTGGTTAATAGCCCCCATTTCACCTTTCTTATCAACTTCCATAGATTCTATCAAAAGAATCAATTCCTGTAATTTAAGGGGCTGACTACTTTTACTTGGTTTTATGGAATACTCATTTCCATAAAAATCAACGATTTCATAATAGATAAATCCGTCAAGCGAGTTGGCGAAAATGCAAATCTCCTCTCCCCATTGACTTTCAGGATAGGCTAGTTTTACTAGGAGAGCATTGGCACCCGTACCATTGAAATAGGTCTTTGGTTGATAGTCAAAATTCATATTCAGGCAAATATATGTCATTTAAGCCCTAAATTGAAATTATATGCCTTTCCCGTTAAACCCGGATTATT
>TARA_R110001599_G_scaffold251717_5_pt1 | contig 37369 bp, 30 predicted proteins | sample TARA_R110001599 | Tara Oceans TARA_R110001599 (sample SAMEA4398360) | marine metagenome | biome: Polar Biome; feature: [MES] marine water layer (ENVO:01000295) within the mesopelagic zone...; material: water (ENVO:00002006), including particulate matter (ENVO:01000060) such... | reverse complement strand
ACGGTGATACGTCCAGCACCACACTGACCCTGACCTTTGCCGGTGACTCAGTCCCTGTTGTCACCGTATCCAACGATGCCATGGTCGATGAGGACGATTTGCCCTTCGGTGTCGGGGATCAGGCTCCTGGTGATGATGTCGCAGTACCGGCAGGCCAGATACAGTACGATCTCGGCGGTGACAGCTTTGCCTCCATTGCCCTGTCCACGGCAGGCGGCACAACGCCTCTGTTCACCAACGACGGTCAGGCGGTAGATACCTTCTGGGATGCATCAAGCAGCACCCTCATTGGCTACATCAGCGGTCAGGATCCCATGACTGCGGGCAGCCAGGTGTTCACCGTGGCGCTGAGCGGCATTAATAGCAGCTCGGCCGACTACGCCGTCACCTTGCTGCAGCCGGTACGCCATGCACCGTCCGCAGAGGAAGATAACGTCGCATTCTCGGTGGATGTTACCGTAACCGATAGCGATGGCAGCGTGGGCACCACGGCATTCATCGTCAGCATCGATGACGACAGCCCGCTCGGCGCCGACACCACAGCCGCGACTTTGGTGGTGCCATTGAGCGAGCTCGCGGTGGGCTCACTCAGTGCCAATTGGCAGAACGTGACCTCGACCAGCGGCAGCGGCAGCATTGGGTCCAGTGCAGACAGCAGTGGCATCGGCCTGCAGTGGGGCGGCAGCAATGGCTCGGGCTATGATTTTGACTTCGCCCCGTCGCTTGTCGGCAATGTACCTGTGCAGGCAGACAGCGTCTTCTCGGTTGGCAGCCTGACGCACAATAACTTCCCCATTTCGGTCAGTGCCAAAGTGCTGCAGACGGTCGATTTGAATGTCAGCTTTACGCTGGTAATTGATGGCGTTCCGACTCAGGTTACAAGCACCGTGGGTCTCAGTCACACCGAGACACCCAATAATGCGTCTCCCTCGTCCAACCCGGCCAACGACGACTTCGTGAGCATTTCGAACCCGAATCAGGTGCAAGTCATCACTGTGGGCGGACGTGAGTTCGAGCTGGAAATTCTCGGCTTCCGCGATGCTCAGGGTAATGTCGTCAGTTCCGTGCGCACGGTTGAAGGCCAATCCACGTCGTACGAGTTGTTTGCCGAAGTACGGTCCATGGATGACCTGCCGGAGTTGCAGGGCACCGTGCCGGGTGACTGGGGCGCAGACGGCCCCGGAGCGGGCGGCTCACTGATGTGGACCGGTGAGAGTGGTGGTCAGGTGCAGGGCAGCTTCGGCGTGCTCGCTGTCGATGGCCAGGGTGGCTATACCTATACCCTCTCCGCCGCAGCACGGGGCGATATGAGCGTTGGTGACATGCGTCAGGAGACCTTCACTTACACGCTGCTCGACGATGACGGAGACAGCCAGCAATACACGCTCACGCTGAATATCGACGGTGTCGCCAATGCCAGTATTGTCGACGGCGTCGTAGAGGGGATGAGCTACGAAACCTCCTCGGGCCTCACCGGCATCACCGATGAGGACGGCGGGTTCAACTACCGGCCGGGTGATACGGTCACGTTGCGTGTCGGTGGCGTGGTGCTCGGGTCTTTCCTGGCGGAAGAGGCGATTGCCGATGGCAAGGTCTTCCTGCAGGAGATTGCCGGTGTCGGCTTGCATGATATGAACGATGACCATGTCGAGAAGATGGCGGTGTTCCTGCAGTCAATCGATAACGATCCCGATCCTTACAACGGTATCGTTATTACGGATGCTGTGCGTGCGGCGCTTGCGGGTGACGCGTTTAACCTTGACGCCGTCAGCAAGGATGAGTTGCAGGCATTGCTGCTGGAGAACGGCTACGCGCCGGTCGATGAAGATGGCGCCATGCAGCACGTCAAGGACATGATTGTGGAGCATGCCGGCCTGACCGAGTTCGATGCGCGAGCCGCGGATAGTGGCGGCGCTCTGCTGGCGAGCCCGGGCGATGATGTCTTCGCCTTCTCGCTCGCAGCGGCCGACACGGTGGAGCCTGAAGTTAGCATTCTCGGCTTCGGGGAGGCGGGCAACGATGTGCTTGATCTGCGCGACCTGCTGCAGGGCGAAGAGTCAGCGGCGGACCTCACCAGCTACCTGAACGTCAGCTATGACGGTAGCAACACGGTGATAGAGGTCAGTGCCACGGGCGCGTTCACCGGCGGTGTCGATGACATCGGTGCTGTCAGCCAGACAATTCACCTCGAGGGTGTTGATCTGGTAAGCGGCCACGACGATCTGGCCTCGGTGATCCAGAACATGCTGGACAGCGGCAGGCTGACTGTCGACCAGTAGGGTTCTGGGCTATCATGACCCTGGCGACCAGAGGGTTGCCGGGGTTTTTTTATGGAGTATAGGCGCGATGCCCTTTGTACAACGCGATTCCGCTCACCGCATTATCGCGGTCAGTCAGCTGCCCCAGGATGGCATGGAGCCGGTAGCGGCAGACGACAGCGAACTGGTCGGATTTCTCGCGGCGCTAAATGACGAAGCGAGCCGCATCAGCGCAACCGACCAGGATTTCGTGCGGGTGCTGGAAGACGTTGTGGAGCTGTTGGTCAGCCGCGGCGTTATCCTGTTTACCGATTTGCCCGACTCCGCCCAGCAGAAGATGATTTACCGACAACGCCTGCGCAGTGCCCTGCCAGGCAGCCTTGATCTGCTCGGTGACGATTAGCGCGCTGAGCTGTCATCGGTGAGAGCGGAAATTGCCGGCCCGGTCGCGCCGTCGAAACCCAGCTCCCGCAATTGCTGCCACTCCCCTGTGCTGCGCACGCCTTCGGCGATGACCGTCACACCGATGGAGTGCCCGACGGTGCAAAGGGTCCTGAGCAGTGTCTGATTGCCCGCGTTGCTGTCGATATCGCGGATAAAGGCCGCGTCCACTTTGAAGTAATCGAGGCCGATCTCGTGCAACTGGCCGATGTCCGCCAACTGGTGGCCGCCGTGTTCAATGCCCACCTGGCAGCCGTAGCGGCTGGCGTGGCGGGTCAGGAGCTTGAATGCGTCAAAGTGACGAAACGCCATGGATTCAGGGACTTCCAGCCAAAGCTTGCCTGCGGCTTTGCCGGCAGTGGACAGGGTTTGATCGAGCCAGTGCAGGAAGGCGGGCTCGACCAGCGCGCCCACAGAGAGGTTTACAGCCAGTGGGGCCGTCGCGTCCTCTGCTGCGGACAATGCCATCTCGATCACCCGCTGGTCGAGATCACCTGACATTTCCAGCCGGTTGATCCAGGGTAGAAACGTGGCGGCCGCGAGTTGCTGGTTGTCTTCCAGCAGGCGCACGGGGGCTTCCATATGCAGTAGCTGACCCTCGCTGTCCAGCACGGGAAAGCGGGCGAGGCTGAAGCGATCCTCGAGAAAGGCTTTTTGCAACACGCCCTTCCAGCGCGCCATCTGCTCGCGCACTGGCTGTAGCTGGATGTCGCCGGCAAAGGTGATGTTGATGTCCGAGCTGCCGGCCTGGGCAGCCGGCACCAGCGTGCTGTCGAGTCGGGTGAGCAGGGTGCTTGGCGTGTCTTCGTGGGTGTACAGCGTGGCCGCAGCAGGCAGCGCCGTGTCCGTATGCATACTGTGCGCCGCCAGCACCTCCAGCATCAGTGACTGCATTTCCTCAACGAGTTCGCGTGGATCTGTCGAGCGCGGTGCCATCAGCGCAAAATCGGAGCCGTTCAGTCGCGCCGCGGCCCAGCGGCTGTGCCGGCTGACGATGGTGTTCAGCGCGGCGCCAATGTCCGCCAGCACGCCATCGGTGGCTTTGCGGCCGTAGGTCTGGTTCAGGCGTGTGAGGCTGGCAACGCGCACCAGTGCAAAGCTGCCGGCTGCGTTGACATCGTCGCTGTCCAGCGCCGCGTCGAGAGTGCGCAGGAAGGGCTCGCGGCTGAGCAGGCCGGTCAGGCTGTCGGTGTGCGTGTCTTTCTGCCACTGGTTCAAGCGGCTGGCTTCCTGCTGCAGGGCACTGCGTATACGCTTCGAAAGCGCGTTCATGGCGCTGACGAGGCGTTTGAATTCCAGCGTGCCAGGCTCCGGCAAGGTGACAAACCGCCTTTGACCAATCGCTTCGGCCTGTTCCACCACCTCATTGAGCGGTCTGATGATGCGGCGTAACAGATAGCTGCCCAGCAGGCCGCCGCCTATCATGGTCAACAGGAACATCAGCGCCAGCAAGCGGGTGCTGTCCCACAGCGCGCGATAGGCGAAACGCGAGTGGCTGCGCACCGTTAGCGTCCCCAGCTGCTGCCAGCCTTGCTGTACCTGTGCTACGCCCGTCTCGACCTCAAGGGGGAGCACCTTGGGCAGCCAGCCGGGGGCGTCGGTGAGCGGCTGGCGGTCCTCACGGCGAACCAGTACTTTGCCGTCGGGGGATACCAGCTCGATGAGTTCGTAGTGCCCGGTATCGAACTGCGCAGCCAGTGTCAGTTCGAGCAGCACGCCATCGGCCTCCTGTTGGCCCAGAGAGAGGGCCAGCGCCGCTGCGTTGTCCACGTTCTTCAGGTACAACTGTTGCTGCAGGTAACGCTGTGCCGCCAGGCTGCTGACGATGAGGCTGCTGCCAAAGGCGAGGGCCAGCAGCAGTACAATGGCCAGCCAGAGTTGTTTGAAGAGTGACATGCCGGTTTTCCCTCAGTTGTCCTGTGTCAGCCCAGCCCGTCGGCGGCCATGCGTTGCAGAAGATCTCGCCAGCGCGACAGCCTGGCGGCCGGATTGTTGATGGCCGGCGCACTGCTACCGCCGACCCAGAGTCCCTCGCTGTTGAAGCCGAAAACCGGTTTCAGGTCCTCGCGCTGCGAGGCGGGCCGCACCTCGGAGATCATATTGTCGAGTATCAGTGGGTCTGCGTTCGGTGTGGGGTAGTAGGCAAGAACCATGTGCGCCTGGGTCACGTCGCCGTAATTGCCGCCGAGTCGCGCCTTCACGTAGGTAATACGCATCTTGTGCACATCAACACCCGCCAGCAGCAGTGTCATGTACTTGGCGATACTGAAATCCTCGCAGTCACCTTCGCGCCGGGCCATCAGCTCCAGCGGTGTGGCCCAGTAGTCGTGCTGTTGCCAGATGTCGATATCCTGCCGCCAGCGTGCAAGCCTGTTGAAGTAGGCATTCACACGTTCGATTTTCTGCCTGTCATCGAGCGCGTCCAGCGCTTCGAGCATCGCGCGCCAGCGGCCAACCGTAAGGGCCGTCTCCGGGCCATGACGACTCATCGCGATACGCTCCATGCGATCCAGGTCAGCCTTGGCCAGCAGGATCGCCGCGCACAGGGTTACCACCAGTGAGAGGGCGATGAGCCCGGAGACACGCTGTAGAGGATTACCCAGTGAAAGCATTGCGTTCTTCCAGTGCCGGCTGGCATTGCCTGCGTGCACCGCCGAGTCTACGTGAAATTCAGGCAAGGCTGCGCGATTTGTTGTCAACCGCGTTCCGGGCGTTGCTGTTTGTGATGGAAGTCATAGTTTTGCCAGCTGGAAATGTCTGCGAAGACACCAATTACAGTACAATAGCAGCGTTTTGAGCAGGTAGGAAACCAGCCGTGCAGGTGCGGGCTGATGTTGTTCAACCTAAGGAAAGGGTTCCATGAAAAAGCAACTCTGTTTGGCGGTCGCCATGATGGCGGCAGGTCTACTGCAGTCTCAGGGCGCGGCAGCACAAACGCAGCCGGTCGCCGACTTTCGGGAGGCGGTTACCCAGGCCGTACTCACCAATCCACGCGTCAATGCGGCGTGGTACAACTTTGAAGCGACCCGTGAAGCGCAGCGTGCGGCAGAGGGTGGTTATTTTCCCAGTGTTGACCTGAGCTCTGAAATTGGTCGTGAGGAGCGTGAAACCCCGCTCGTGGACCTCGGCAGCTACACCCGCGACGCGACACGGTTCACTATCACGCAGATGTTGTTTGATGGCTTCGCCACCCGTGAAGACGTGCGTGCCCTCGGATTTTCCAAGCTGAATCAGTACTACGAGCTGCAGCGTGCCTCAGAAGAGATCGCGTTGGAGGCTGCACAGGCCTACCTGGACACGGTGCGCTATCAGAAGCTGGTGCGCTTTGCCGAAGACAACTACGTCTACCACCGGGAAGTGTATGACAAGATTGCCGAACGCACCCGTGGTGGCGTGAGCCAGGGTGTGGACCTGGAGCAGGCCGCGGCGCGAGTCGCGCTGGCTGAGTCGAACCTGCTCACGGAAATGACCAACCTGCATGACGTGCAGACGCGCTTCCAGCGCATCGTGGGCAATGTGCCGGCGGATAGCCTGAGCATGCCGGAAATTCCATCCTCACGCATTCCCGAGCTGCGTGAAGCGGCGCTCAATGTGGCCTACGAAAAGAGCCCGGAAATTAACGCCGCTATCGAAAACCTGCGTGCCGCCCAGTCCAACCTGAACCGCACCAACGCGCCCTTCATGCCGCGGGTGGATTTTCGCTACCGCAACGAAATCGAGCACGATACAGATGGCCTGGATGGCCGTTATGACGAAGAGGCCGTAGAACTGGTGCTCAACTACAACCTGTTCCGGGGCGGTGCCGATAGCGCTCGCAAGCGGGAGTTTTACAACCGCTACAACTCGGCGCTGGAAGAGCGCAAGCAGGCCTGCCTGAACGTGCGCCAGAACACCATGATCGCCTTCAACGACATTCAGGCGCTGGAGCAACAGGTGGTGTTCCTCGGCCGCAACCGAGTGTCACAGGACAAGACACGCCGTGCCTACCAGGACCAGTTCGATCTGGGTCAGCGCAGCCTGCTCGACCTGCTGGATTCACAGAACGAGTACTTCGAAACTGAGCGTGCCTATGTGAGCGCCCAGGCAGCCCTGCGAGCGGCGCAAACGCGCACACTGTCGAATATGGGGCTGTTGCGTGCCGCCATGGATGTCGACGGGCTCAATGCGGAGCAGATTGCCGAGTACAACCTTGAACTCGCCCGCGGTGACGACCCCAATGGCCAGGCGCTGTGTCCACTGGATGCGCCACCGGCAGTGAAAGTCGACAAGGAGGCTCTGTTGGCGCGCCTGGCCAGTGCCAGCAGCAGTCAGGATGCGAGCCGCTACCGCAGCGTTGGCGACAACCGGGTGGCAGCATCACTGAACGTGCAATTTGCGGTCAACTCCTCACTCATTACCAGCGCCTTTGACGAGGAGATCAGCAGGGCGGCAGCATTTTTGCAAGCTAACCCTGACGTGGTGGCAATTGTCGAAGGCCACACCGACATAAGCGGCACCGCGGTTTACAACCAGTGGCTGTCCGAGCGTCGTGCCAACGCCGTGCGCAGCCTGTTGGTGGAGAAGTACGCGGTGCGCGATACGCAGATCAGTGCAGTAGGGCATGGCCAGAGCCGCCCAATTGCTGATAACACCACCGCCGAAGGCCGGGCGCTCAATCGTCGGGTCGACCTGGTGTTGGATAGCAGCGGGTCGTAAGGCCCGCCAACTAGAGCGAATCTTTGCACGATACTCGCCCTCGCCCTCTGGCGTCATCATCACCTGCCATCCTCTGGGCGCAACGCTGAAAGGCAGGCAGATGCCGCTGTTGTGAGGCGTGCTGCAGGTTGCGCAGGACAGTGAGGATGTCTTCGCGCCCGGTTAAGGTAAGCAGGCGCTCGTACATTTCGCCATTGGCAACCTCGGCGGCGACGCCCGCTTCGCAGGCCGCCTGCAGGCTGTCGTAGCGCACGACTTTGCCGGGCCACGGGTTTTCCGGTACGGTAAGCTGGTAGCGCGTAAATAATGCGAGCAATGCACCGATATGGCGAGCCTCGGCATCGCGAATATTGGTAAATGGCCGTTCCTCACCAAAATCCTCAATAACCTGATCATAGGTAGCCCATGCGAGGTACTCGTCTTCAAGAGCCTCGTGAAGCACTTCGATTTCAGCTTTGGTAAGCGGAAGCATGATCTATCCTCCGTGATGAAATATTGCGATGGTCCCTATTCCAGCCAACAACAATACGAGCTGACGTAGGGATGCCGCTGGAGAGGCCTGTCGGTGCAGGCCGGGAATCAGGTCTGCAGTGGAAATATAAAGGAAGCTGGCAGCGGAGATCGCCAGAATATAGGGCACCGCCACGGTCGTCTCTGCCAGCCAGAAGTAGGCAAAAACTGCGCCGGGCAGGGTGGTGGCGGCGGAAAGGGTGTTGAGCAACAGCGCTTTGGTGCGTGAGTAGCCGCTGTCGAGAAGGATTGCAAAATCACCGACTTCCTGTGGTACCTCGTGCGCAATCACGGCGAGGGATGCCATGACGCCTAGCTCGAATGAGTGGAGAAACGCAGCCGCTATCACAACCCCGTCGACGAAATTATGAAAAGCATCTCCAATGAGAATCAGTGGGGCGGCGCGCGCGTGCACTTCGCACTCGGCATCGTGGCAGTGACGCCATAGCACCAGCTTTTCCAGCACGAAGAACATGACCATCCCGCCCAATACGGTTGCCATGACTCCACGCGCGGGCGCCGACGCCAGTGCCGCTGGCAGCATGCCCAGAAACGCGGCGCCAAGCAGCGTACCAGCGGAATAGCTGATCAGGCACGGCACCAAAGTCTTGCGTGTGCTTTCCGAAAACAGCAGGAACAACGCGGCTCCAGCGATAGCACCTATGCTGCCTAGAATGCTGAAGCCGATTATCCATAGAAGCACTGGGTACGCCTCAATTCTTCTTCATGCAGGCTTGAGAAAGTCTGGAATCGTTACATGATCAGGGAATGAGTGGCGCCGACGGTTCTATTCCCTCGACCTCCACTTCGGGGTCAAGCTTTTTGATGATCTGCTCGAACCGTTCAACATCGTCTTTCGGCACATCGGCCATGATGAGCAGTTTGCCTTCATCAATGGCGGCCTCAAACGATTTCAGCTTGGAGTTAGAGAACGAACCCCCGACAATCCCGGTAAGAACCCCGCCAACTCCTGCGCCCCATAAGCCAACCAGCAGCACCAGGCCGCCGCCAACGACAATGCCAGAGGGCGGAAACGCCAGTGCGGCCAAACCAACCAGAAGGCCTGCGGTACCCCCCATTTCCAGTCCGCGCTTATACGCCGGCATAAAGTCATCGAAGTCGGGGCCGGCATCAGGCAGTCCCTCAACATCCACGTCATGTTTCGCGAGTACGTAAATGTGTTTGTTTGGAATACCGGCGACCTTCAGGTCATTAACAACCTGATGAGCATGGCTCAAATCAGGAGACAAAAAGCAGAGTCTCTCCATCTTTTAAATCCTCGTTCAGTTAGACGACATATCTGACAATCAGGAACGAGACGACCGCCAACACGACGATTGTGCTCCCGAGAACCAGCAGATTCCGCAAAGCGGCATTGTCTTTCCGCATAACTATTACCTCAACGCAATGGCAACCCGATGAATGTCTCCCTTTGTTTACAGCAATACCCATGCAAAATACAAGTCTACTGTGCCGCAAAGAGCGCTTCCTTGAGCGACCACTGGTCCTTTGTCATGGACATGATCAGCACTCCGGGACGGCGCCAAACAAAAAAAGCCCGGTTCGCGAGAGCCGGGCTTTTTAATCGTTGCGCGGACGAAGCTAGAACGAGTACTTGGCTCTGACGCCGATAATGCGGCCTTCGTCGACGAACTGACTGTGCGTGCCCGCCAGCACCGGCGTGTCAAAGCTCTGCACCAGGACCTCTTCATCGAAGATGTTGCGCCCGTACGCCATGATTTCCCAGTTTTCGCCGCGCAGACCGGTGCGCAAGTTCACCTTGTTGTAGGAGTCGATGCGATCGATCGGGTCATTGTCGCCGCCCGGCTCGAAGCTGTCCCGGTAGGTGGCTTCGCCTGACAGGAACAACTCCAGGCCATTGTTCATCGGGTAGTCATAATCAAACGTGAAGGTGCCCGTGTACTCGGGTGCGAAGGTGGTTACGGCACCGGAGAGGTCATTGCTGGTGAAGCCACCGGGCGTGCCACAGAGCGGGTCCACGTCAAGTTGTATGGCTGTACACGGTGCGTCCACGAAGGAATCGTACGTGGCATCCAGATAGGCGCCGCTGAGGCCGAGGCGCAGATGGTCGGTCGCCTGCCAGAGCATATCGACCTCCAGGCCTTTGATCTCCGACTTGGCGGCGTTGGTGACGCCGAAGCCGAGGCCCTTGAAGATCGAGGTCTGCAGGTTGTCGTACTGGGTATAGAAAGCGGCCCAGTTGACTGTCATGCCACCGTCCAGCAGTGTGTGCTTGCCGCCGACCTCGAAGGCATCCACCTCTTCATCTTCAAACTCGAAATCCTCGTTCGGGTTGGTGGGATCGTAACAGGCCTCAACCGGCTGGCCGGGAACGCAGGGGAAGGCACCGGGTGTGAGGTCACCGGGTTCGCCGTCGTCGGCATCGGTGAAGCCGCCGCTCTTGAAGCCCTGGGAGAAGCTCGCGTATAGCATGCTGTTTTCCGTGGCATCCCACTGCACGTTGACTGATGGCAGCCACTTGTCGGTGCTGCGCTCCTGTTCGTAGTCGTAAATATAGGCGTTGAAGCTGGTCGCCTGGATGAAACGCAGGAAGAAGTCCTCCGAGGGATTATCCATTCCCGTGATGCTGTCACTGAGGAACTGGTTGGTGTCCACTTCCTTGTTTTCTTCCGTATAGCGAAGGCCCACCGTAACCCGCACGCTGTCGCTGAGGTTGAATGTGCCCTGGCCAAACACGGCGAAGGAGTCGGCATCCTGATCATAAAGGTGGTTGCGGCCAATCTGCTCAGCCGAGTAGGCGCCGCCACTGACCAGCGCAAACAGGCTGTCCACACCCAGCAAGCCGGGTACCAGGCCATTCATGTTTGCATCCAGGGTCACGCGGCGGTCGAACTTGAGGGTGCTTTCTTCGTAATACACGCCCGCCACGTAGTCGAAAAACTCACCTCCGGGTGAAGCAAAGCGGAACTCCTGACTGAACTGTTCGAACTCCTGGTTGTCGTCCCGATGGATAAACTGCAGCGGTAACCAGTCGACGTCTACGCCGTCGATATACTGGTACTCCGACCACCCCGTGGTTGAGGTCAATGTGCCTCCGGGTAGCTCGTAGTCGATATTCAAGGCGAAGTTATCGAAGTCTTCGTCACTGCCGTCGGGGTTCTTGCCGATGCCCAGGCTGCCGCTGCCGACGCCGTTATCCTTGAAGGCGACAAACTCTCGCTGCCCAATCTCGTCAAAGTCAGGGAAATAGCTGTCGGTCAGCAGGTAGGCGATAGTGGCAAAGGCCGAGCGGTTGGGAAACAATTCGTCGCGGCTTGCCGGGTCCAGGTAGCGCTTGGTGGTGGAAGGCGAACCGATGCGCTCGTACTCCGTGTTGCTGTATTTGAAGTTCACGCTGAGTTCGTCGCTGGGTTGCCAGACTGTTGTCAGGCGAAAGGCGGTTTCGTCGATCTCACCCTCGGAGCGATTGAGGAATTCGTTGTCCATGTAGCCGTCAGTCATGCGCGTCTTGAATGCCAGACGTGCCGCGAAGGTGTCGGTTAGCGACCCCTGTACGAAGCCTTCCAGCAACTGCCCATCGTGTGATTCGAAGCTGGCGGCGATTTCACCGCTGAAGCCGTCGCCCGGGTCCGGTGATGCACTGATGATGTTCACGGCCCCCGCAACGGTGTTTTTGCCGAACAGGGTGCCCTGCGGGCCGCGCAAAACCTCTACCCGTTCCAGGTCGAGGAAACCCGAGCGATACTGGCGACCGCGGCCCATGTAGATGCCATCGATATACATGCCCACCGATTGCTCAAACCCCTGGTTGTTGCCGGAACCCACCCCGCGCAGGTAAATGTTGGTGTTGACCGATGCGGCCGCGACGTACAGGTTCGGAACGTAATCTGACAGTGCCTGCATATTGGGAATACCGGCGCTCTGCAGCTGTTCGCCCTGTATGGCGGAAACTGAGATGGGTACATCCTGCAGGCTCTCTGCGCGTTTCTGCGCGGTCACGATAACCTCTTCGAGTTGCTGGCTGTACACCAGCGGAGCTGCGGTCAGCACGGTGAGTGCGGCAACGAGCGGAGCCTTGCGAAAATGGAAAGCCATGGGTTAACCCTTTTTTGTCAGCTGTTATAAGAATTATGTCTGACCCTCTTCGGGGCCAGTGACGCAACATCAATACTAGGTGATTACCTCACGCCGACACAATACCCCGGCGCGGCTCGCTGTTGGTGCCTTGCCACAGCAGTCTGTTACGCTGACCGCTCGCTGGCTCGTTCATGAAGGGAGGGTGCGATGACAACCCGTACAGAGACAGACAGCCTTGGCGAGGTGCAGGTGCCCCGCAGCGCGCTGTATGGCGCGCAGACCCAACGCGCGCTCAATCATGCCCAAATTGCTCCCCGGCGCACCATGCCGCCGCCATTTTTGCACGCAATGGCCCTGCTGAAGTCCGCGGCCGCAGAGGCCAACGCGAAGGTAGACGCGCTGAGCCCGGCACTGGCAGCGGCGATTGTCGAGGCGGCGGAGGCGGTGGCGAGCGGGCACCACGACGATGCCTTTCCGGTGCCGGTGTTCCAGACTGGTTCCGGCACCAGCAGCAATATGAACATGAATGAAGTGGTGGCGAGCCTGGCCAGTCGTGCCCTGGGTGAGCGTGTGCACCCCAACGATCATGTCAACTGCAGCCAGAGCAGCAACGACGTGGTGCCTTCTTCTACGGCCCTAGCTGCAGCCCGCGAGATCCGCGCGCGCCTGCTGCCCGCGCTCGGGCAACTGGAGGAGGTGCTGTGCCGGCGGGGGGATGAGCTTGAGGCTGTGGTGAAGACCGGTCGCACACATCTCATGGATGCCATGCCGGTCACCCTCGGTTTCGAGCTGCGTACCTGGGCGGCGCAGTTGCAGGACTGCCGCCAGCGGCTGGCCGATTTGCAGCCACGGCTGTGTGCGCTGGCTATTGGCGGGTCCGCGGTCGGTACCGGCGTCAATGTGCCGCCGGGCTACGTGGAGGCTTTGCTCGAGCGCTTGAGCGAGCGCGTGGGATTCAGCCTGACCGCGGCTGCAATGCCCGCAACACGGATGGCCGCTCAGGAGACTGCTGTGGAGTGTTCTGGTGGCCTGCGCAGTATCGCGCTGGTCCTCATCAAGATGGGCAACGACCTGCGCTGGATGAACTCGGGGCCGCTCGCGGGTCTGGGCGAACTGCAGCTCGAGGCGCTGCAGCCGGGCTCATCTATCATGCCGGGCAAAGTGAACCCGGTGATCCCGGAAGCGGTGCTGATGGCCGCTACCGAGGTGCTGGGCAACGACGCGACTGTCGTGCTGGCGGCGCAGTCGGGGAACTTCCAGCTCAACGTCATGCTGCCACTCATTGCAGACAAACTGCTGGACAGCATCGCGCTTCTCGCGGGGAGCTGTGCATCAATGACGGACTGCCTGGCGGGGCTGCAACCGCTTGCTGACCACGCCGCGGCAACCCTCGCGCGCAACCCGGTGCTGGTTACGGCCCTGAATCCCGAAATAGGCTACGAGGCCGCGGCGGCTATTGCCAAGCGGGCGGTCGCGGAGGGGCGACCGGTACTCGATGTGGCGGAGGAGGACACGGGCATGTCACGTGACACTCTCGCCCGCTTGCTCGACCCCGGACCTCTCGCGCGCGGAAACCACGGGGAGTAGGGTGCAATTGATGAGAATCGACCGGGTTTGACGTACCCCTGAGTAGCGCAATCGGCGATGCTGACAGCCACTTGAGAGAATGTGTGCTGGAAAGGAGTCGCCGATGTCGCTGCAAGCAAGTCAACGTGTGCTGTCCGGTGTGCTCTCCATGCTATTTCTCTTGCCCGTGTCGGCAGCCGCCCAGTTACCTCTCAATATTGAAGAATTGCTGGTAACCGGCAGCACACTTAAGCTGCAGACTGTGCTCGGCTATAGCAGCACGGATCGTGTGCTATCCGGCGGCATGCCGGTCATTCCGGGTACCTCGCCACTTCCGCTCGTCGATCACCAAACCCGTGCCGCAACGGCGGTTACGCGGCTGCGCTACGGTCTCGGTCGTACTGTCGAGATCAACGCCAGTGTGCGGCGAACCCGCGTCGACTGGCAGCGCCCGGGAGCGTCCGGTGGCGGCGATGAATACGCGCTGGGACTGGGTGCCAACTGGCTGGTGTCACCGGATACGAAAACCCCGGCGCTGTTGCTCACGGCCGGCCTCGATGCGCTGGAAACCAGTTGGCTGGCACCGGATGAGCGTTACCTCGGCAAGTTGCTGCGTGTCGGGGCGCACGCCTACCGTGCGCTTGATCCGGTGGTGCTTTCCCTGGCGGCTCTCTACGAGTGGCGCGGCGCGCGCAGCATTGGCCCGAGTCGTTACGATCCGGGCGACATTCTGCGTTTCCAGCCACAAGTCAATTTTGCGGTGAACCCTCGGGTAACACTGATCGGCGGGCTCTCCTGGCAATATGTGGAAGCCGACCGTGTCGACGCGGTGAGCCCTGCGGGCAGTATTTACCAGACCGATCTCTCTTTCGGCCTGGGCCTGCAGGCAGGCCGCGACTCGATTATTTTTGTTGACACGCGTGTCGCTACCAGTGGCGGTCGCGGGGCCAGCGTGGGTGTCGACTGGCACTACCAATTCTAGCGTGGGAGTGGCGATGGGCCTGCCATGAGGGCACGGTTCACAGCAGGATGATCTGTGTACAAGGAGACGTACCATGAAAACACTAACGGCAATGAGCAGCAGCCTGGCGCTGGCTGCATTGATCTTCAACCCACTGGCGGCGAGCGCGGCGCCCACGCAGGACACACCCTGGGTGGCCAGTGCCTTCGGCAGCGCGGGCGCGGTACCGGAGGGCGCCACGCTGCTCGCCGCGCCGGAGCTGGCATCCAGTACCGGGCGACTGGCACCGCTGGCGATTGCTCTCGGTATTGCGGGTGTGGACATCGCGCTGATGTCCTTCTATTGGGGAATCTATGTTCCCCAGTACGGCGGCGGTGGTGGTTCCTGCGCAGTGTGTAACAACTCGAAATTCAATTCTCACTGAGTAGGCCAGGCAGCGCCCCATCGATGGACTATGCTGTTGTCGCCGGGGCGCTGTTTTTCTGTCAATTGTGTAGACGTCTAGGAGGCCTGCATGCGTGACCCAGCCCTGGAGAAAAAGCTCAGGGATTATCGTTTTGAGCAACTTGAATTGCGCCAAACAATCCGCCTGCTGTTTCAGGGCAGTGTGGCGGTGGTGAGCCTAATCGCCCTGCTGCTGGCCCTGTTCCACGAGCGCTGGCCCATGGCGGTATTTCTGGCCCTGGCGGCGGCGGGCCTTGCTCTGGTCAGCGGAGTATCGATGCTGCTCAGTCGCCGCCATGCCCTCGCGGAGTTGCAGCGGGAGTTGTCCCCCGGCGAGACCTATGAGCCGCCCGGCAACGCTCTCTAGGCCCGGCCGGCGCCGCGCCCTGCGTGGCCTGGTCTCCGGGATTGCGCTGTACCTCGTTAGCATTCCGGTGGCGCCATTGCTGCATGCCGGCGACGCCGTGGCTTTCCGCTCCTGGCTTGCGCTGCGTGATGACGGGGTTGTCAAACAGCAGCGTGATTTCTCCTGTGGTGTGGCGGCACTGGCCACCTACCTCGGTTTGTACCTCAATACATCGGTGTCCGAGGCAGAGCTGCTGCAGTTGTTGCAGCTGCGTGGCGACGACTGGGGGCTGCCCGAGGATTGGCGCGAGCAGGGGGTTTCCTATGCCACCCTGATAGCCCTCGCGGCATATCACGGTGTGCAGGCCGCAGGACTCGCGGTGACACCCGAGCGACTCATGTCGCTGCGTGTGCCGGCGATTGTGCGTCTGCAGGTGGACGGAGTCGCCCATTTCAGCGTGCTGCGGGGCATTGATCGCGCCGGGCGACTGCACCTGGCTGACCCGAGTTGGGGCAATCGCCAGCTGAGTTCGGACCGCTTCCTCACCATGTGGCTGGACCCCACGCAGAATGCGCAGGTGGGGACTCTCATGCTATTGCGTAACGACAGAAGCTTGCAGCCGCGTGACGGCCCCGGCGCACTGCAGTCGCGGCGGCCCCTGGTGCGTGCGCCCGGCTAGTGTCTGCGCCGGCGTGTCGTTGGCAGCGTTGACAATACTCTGTGGCTGGCTAACGATGCGGCTTTCGCGTGGGTGGAATGATGGAGTGTCTTGCGGCTATGCGGTATGCGTGCAGTGCCCTGTTGGGTGGGTTAGTGTTGCTGGCGTCGGTGTCAGGGCTGGAGGCGCAAGCCGCTTCCGCGGATGAACAGCTGCGGGCCTTGTATGAAGCCGAATACAACTGGCGACAGGCGCAGTGGGGGCAGGTCCGTGATGCCCAGGGCGGCTGGCGAGATGGCCCTGCGCTGCCGCACGTCGATGCTGCCACCCAGCGGGACAGGTTGACGTACTGGGACAGCAGCCTGGCGCAACTGGCGGCCATACCACGCACTGCACTGAGCGCCGAGGGTAAGGTCAATGCCGCTGTTTTTGAGCAAATTGTCACGACTCTGGCGGATGAGGTGCGCTTCGCGACGTACGAAGCGCCGCTCAACTCCGACACCTTTTTTTGGAGTGGGCTTTACCCGCGTATGGGCGGCTTCCAGACGGAGCAGGCCTACCGCGACTATGTGCAGCGACTGGCCCAGTTGCCGCGATACTTCGCCGAGCATCAGGCCAATATGCGCTCGGGTCTAGCGCGGGGCTACAGTGTGCCTTTTGTCTCCCTGCAAGGGCGGGAGCGCTCGCTTGAAGCCTATCTCGCTGAGGGGGAGGATAATCCGTTTTGGTCTCCCATCGCAGCCATGCCTGCGCAGTGGTCACAGGCGCTGAAGCGCGAGCTGCAGGCGGAGGCGCGCGAAGTCATCAGTGCAGCGGTTGTTCCGGCTTATACGGATCTGTTGCGATTCATGCGTGAGGAGTACCTGCCACGCACGCGCAGAACGCTGGCGGCGCGCGACCTGCCCAATGGCGATGCGTTCTATCAAGCCCAGATCCGCAACTTCACCACGCTCGACTTGAATGCCGAGGAGATCCACCAGATCGGCCTGGCAGAGGTGGCGCGCATCCGTGCCGAGATGGATGCGGTGCGGGCCTCCACGGGGTTTGATGGCGATATGCAGGCGTTCCTGCAGTTCCTGCGCACCGACCCCCGCTTCTATGCGCAAACGCCCCACGAGTTGCTGGCTTTCACTGCCTGGGTCGCGAAGCGAGTGGATGGTCAATTGGCCGCTAACCTGGGTTTCCTGCCCCGCAGGCGATACACCATTTTGCCGGTACCGGACGCCATCGCACCGTTCTACACCGGGGGCCGGGGCGGCCTCGAAAGTTGCCTGTTCAATACCTACGACTTGCCCTCGCGGCCTTTGTATACCCTAACAGCCCTCACCCTGCATGAGTGCGCGCCGGGGCACTCCCTGCAGGCGGCGATTGCCCGCGAAGCGCCGGGCGACATTCCGGAGTTTCGAGCCAACAATTACTTCTCGGGTTACGGGGAAGGGTGGGGCTTGTATACCGAGTGGCTGGGTATAGAGATGGGTGTGTACGACACGCCCTACGAACACTTCGGGCGCCTCTCGTACGAAATGTGGCGTGCGGCACGTCTGGTGATCGACACCGGCTTGCATCACTACGGCTGGAGCCGCGAGCGCGCCCAGGCCTATTTGCGTGACAATACCGCGCTGTCCGAGCACGAGCTGACCACCGAGATAGATCGCTACATTTCCTGGCCGGCACAGGCCCTGTCCTACAAGTTGGGTGAGATGCTGATTCGACGCAAGCGTGGCGAAGCCGAGTCGGCGCTGGGAGCGTCATTCGACAAACGCTATTTCCACGACACCATTCTCGGTCTGCGCTCCGTGCCGCTGACGGTGCTGGAGCAGGCGCTGGATCAATGGGTCGCAGCCGGGGGGCCCGATCCCTACGCCAATGCCGCGGTTCAGTGATCGGCCAGCGTCTGTCCGAGTTTGCGGTAGAGGCTGCGCACACTGATCCCGGCGATGGTGGCGGCGCGCGCCTTGTCGCCTTCACAGTGTGCCAGCAGGCTCTTCAGATACTGTACTTCCTGCGTTCGTAGATCGGTCCAGGCACTGGCTGGCGCCGCCGGTGGTGTCAGCGTCTGGCCGATGCAGCGTTCCAAAATGCGGTGGTCGATAATGTCGCCCTGGGCAAACACCAGGGCCCGTTCCAGCACGTTGCGCAGCTCGCGGATGTTGCCCGGGAACGGTTCCTGCTGCAGGCGTTGTACGGCAGACTCTGTCAGGTGAATGGGGCGACCGTCTCGCATTTTTCCCAGGATGGAGTTGGCGAGCAAGGCCAGGTCCTCGCGGCGCTCACGCAGGGCGGGCAGGTGAATGGGGAAGGCGTTGATGCGATAGAAGAGGTCGCGGCGGAAGCTGCCCTCGTCAACCATGGCTGCCAGGTTCTTGTGGGTAGCGCAGATAAGGCGAAAGTCGGCGTGACGCAGCGTTGTGCTGCCTACCGGTCGCCAGGTGCCTGTTTCCAGCAGGCGCAGCAGCTTGACCTGCATGCCCAGGGGAACATCGCCAATCTCATCCAGAAACAGTGTGCCGCCCTGTGCCGATTCCAGTAACCCGGGTTTGTCCTGTGTGGCACCGGTAAACGCGCCCCGGACGTGCCCGAACAGTTCGCTCTCGAACAGAGTTTCGGTCAAGCCGGCGCATTCAACTGCCACCAGTGGGCGCTCCCGGCGCGCGCTCGCCTGGTGAATCGCGCTCGCTGCCAGCTCCTTGCCAGTACCGGACTCGCCCAAGAGCAGGATGGAGGTTTCGTGCGGCGCCACCAGATTAACCAGTTGCACCAGGGCGTTGAACGCGGCGCTGCGGCCCACCATCTGCCGCGTACTCAGCTCGGCACTGGCGACCGTGACCGGTGTCAGCAGTTCAACGAAATACAGCAGCTCGCCGGCATCATCGTGAATGGGCAGCATCGCCACATCCACGTGCTGGCGCCCTTCGGGTGAAAGGTGCACGTGCAGTACCCGCTCTTTCTTGCCACTCGCCCGGGCCGCGGCCAGTGGACAGCTTTCTCCTGCCTGGTCGCAGGGTACCTGGTAGCCGTGTGATACCTCAAAGCAGTACGCCGGGGTGGCGGCGTCCAACTCGCCGAAGCTCTCCCGGTAGGCACTGTTGGTCGCCAGAATACGGTATTCCGGGGTGACCAGAATGGCGGGGCAGTCGTAGCCCTCGAGCATGCGGGCCAGTGCGCGGTCGGTATCGGTGGCGATCAGTTCGCTCATGTCATTTCCGGCAAGCTATTTTGCCAATATTGACAGAGTTGGGTTGGCCAAGGCCAGTCGTAGTTTCTGCCCGGCCAGCCTTTTGTAATTAATAACTATAATAAACAATGAGTTATAGAATTCCGGATGACGGTCTCGTGGCTTGGCACGAGCATTGCTGTGGTACCTCACAAGCCCTATACCCGTAATCAGTGAGGTGGATGTCATGCAAGCAACGGTCAATTTTCAGGTGGAACTGCAATGCCGGCCGGAAGTGGTGCCTTTTTTCGATGCCGACACCAATACGTTTTCCTATGTGGTGCGCGATCCGGCAAGTACCGCCTGCGCGGTGGTCGACTCGGTGCTGGATATAGACTACGCAGCCGGCCGCATCAGCACCACCAGTGCCGATCGCATTCTCGACTACATCCGTCAACACGGCCTGTCACTGGAGTGGATCATCGAGACCCACGTGCATGCGGATCACCTGTCGGCGGCGCCGTATTTGCAGGATGCCCTCGGCGGCAAGATCGGCATTGGCGAGCACATCGTGACGGTACAGGAGACCTTTGGCAGCGTCTTCAACGCGGGTTCCGACTTCGCGCGCGACGGTTCGCAGTTCGACCGTCTTTTCGCGGACGGTGACAGCTACCAGGTGGGCAGTATGACCTGTCATGCCATGCACACGCCCGGCCATACGCCAGCCTGTATGGTGCATGTGATGGGTGACGCCGCTTTTGTCGGTGACACCCTGTTCATGCCGGATGGCGGCACCGCGCGCGCCGATTTCCCCGGAGGCGATGCACGCACGCTGTATCGCTCTATTCAGCGCGTGTTGTCACTGCCCGGCGAGACACGCCTGTTCATGTGTCATGACTACATGCCCAATGGCCGCGAGCTCGAGTATGAGACCAGCGTGGCGGCGGAGCTGGCCGACAACATCCATGTGCACACCGGCATCAGTGAGGACGACTTTGTGCGCATGCGTGAAGCCCGGGATGCCACACTGGATATGCCGCGCCTGATTCTGCCCTCACTGCAGGTGAACATGCGCGCCGGCCACCTGCCCGCCGCGGAAGACAATGCAACGGTTTACCTGAAGTTGCCCATTAACGCGCTCTGATCACTGTATTCGAGGATAGGCCCATGGATATTCGTACACTGGACGAACAGCTGAGCGTGTCGGCGCAGATAACGCCCGATGAACTCGCCGACCTGGCGGCACGCGGCGTGCAGCACATCATCTGCAACCGCCCTGATGGCGAGGGTGCTGACCAGCCTGCCTATGCCGAGGTGCAGCGCGCCGCGGAGGTGGCGGGGATACAGGCACACTACCTGCCCGTGGTGGCGGGCAAGGTGTCCGATGCCGAGGCACGCGAGTTCGGTCAGCTGCTCGACGCGATAGAGGGTAGGGTGCACGCTTACTGCCGCACCGGCATGCGCTCCACGACGCTGTGGGCCCTGTCGCGGGCGCGCAGCGGGCTTTCTCCGGCCGACATCGTGCGGCGCGGTCGAGAAGCCGGTTACGACATGAGCAGCGTGGTGGCCCGGGTGGCCGGTGATGGCGAGGGGCACGGCGGCCTGGTGCTTGCCGAATATGACGTGGTGATTGTGGGGGCAGGGGCAGGGGGCATTGCCTGCGCCTCCAGTCTGTTGAGCCGTGACAAGACGCTGTCGGTTGCCATCATCGACCCGGCCGATATCCATTATTACCAGCCCGGCTGGACCTTTGTGGGCGCCGGTATTTTCCAGCCGGCGACCACAGCGCGCACCATGGCGTCGTTGATTCCTCGCGGAGCTGACTGGATCAAGGCGGCAGTGGCGGCCTTCGACCCGGTTCACAACGCGGTGGTGCTGGAAGGATGTCGCGTCATACGCTATCGCCGGCTGGTGGTGGCTGCGGGCATCAAGCTCGACTGGGACGCGATTCCGGGGCTGGCCGAAAGCCTGGGGCGCAACGGGGTGACCTCCAACTACCGCTTCGACCTGGCCCCCTACACCTGGCAGCTGGTACAGAAGCTCAAGGGCGGGCGGGCCCTGTTCACGCAACCGCCTATGCCGATAAAGTGCGCCGGAGCGCCACAGAAGGCGATGTACCTGTCGGCAGACTACTGGTTGCGCCAGAAGTGCCTGCAGGACATTGAGGTGGAGTTCTACAACGCGGGTGCAGTCCTCTTCGGTGTGCCGGACTATGTGCCGGCGCTTATGGACTACGTGAAGCGCTACGATGCGCGCCTCAATTTCAGTCATCGCCTGCTGCGTATTGATGGCGATGCGCGCCGCGCCGTATTCGAGGCGACAGACAGCGACGGCGCCAAGCGTGAAGTGGAGCGCGAATTTGACATGATTCACGTGGTGCCCCCGCAGACGGCGCCGGATTTCATTCGTGCCAGCGCACTGGCGGACGAAGCGGGGTGGGTGGACGTGGATCAAACCACGCTGCGACACAAGCGCTTTGACAACATCTGGGCGCTGGGTGACGTGATGAACGCACCCAACGCCAAAACCGCGGCGGCAGCGCGTATGCAGGCCCCCATCGTGGCCAACAACCTGCTGGTAGATAGCGGGCGGGCCACGGGGGTGGCGCACTACAATGGATACGGCTCTTGCCCCCTCACCGTGGAACGAGGCAAGATCGTGCTGGCGGAGTTCGGTTACGGCGGCAAACTGTTGCCGAGTATGCCCGCGTGGCTGCTGGATGGCCGCAAGCCCAGTCGCGCCGCCTGGTTCCTGAAGGAGCGCCTGTTGCCGCCGATCTACTGGAAAGCAATGCTGCGTGGCAGGGAGTGGCTGGCAAAGCCGGTGATCGGCGAGGGTTAACACATTGCAGGAATTAAAGCGCTATCTGCCGCTGCTGGATTGGGGGCGACGCTACAACCGCGAGAGTTTTGCCAGCGACGGCCTGGCGGCGGTTATCGTGACAGTCATGCTGATTCCGCAGTCGCTGGCTTACGCCATGCTGGCGGGCCTGCCCGCCGAAATGGGCCTGTATGCCAGTATGCTGCCGCTCATTGCCTACGGGCTGTTCGGCACCAGTACCACCTTGTCGGTGGGGCCTGTGGCAGTGGTGTCTTTGATGACCGCAACGGCAGTCAGCCAGGTCGCCGACGCCGGGAGCCTGGCCTATATCGACGCCGCAATCCTGTTGGCGTTGATGTCCGGGGCGATGCTGCTGCTGTTCGGCCTGCTGCGCATGGGCTTTCTGGCCAGCTTTCTGTCTCACCCGGTGATCGCCGGTTTTATCACCGCATCGGGTGTGATTATCGCGGTCAGTCAGCTGGGCCATGTGCTGGGCATTCGGGGGCGGGGTGAGAACCTGCCACAGCTGGCGCAGCAACTCTGGGAGCAGCTGCCGCTGGTGCACCTGCCTACCGTACTGGTGGGCGGGTGTACCCTGCTGTTCCTGTTCTGGGTGCGCAGCGGGCTGAAGCCCCTGTTGCAAAAAGCGGGCATGCCCGACTACTGGGCCGGCATGCTGACGCGCACCGGGCCAGTCTTTGCCGTGATTGGCACCAGCGTTGTGGCCTGGGGGTTCGACCTGCAGGCGCAGGGGGTTGCCCTGGTAGGTCACGTGCCGGCGGGGTTACCGGGCTTTGATCTGCCGCCGCTTTTGAATCCTGCGTGGCGCGAGCTGGCGGTTTCGGCGCTGCTCATTTCCATTATCGGTTTTGTCGAGTCGGTCTCGGTGGGTCACACGCTGGCCGCGCGTCGACGGCAGCGCATTGTGCCCGATCAGGAGCTGATCGGGCTCGGGGCATCGAATATTGCTGCAGCGGTGTCCGGCGGTTATCCGGTCACCGGCGGTTTTGCGCGCTCCATCGTCAATTTTGATGCCGGTGCCGCAACGCCGGCCGCCGGCATGCTGACCGCGCTGGGTATCGGCCTCACGGCGTTGTTTTTTACCCCCTATCTCGCCTACCTGCCCAAGGCGACGCTGGCGGCAACCATTATCGTGGCGGTACTGTCGTTGGTGGATTTCTCCATTTTGCGCCGCACCTGGGATTACGGCGTGTCGGACTTCGCGGCTGTGGCGATCACTTTGTTTGTCACCCTTGCGGTGGGCGTGGAAACCGGTGTCGCCTGCGGGGTGCTGGCCTCGCTGGCGCTGCACCTTTACAAGACCTCGCGGCCGCACATGGCGGTGGTGGGTGAGGTGCCCGGCACCGAGCACTACCGCAATGTGGATAGACACGAGGTCATCACCCGCGGTGACATACTGTCATTGCGCATCGACGAGAGCCTGTATTTCGCCAATGCCAGTTTTGTCGAGTCGAGCATATATGCACTTCTCGACCAGCGCCCCGAAGTTCGCCACGTGATCCTCATGTGCACGGCGGTGAATGAAATCGACCTCAGTGCACTGGAGGCACTGGAGTCTATCAACCGGCAGCTCGCGGAACGCGATATCGTGCTGCATCTCTCCGAGGTCAAGGGTCCGGTCATGGACGTATTGCGGCACACCCACTTCCTGCACGACCTCACGGGCAAAGTCTTTCTTTCCCAGCACCACGCGGTGCAGCATGTGATGGCAGAGGAGGATGCTGCCCGCGGCGACCGCCCCCACGACTGGGTGATCTAGTGCCGCGGCGTTGTGCCGTGCGGTGACACGGGCACGCTTTCTCAGTACTGTATCGGCATAACGATAGAGTAGGGAGAACGGCATGAACTATTTTGTTACCGGCGGTACCGGGTTTATCGGTCGTTTTCTGGTGCCACGGCTACTGGATCGTGGTGGGCGTGTCTACCTGCTGGTGCGGCCCGGTTCCCTGGCAAAAGTGGATGGGCTACGCGAGCTCTGGGGGGCAAACCGGCGTCAGGTGGTCGCGGTGGAGGGCGACCTCAGCGAGCCACGCCTGGGCGTGAAGGCCGCCTGGATACGCCAGCACGCGGGCAAGATAGACCACTTTTTTCACCTCGCGGCCATTTACGACATGCAGGCCAGCGCCGAGAGCCAGCGCAAGAGCAATGTCGAGGGCACACGCCAGGCATTGGTGTTGGCGAAGGCGCTGAAAACCGGCTGCTTTCACCAGGTCAGTTCCATCGCGGCGGCCGGGCTTTATGAAGGCACCTTCACTGAGGATATGTTCGAGGAGGCGGGGGCCCTGGACCACCCCTACTTTCAGACCAAGCACGAGTCCGAGGGCATCGTGCGTGCCGAGAAGCGTCTCAAATGGCGGATCTATCGTCCGGGCATGGTGGTGGGGCACTCGGTAACCGGGGAAATGGACAAGGTCGATGGCCCCTACTACTTTTTCGAGACGCTCCGCAGCCTGAGCAAAGTCGTGCCCGAGGGGCTGCCACTGTTGATGAACAAGGCGGGGTTGCTGAATATCGTGCCGGTCGATTATGTGGTGGCGGCCATGGATCATCTCGCCCACCTGCCGGGTCATGATCGTGAATGCTTCTTCCTCACCGACCCCGATGGCATTCGCGTGGGCGACCTGCTGAAAACACTCATGCGGGTGTCGCATGGGCCGAAGCTGCGTGCGGTCGATGCTTCCCTGCTGGACTCCGCCACCCGGTTGGCTGGCAAGGGAATCGGCCATCTGGGGCCTGTACGCAAGCTGGGCGAGCGCTTGATTGCCCAGATGGGTATTCCGCCGCAGGTGGTGGCCTACATCAATTACCCCACGCACTTCGACTCCACACGGACACGGGCGTTGCTTGAACCCGCCGCTATCCAGTGTCCGCCCTTCGAAGAGTATGCCCCCGTTATCTGGGATTACTGGCTGCACTTTCTGCGCAAGGATGCCGGTGCCCTGGAGAAGGACGTGGACACGCTGTTCGATCGTCTGGTGGGCCGCCCGACACTGGCAGCGCTGCGCAAGCGGGTCAAGGGCAAGGTGGTGGTGGTCACGGGGGCGACCTCCGGTATCGGGCGCGAGTGTGCACTGCGGTTGGCGCGAGCCGATGCCCGCGTGGTGCTGGTGGCGCGTACGGTGGAGAAACTGGAGGAGACCATCGCCGCGATAGAGGAGCAGGGCGGTGTCGCCCACGCCTATGCCTGTGATGTGGCGGACCTGGATGCCTGTGACAAGCTGGTGGCAGACGTGACCGCTGACTTCGGCGGGGCAGATATTCTGATCAACAATGCGGGCCGCTCCATTCGTCGCTCCGTGCGTTACAGCTATGACCGTTTCCATGACTTCGAGCGCACCATGCAGTTGAATTACTTTGGTGCCTTGCGCCTGATTATGGGCTTCCTGCCCGGCATGGAGCAGCGCGAGCAAGGCCAGGTCATCAATATTTCATCCATTGGTGTGCTCACCAGCCCGCCGCGCTTTTCGGCCTACGTGGCCTCAAAAGCCGCGCTGGACGCATTCAGCCTGTGCGCGGCACCCGAGTTCACGCGCTGCAATATCGAGTTCACCACCATTCACATGCCACTGGTACGTACCCCCATGATTGCGCCCACGGGGCTGTACAAGGCTTTCCCCACACTCTCGCCCGAGCAGGCCCGGGACCTTGTCATGAAAGCCATTGTGTCGCGACCGAAGAAGGTCTCCACCAGTCTTGGTGTTGCCGGTGCGGTGGCCCAGGCCACCATGCCGAGCTTTACCGAGGCGTTTCTCAGCCAGGCCTATGACCTGTTTCCGGATTCACCGGCGGCCCGGGGTCTGAGTGCAGAGGAAGCGGCTGCGGAGCTGGCTGAACTGCCCTCCTCAAGGCTGGCGCTGGCGCGGCGGCTGTTCTCGCAAGTGATGCGGGGCGTGCACTGGTAGGAGCAGCATCTATGCCTCTCGGCCTCGTGCTGCTCATGATGCTGGTTGCGCTTAATCTGCGCCCGGCGCTGAATTCCCTTGCACCCCTGTTGAGCCGCGTCCAGGCAGATACCGGTTTGAGCGCTGCCGCTATTGGTGGCCTCACTACGCTGCCGGTTCTGTGCCTGGGCCTGTTTGCGCCGCTGGCGCCCTGGTTGTCGAAGCGCATCGGCATCGAGCGCACGCTTTCGCTGGCACTGCTGCTGTTAACGCTGGCGCTGTGGCTGCGCGCCGATGAAAGCAGTCTGCGCCTGTTCCTGGGCACGGCGCTCGCCGGTGCTGCTATCGGTATTGGCGGGACCGTGCTGCCGGTGCTGGTGAAGCGTGACCTGCCGCGCGGCGCGGACCTGATGACGGGTGTGTACACCATGGCGCTTTGCCTGGGTGGGGCGCTGGGTGCGGGCCTGAGTATTCCACTGACGAACACACTGGGCAGCTGGCAGCTCAGCCTGGCAAGCTGGTCCGCCCTCGCAGCCCTGGCCTTGCTCTGCTGGCGCGTGTTCGCGCCTCACCCCTGGCCGCAGGTCGCGCCCGGCCCCCGCGCCCCGGTGGGCGTGGGTTTGTTGCGTTCGCCCCTGGCCTGGCAGATTACCCTGCTCATGGCATCCCAGTCCGCTTTGGCCTATATCGTGTTCGGTTGGCTGCCCGTGTTGCTACAGCGGCGCGGGCTGGGTGAAGCGGAGGCAGGCCTGCTGCTTGGCGCATCGGTATTCGTGCAGTTGTTCGCCGCGCTGGCAGCGCCCTGGCTGGCGCGTCTGGGGCGCGACCAGCGTCCGGCCCTGGTGTGTGCCCTGACGCTGGTGGCGGTCGGATTCTACTGCCTGTTGCAGGGCCCCGCCGCGCTGCGCTGGCCGGGTGTTGTGGCGCTGGGTTTGGGGCAGGGGGCAAGCTTCAGTCTCGCCCTGGCGTTACTCGTGCTGCGCAGTGCCAATCCGGCTGTCGCTGGCGAACTGTCGGGCATGACTCAGGGCTTCGGCTATTGTCTCGCCGCCCTGGGGCCACTTGCGGTTGGCCTGTTGTTGCAGTTCGAGGTGTCATTGACGGGCATCTGGCTGGTGCTCACCGCGGTGGTTTTCCTGGCAATCTGTCTCGCCATGCTGGCCGGGCGCCAGGGTGTTCTTGATGTGGATGCCACCGGGCGCTTTGTCACCCATAGCCGCGCGTCGCACTAGCTGCCGACTCAGTCTTCCTCAAGGTCTTCGTCACCGACCTCGTCTGCGCTGGACTCTGCTCCCGCTGTGTGCGCTTCATCGTCCCCGGCACTGGCAACATCGGCCTGCTCGGACTCCGCCGCCTCCTCGCCACTGCTCGCCTTCACGTCGGCGCCTGTATTGACCGAGGCGTCGAGCAGGCGCCGGGCCTCCGCGGCATCTGTCGCCACCACATCCTCCGGTGGGCTTATCTGCCCTTTGGGTGGGGTGATGCCGATATGGTGTGTGGCGAAGCCGGGCTGGACAACCTGGTTCAGGGCCATACCGATGATACGCCCATTGTGTTTGGACACGATGCGGGTACGCACGTTGGTAATGGGGTTGGTGACCGTGCCGAGCACATCACCACGTTTCACGGTCTGCCCCAGCGTCACCCGGCTGAACACGATACCCCCCACCTGCGCGCGCTCCCATACCGAGTTGTAGTACACCGGCTCAGGGTCGCCCCAGAGGCTGAAGCGGGTGGTCATGCCGAGGTGATTGAGCAAGGTGCGAATGGCTTTGACACTGTGGCTTACCGCGTCTTCGCTGAGTACTGACGGCCCACCGGCCTCCAGTGTGACGGCGGGAATGCCCACCTCTACCGCGGCGCGGCGCAGCGTACCCGACGTGCCCTCACTGTGAACCACCACTGTGGAACCAAAACCCTTGGTGAGCTGTACCACACGCGGGTCGCGCAGGTCGCCGCGCAGCTGCGGCAGGTTGGTGCGATAGAAGGAGCCGGTATGCAGGTCCACCAGCGCATCGCAGTACGCAATGACCTCGTGAAAGAATGAATAGGCAAGGCGCGACGCGGAGCTGCCTTTCGGGTCGCCGGGGAAGTAGCGGTTCAGGTCGCGGCGATCCGTAAGGTACCGCGAGCCCGCATGGAAACCCTGCAGGTTCACGATAGGCACGCCGATGACCGCACCCTTGAGCTTGCCGGCGTCCAGGTTATACAGCACGCGGCGTACGGTTTCGATGCCGTTCAGTTCATCGCCGTGCATGGCGGCGGTGAGGCAGAGCGTGGGCCCGGGCTCAACACCGTTGACCACGAGTACCGGGGTGTCGACATAGATGCCTTCAAAGGATTGCGTGGGCGCCCAGGCGAGGCGTGTGGAGGTTTTGGGTGGTACTTCACGCCCGAGCAGCACGAGTTCCTGCAGCGGCACGGGCACCGCTGGCGGTGCAGTGGCAGGCACCTCGCTTTCGACCGGCTCATCCAGCGGCAGGTTCGGGGCCCTGGGCAGCCCGGTGGCGGAAGGGGCCGGATTTTCGGCGTCTGTGCCGGGAACATCATCGGCGGTCTCGACACTGATGCTGGCAGGCTCAGGCTCAGGCTCAAGCGTTGGCTCAGGCGTTGGCGTTGACTCAGGCGTTGGCTCAGGCGCCGCGGGCTTGGGTGCGGGCGTAACAGGTGCAGGGACAGGTTCGACTTCCGAGTCGGCGGCAACGGGGTCGGGCGCGGTGGCAGGTGGTTGTGCCACGCGGCTGTCCGACTCGGTTGCGACCGGGGCAGCCCCGATGGGTGCCGGCACATTGGCTGCCTGCTCTCCGGGGGCTTCACTGACATCCTGCGCGGAGAGCGGCGCACTGCATGTCAGCGCGAGCAGCAGGCAATGCGTGGCAATGAAACGACAAACTGGCGTGCGTGTGGCGCGGTGCAAAGCAGAGCGTCCTGAGAGACGGGAAATGTGTGGCCAGTCTAGCAGATTTGCCTCTGGCCGCGGGCGTAAATACGCCGGCAAACTGCCGCAGCGATTATTCGCCGTGGCACGGCGCGCTTGTGTTTCCGCCCCGGCGGTGCGAAATTGGAGCGTCGGCGCACAACAGGCAACATCGAATCCTGCAGCCGGTGTGTATGAACACTCAATGGGGAAGCCGCAATGCTAAAAGAATTCAAAGAATTTGCCATGCGTGGGAACGTCATCGATATGGCGGTGGGTATTATTATCGGCGGGGCTTTTGGCACCATTGTCAAAAGCCTGGTGAACGACGTGATCATGCCGCCCATCGGGTTGTTGCTGGGGGGTGTGGATTTTGCCGACCTGTTTATCACGCTCAAGCAGGGCGTGGTTGCGGGGCCCTACCTGACGCTGGCCAGTGCGCAGGAAGCCGGTGCGGTGACCATCAGCTACGGTTTGTTCATCAACGCCGTGATCAGTTTCCTCATCGTCGCCTTTGCGGTATTCCTGTTGATTCGCAGCATCAATCGTCTGAAGCGTGAAGAAGAGGCACCCGCCGCCGAGCCCACGGAGAGGGAATGCCCCTTCTGCCTTTCCAGTGTTCCCCTGAAGGCTACACGCTGCAGTCATTGTACGTCGGCGCTTGAGCCTGCCTGACAGGTGATACCACGCGAACGAAGCGCCCAGGCACGTTCGCGCGGGGCGCGGGGCCGGGGGAGGTGGCGGTGGGCCCTGACGCTGGCAGCTCTGCTGGTGTCGGCACCCTCGCCACTCTCGGCTCAGGAACTGCTGGGGGCCTCAATCACCGAGGTGACGCTCACCTCGCTGCTGGTGGCGATGGCGTTCACCCTCGGGGTCGTGCTTGTCCTGTATCGCAATCAGCGACGCCTGACGGCGTTACTGCTGGCGGAGTCACGCACCGACCACCTCACCCAGATTCCCAATCGGCGCTATTTTCTCGCGGTGCTGGAGAGCAATATCGCGCGTTCATCGCGTTACCAGCAGCCGCTTTGCCTGCTGATGATTGATGTTGATCTGTTCAAGTCGGTCAACGACCGCTACGGACACGGGGGTGGGGATGTTGTGCTGAAAACCATCGCCGATTCGTTACAGGAACAGCTGCGTCGCTCTGATGAGGTCGGGCGTCTCGGCGGTGAGGAGTTCGGTGTGCAATTGCCGATGACCGATGGTGCGGCCGGGCTGGCGATTGCGGAGCGCCTGCGGCGGCGCATCGCCGCGCTCGAGTTCCGCGGTGCGTTTGCCGGGCTGTCAGTGAGCTGCAGTGTGGGCGTCGCCGAATTCAGTGCGGATATGTCGGCCGAAGGCCTCTTCGCTGCGGCGGACGCCGCCCTCTACCGCGCCAAGAATGCCGGTCGCAACCGGGTGGTAGCGGCCGAACACGAAGCCCCGGGCCTGCCACTGGACGACAGCGTGCCCGCCTAGCGCCTAAAGCGTATCCAGCGTTTCCAGTTGCCGGCGCATTTCGCGCCGTATGCGGGCGAGGTCGTCCACGGTGTCGCCGGCGATGGTTGCGAGGGCGCCCAGCCAGCGGCCGCTGAGGCGTGCATTGTTCATTGCGCAGCGTGGCGCCGCAGTCAGCGGCGTGTCGCGTACGATGTCGAGCGACTCCAACAACGCACAGCGCAGGGTGTCACCGGTCGTCTGCAGCGCCATGCGATTGGCGTTGCCGAGAATCTCCAGTGACTCCAGCGCCGACTCCAGCCCCGCCCACTCGGCCATGACCCCGCGCTCAATGGTGCGTCGGGCCCTGCGTCGCAGCTTGCGCGCGAGGTTTCTGAACTCGCGGTCGACGCGTGGGCCGAATACCGGATCGCCCGCCGCCTGCAGGCGGTCGTCCAGCTCCAGCTCCTGCCAGTCGCCGGGGCCCAGCACTGCCTCGATACGCGGGAACACCAGTTGCTCCTCGCTCTGCATATGGCGGTCGCTGTTGGCCACGTAGTCGCGCCCCGCACGCACCACAGCTTCATTGGTCGCCTTGCCTGCTCGCCAGCGGCCGATAAGCTTCTGCAACGCAAGGGCGTTGCTGGCCATGGCGTCGTGTTGACGTTGCAGGCTGTCAACGTCATCGGCGAGCTGTGCATCGAGTTCCGCGGCACGCCCGTAGATCAGGTCCTCGCGGGGATGGTGATAGCGGTCTGCCCAGCTGACCATATAGCTCATGATTTCGTAGAGGATGTGGCTGTCCACGGCGGCGCCACGGTCGATGGCATCCAGCTGCTCCGTCATCAGGGCGGAGATCCGCGCCAGGTACACGTGTTCCGCGCGCAGCGTGGCGATCAGCGGTGGTGTTGCGGGACGGTTGGGCATGTCGACTCTCCACTGTGGTCGAACGGTCGCTGCGCGCAGGTTAACGCAGGCCGCAAGGGATGTGTATTGATCTGGCGCATGGCGGTGAAGATCCCGGTCGGCGCCGGGTGTTCAGTCTGAGAGTGTGAGGGTGGGGATGCCGAGGACGTGACGCAGGCGGTCTTCACGCTCATCAAGCAGGTCGGCCAGCGTGTATTCGTCGAGCGCGGCAATGAAGGCATTGAAGGCTTCGCGCAGCACCCGCGTCAGCTTGCAATGGCCCTGAATGGCGCACTGGCCGTCTCTATCGAAACACTCGACCAGTGCTGTGGAAGGCTCCATGCGTCGTACCACGTCGCCGACCACAATATCGCCGGCGGGGCGGGCCAAGGTGATACCGCCGCCCTTGCCTCGCGTGGCGGTCACAAAGCCATGCCGGTGCAGGTGCTGTACAACCTTGGTTAGGTGATGACGGGAGATGTCGTAGGCCTCGGCGATATCGCGAATGGTGTGGCGTTCGCCCTGGCTGACGCCGAGGTAAATGAGGGTGCGCAGGGCGTAATCAGTGTATTGAGTCAGTCGCATCAACCGGGCTTCCCATCGATTCGGGGTCTGGTGAGTATCGGGAAATAGCGCCAGATGAAGAGCGCAAAGGCCACCGTCCAGCACAGCGATGCTGCGTGGATTCCGAAGGCCCAGGGCAGCCAGCCAAGCCCCGCGATGACGCGTAGCAGGCCGGCGAGGAATATTAGCCCGAATGCCCATGTGATACCACTCGGTAGCGCCAGTGGTCTGCCGGTATGTCCCAGGGCGACCCGCGCCATGACCCCCAGGATCATGGTGCCCATGGCGCCGGCACCCAGCGCATGCAGCCAGACAGCATCGGTCACCAGCCCGAAACCGGCCAGACTCCTGAGTAAAAAGCCTGCCGCAACCCAGAGCAGGCCGATATGCAGGATGGCGAGCAGGGGCTCCCTGCGCACCCGCCAGCCACGCCAGAGGAGCGTGCGCAACGCCGCTGAAAGGCCCGCAACCAGTGCGACCAGGGCCACCAGCCAGACCGGCAGTTGACGGCTGGCCTCCGCCAGGACGAGCAGCAGGGTACTCGCCAGGGTGACTATATCCAGCCAGCGCCAGGTGCTGATGTCGGCCGCGGGTTGCCCCTGCTGGAGCAGCCAGTTGCGCGAGAACGCGGGCGTAATGCGCCCGCCAACCACCAGAATCAGGCCACCGGTCAGCAACATCGCGGCGCGCAGCCATTGCGTGTCGCCGGAGAGGTGGTAGCCGAGGTCGCACAGCCAGAGCAGAGTGAGCACGGCCAGTAGCGGCAGTTGACGCCACTGCCGCTTGGCGACGATGGGGCGCGCGGCGAGCAGGGCCACGGCAGGCAGGAAGGCCAGGTCAACCGCCATCGCCAGCCAGGGGTAGCTGCCGAACAGCATGGCGCCGCGCCCCGCCAGCCACAGCAACCAGAGCGCGGCCAGGGGCCAGCCCGCGACGGGTCGGGTGCCGGTCCAGGCACAGACCGCTGTCAGGAGGAAACCGGCAATGGCGCTGTTGACGAAGGCGCCGAGCATCTCGTGCTGATGCCAGTGCAATGCGGGCAGGGCCGGCTGCAGTGTGCCGCCGCCCAGCAGAAAAAACAGCCACAGCGGAATCAGCAGTACGGCGCTGAAGGCGGTCGACAGGAAGAAGATCCGGAACGGATAGCGAAACGGGGCGGGGATAGTCGTCGTTGCACTGAGCATAGGGTGCCTGCTTGATCTGTATCAGGTTTTAGCCAATGGACTATATTTTTACTCACACCGGCTTTGAACGGGGGCGTTGTGGTGGTTGACGGCCCCGCATGGCGGTGTGAGAATTAAAACATGCATAGTATATGCATTTTATAACGGGCGTGTCTGCGGGGGTGCCGCAGAATACGCAAGGGGGCAGCAATCATGATGGCATCACTCTCTCGTTCAGCGGCGCGCAATATCTTCTTTGGCGGCTCGCTGTTCTTTTTTCTTGCCTTTGCAGGGCTTACCGCACACAGCCACTGGTACATGGTGAATGTGTCGACAGACAAGGAGGGCCTGACCGAGAGCGTTGCGGCGGGCAAACATGTCTGGGAGAAGCACAGCTGTATCAACTGCCACAGCCTGATCGGCGAGGGCGCCTACTTCGCGCCCGAGCTGGGGAATGTGTGGACACGTTACGGTGGCCGCGAGAACCCGGATGCGGCACGCGCCGGCATCAAGGGCTGGATCAAGGCGCAACCGCTGAATATCCCCGGCCGCCGGCAGATGCCCAAGTTTGACCTCAGTGAGGAAGAGCTGGACAACCTGGTGGATTTCTTCCGCTGGGCCGACTCCATCAACACCCAGGGCTGGCCACCGCATCCGGTCGGTTGAACCCTTTTGCAGAATTGAGTCCAGCGCACACGCAGGCAGGAGAACGCAATGAAATACGAAACTCAACGGGTCGCACTGCCCTTTTTTGCAGTCGCCATGGCGCTTTTCGCGCTACAGGTCATCTTCGGCATTCTGGCCGCCACCGTGTATGTCTTGCCGGAATTCATGGTGGAGCTGGTGCCGTTCCATATCATGCGCATGAGCCACACCAACCTGCTGATTGTGTGGTTGTTGATCGGGTTCATGGGCTGCACCTACTTCCTTATGCCGGAAGAGGCAGAAACCGAGATTCACAGCCCGCTAATTGCCTACATTCAGCTCGCCATTTTCGCGGTGGCTGGTGCCGGCGCGTTGGTGAGTTACCAGTTTGGCATTCATGAGGGTCGCGAGTTTCTCGAACAACCGCTGTGGTCGAAGATCCTTATCACGATTTCCTTTCTGCTGTTCCTCTACAACACCAGCATGACCCTGCTGCGTGGGCGCAGGACGGCGATCAACTCCATTCTCATGCTGGGTTTGTGGCTGGCCGCGATCTTCTGGTTTTTCGCCTTCTACAACCCGTCCAACCTGGCACTGGACAAGTTGTACTGGTGGTGGATAGTCCACGTCTGGGTTGAGGGTGTGTGGGAGTTGATCATGGCATCGCTGCTCGCCTACCTGCTGATCAAGCTGACCGGTGTGGATCGTGAAATCATCGAGAAGTGGCTGTACGTGATTATCGGCCTGGCGCTGTTCTCCGGTCTGCTCGGCACCGGCCACCACTACTACTGGATCGGCGCACCGGGATACTGGCAGCCCATCGGCAGCTTCTTCTCCACCCTGGAAGTGGCGCCGTTTTTCGCCATGGTGATGTTCGCCTTCTACATGTTCTGGAAAGGGCGCCGCAATCACCCCAACAAGGCTGCCATGCTCTGGACACTGGGCAGTGCAACGGTGGCCTTCTTCGGTGCCGGGGTCTGGGGCTTCATGCACACGCTGCACTGGGTCAACTACTACACGCACGGTACCCAGGTTACGGCGGCGCACGGGCACCTCGCCTTCTACGGCGCCTACGTGATGATGGTGCTGGCGGTGGTCACCTATGCCATGCCCCAGCTGCGGCGCATACAGCCCTTCAACCAGATCATCAATATGTGGAGCTTCTGGCTGATGACGGCCTCCATGTGTTTCATGACCTTTACCCTGACCTTTGCCGGTGTGGTGCAGACCCACCTGCAACGCGTCATGGGTATCAATTACATGGAGGTGCAGGAGCAGCTGAGCCTGTTCTACATGATGCGCCTGGGCGCTGGTTGTGTGGTTGCTGTGGCCGCGGTCGTGTTTCTCTGGGCGGTGTTCGGCCCGGCGCGTGAAGAGTTGCCCGCGGGTGAAACAGGCTTGGCCAACGCGTGAACATGCCTGAACCGAATCCGGTCCCGCGCGATGAAGTTCCCTACTACGAACCGGTGGGCGACGAGTGTGAGCTGTTCGAGCAGGCCTGGCAGCACGGCCTGCCCCTGCTGCTGAAAGGGCCCACCGGCTGTGGCAAGACGCGTTTCGTGGCGCACATGGCCGCGCGTTTGGGGCGACCGCTGTTTACCGTCTCCTGTCACGACGACCTGACAGCGGCAGATCTCACCGGTCGTTTCCTGTTACTGGAAGGTGAAACGCGCTGGGTGGACGGGCCGCTGACACGTGCGGTGCGCGAAGGGGGCATCTGCTATCTCGACGAAGTGGTGGAAGCGCGCAAGGACGTAACGGTCATTCTGCATCCGTTGACCGACGACCGGCGGCTGCTGCCGCTGGAGCGGACCGGCGAGCTGTTGCAGGCACCGCCGGAGTTTATGCTGGTCGTATCCTATAACCCTGGCTATCAGAATGTGCTCAAGGCACTGAAGCCGAGTACACGGCAGCGTTTTGTCTCCAGCACCTTCGATTTTCCGCCGGCCGATCAGGAAGTCAGCATTGTGTCCCGCGAGAGTGGTCTTGCACCGGAGCGCTGCCGCGCGCTGGTGACGCTGGCGCAGCGCCTGCGTGCGATGAAGGGGCAGGACCTTGAAGAGGGCGTTTCCACACGCCTGCTGATTTACTGCGCCACCTTGATTGCCTCGGGTATGCCGATCATGCAGGCGACCCGGGCGACGCTGGTGGAGCCATTGACGGATGAGCCCGATGTGCAGGAGGCCCTGCTGGAAGTGATCGCAATGGCCTTCGGCTCGGACTGATTCGCCCGCTTAGCGGAGCTCGCGAAATGCTGCACCTGCTGGAATTCGAGGAACTGGTTGGCCGCTACTGGCACCGTTGGGCCTCGGCCACCAGCAGTTATCCCCATCATCCGCAAGCCGCTGTGCACCTCGATGATATCGCCCCGGTCCTCGCCGTGTTTTTCCGTGCCGTGGGGGGAGAGGGCGGTGCTGCCGTTGGCGCCATTGCGGCACGGGAGTCCGGACACCGCCTGCGCCTGCGCCAGCGGCTGGGTTTTGACCGCGAAGTGATGGATCAGGCGCGTATCGACGAGGAGTCTCTGCTGCTGCCGCCCCGCATAGACCTCTTTCCCGAGCGGGCGCTGAACCGCGATCTGTACTTCTGGCTCGCCGCGCACGCCGCTGCCTTGCAGCCGCCGCCTCCAGCGGAGAATGCGGTTCAGGCCGACCTGCTGGCCCTGCGCGCTGCGCTTACCGCGGCAGAGCGGGTGTGCAGCGAGCTCCCGGGATTTCGCGACCGCTATGACCGGCTTCGTGCTGCCCTTTTGCCGCTGCGCCCGCAGCGGAGGCTGCCGCCGCTGGAGCAGGCCCTGGAGGTGGTGATTCGCCACGCGCTGGGTGAAGAAACGCCGGCATCGGCCTTCGCTGGGCAGCTGGTGACGTTGGTGACCAGCCCCGGTGTTCCTGTCGACAACGTTCAGGCGCCGGCGAACTATCATCCGCCGCTACCGGTGCCTTTGTGGGCCACCCGTTTCAGCCTGGGTACCCACAATGTGGAGCGTCCGGACGCGGAGGACGAGGACGAGCAGACGCCGCTGCAAGACCAGCGGGAGGGCGGCAAGCGCAAAGCGCGTCGTGAGCAACAGGACCAGGCCGAGCGCGAGGACTCGCTGATCTTCAACCGTTTCGAGAAAATGCTCTCGTTTGCCGAGATGGTCAACGTGAATCGCATGGTCGATGATGAAGAGGATGAGGACGCCGGGAAAGCGGCGGAGCAGCTCGAGGAGATCACCGTGAGCCCGCACCAGCAACAGGCTGCGGCGCGTTTGCGTATGGATCTCGACCTGCCGCCCGGAGAGGCCCTGGGTGCCGCCTCCGCAGCGGAGGTGACATATCCGGAATGGAACTACCGCAAGCGGGTCATGTTGCCCGCGCACTGCACGGTGCTGCCGGGTGAGCAGGCCGCGGATGGTGACATCTGGCAGCCGGATGCGGCGATGAAGCAGCGCGTGCGTCGTGTGCGGCGGCAGTTTGAGGCCTTGCGACCGAAACGCATGTTGCTGCGTGGCCAGCTCGACGGCAATGAACTTGATATTGACGCCGTGGTGCGCGCCCAGGCCGATCAATCCGCATCGGGCAGCAGCAGCGATCGCCTCTATGCCGATGCCCGTACCGTGGAGCGCGATCTCGCGGTATCGATATTGGTCGACGTTTCACTGTCGACAGAAGCCTGGGTCGATGACCGTCGGGTGATAGACCTCGAAAAAGAGGCCCTGCTGGTACTCGGGCATGGTCTGCAGGCCTGCGGCGACGAGTTCGCCATTCACAGTTTCACCTCCCGACGACGGGACAAGGTGTGGCTGCAAACGCTGAAAGATTTCCGCGAACCCATGAATGGGGATGTGGAGCAGCGTATCGGCGCACTGAAGCCCGGGCACTACACCCGCATGGGTACGGCAATTCGTCACCTCACCAGTGGCCTTGCCGACCTCGGTCAGCGCCATCGTCTGTTGCTGG
>TARA_R110001599_G_scaffold353733_1_pt1 | contig 37378 bp, 43 predicted proteins | sample TARA_R110001599 | Tara Oceans TARA_R110001599 (sample SAMEA4398360) | marine metagenome | biome: Polar Biome; feature: [MES] marine water layer (ENVO:01000295) within the mesopelagic zone...; material: water (ENVO:00002006), including particulate matter (ENVO:01000060) such... | reverse complement strand
ATATTGATGAAAAATTAGGCACGACATCTATCCTGACACGGGGGGGTCCTCAAGACCTAGAAAAAGGATGTTTCTGCCACAGCGATCCCTGGAGCTTTATTCCGCGATTCATGCTGAGCTCCACATTTTTGATGCCAAATGAAACGAAACCAATCATCGCCACGATATTGAGAGCACTATCCGATGCTAAACGACAAAGACAAATCGGCTATTTCTTTGGTGCAAACGAGGCAACCATTCTACGGAGTCCGCTTGAGCAGTTGATTAGCTGGGTTTGGTGGCACTATATAAGGTCATCGTGCCGTAAATTGTACTAAAGGTTCTTCGTTGTGTAACTTGAGAAAATCCATTGTCTCCAAATAGAGTAACCAGTTTACCCGCAATGTTATCTTGAGTTGGCTTAAAGCCATCAAGCAGTTGAACAGATAGAAATAGGCCTCTCATTAGTGTATTCGTCGGACTACCCCAGTCTGCAATGTGTAATTCTGCACCAGGTTTAAGAATACGAAATAGTTCTCGGACTGTTCTTTGTTTGTTTTTCCATACTAAATGATGAAAAAACAAACTGGATATTGCACGATCAAAAGTAGCATCGGCGTATGGAAGACTATAGGACATGGCGTGATCGAACTGTAAATGAACATTGTTTTTCTTAGCCTTTTTTCTGGAAAGAGAAAGAACTGCGAGGTCACCATCAACTCCTGTTATATTCGCTAAAGGTTGATGCTGCTTGGCCCAGATTGCAAGGGTGCCGGTACCACATGCCAAATCTAGTACGTTGTGTTTCGGCTGTATAGCAGCCTGCTCGATGAGTGATTTCTTGAATGTGGCCTCTCTCGTTGTGGTACCTATAATCAAATCATACAAAGGGGTAAGCCAATTAAACCTAAGCGCTGGAATATATTCTGAATGAGTTGAATCCTTCATATTTTCTCCATGTTCGAATTGATCGTATTTTGGATAGCTCTTAGTTTTGGGATGAAGTGCCAAAAGGATTACGACTGCAATCGCCAACAGTATTTGAGGGTACAGCAGCACTTCCATTGACGCGTTAACGATAAGCAGTTGATCAAAAAATGTTGTAATTTGGGTTTGCATTGAGTGCCGCCATATATTGCTAAGTCTGGTAATATCATGACCTTGCTGGTTCTCGATGCCTTGTAAAAACGGGTCATCTTTCTGCCACACGGAGCAAAACACTTGCATGAAGAGTCAATTGTATTTGTGGCCGCGTCGGGCACTGTACCTGGGACGCAGCTTCGATTCGGAAGTACACACACACCATGCGGTGCAACTGACGGTCGGTTTAGACGGCCCTCTGTGTATTAACAAAAGCACTTTGCAAAGTCAGCGCTTCCCTGCTGTTGTGATCAGCAGTGAAACACCGCACAGCCTTCGGTCAGAGGGTAAGTGGGTTGCCAGCATTTACCTGGAGCCAGAATCAGATGATTATGAACGGCTGGTTGACTATTACCCGGGTGAGTCAGGGAGCGGATACAAGGCGGCCAAACTAGCGCCAGAGCTGACAGGGCAGTTACTAGGATTACTAAAGACGGGTCTGAACGCCAACAGGGCGCATCAAGTGGTAACGACAGTGATCAAGCCTTCCTCGGTCGCCGATGGCCAGTCGTTGGATCCCAGAATAATCCGGGTTCTGAAATATTTGAATAGGGAGCCCGGTCTAAATATTCCCGTGGTAGAACTCGCCCAACATGTCAATTTGTCGCCGGACAGGCTGACTCATCTTTTTCGGCAGGAAATCGGTATCCCTATTCGTCGTTTTGTATTGTGGAAAAAATTACGTCTTGCAGCCAGCGCCGCCTGCGATGGTAAGTCGCTTACCGATGCGGCGCAGTGCGGTGGATTTTCTGACTCCGCTCATTTTACGCACAGCTTCAAAAAATTGTTCGGCATCAATCCCAGTTTTTTATTCGCCGTAAAAAATCAACTGGCTGTCTACGTTGAAGGTGATGCTTCGAGTTGAAGGTACGCGGCAATACAGGATGTAAACAGCACATTCGTATGCCAAAGTATAAGAAAAATAAATGGCATATAGTGGAAAATGTTTCTTTCTAAAATCCCGCTGCTCTGCCGGGTTTGATCGCCGGGCGGGCACAGGGTTTGCTGAAATCGCGCTTGCATTGGTCCACTTACCGATCTTTTGTGGTCGTTTCCAGGCCGCAGCCCACAGGAACCTAGACCAATCTGATATTCAGTGGCGTCAGTGCTGTTTGATCTATGAAAAAGCGGATTCTTCTGCCAAGCGTCCCACCCCACGAAAAGGGGCAACGCGGCCGGCGGGGCTCGGGCGACCGCGCCAGAATACGTAGCGTGACTCCCTCAGTCAGAAACCCACGTAATACGGGTGTCACGACCGGGCCAGAGCAACCTAGCGCCACTATGCAAGTTGAGATCGCGGTCATGAAACGCCCTCCAGATATCCTGATTCGATACAAACACCAGTGGCATTGATCAGGCCGGCGACCATCACGTAATGACCCACTAGCATACAGAATTCCACCAGTTGATCTGTCGACAGATGCGTCGATAATTTATCCCAACAGCTTTGCGAGAGTGAACGTTGATCGATGAGTTCGTCTGCAGCACGAATGGAAACCCGCAATCGATCATCCCACTCGCCCGACTCCTGCCGGACGATAGATGCGACCTCGCTTTCGTTGATTCCCAGTTCCCGTGCCATATGACTGTGATGGCCCCATTCATAAACACAGCCGAGCCGCCAGGCCACTCGCAGAATTATGCATTCCTTGTCCGCGCGCGGGATAAGACCTTTCGTCAGGAGATGCGACAGGAAGAACAGGTACCGGGGAAAGATGGACCCGAGTCGCGCCAGCGGTAGAAAAACGTTCAGGTTTTCGCTGACACCTGCCGCTGTTCGGGTCAGACGAAGAAAGAAACGCTGCGTCAGCGTAAGTTTTCCGGCGCCAGGATGCGGGAGTGGCTGGGAGTCACCCACCTGCCTTCGGGAAGAGTAACCAAACTCATGCCTGCACCCTCGCTTTCTCTGCCGGTGTTGCCTCGATCACCAGATCCCTGTGCTCGCGCGGCAAGATCAGCCCCTGCGCAAGCCGCTCAGGTACGTTGCGGTCGTGGGCAGGCAGCAGAATTGTAGGCTCCTGGTGTCCGAGCTGGCTGATCTGTCGCAGGGTCTGCTTGGACAGCGCGACATCGTAGGTCACACCATCGACCAGTTCCTCGAGCAGAAAGCTCTCATCGTAGGTGGCGTCGCCGGCCAGCACACAGGTGACGTCCGGCGCCCTCACCACCACAGTCATATGGCCCCGCATATGCCCCGGGGGTTGAGACCAGCGTGATGCTGCCATCCTTAGTCAGCGGCATACTGTGGGTGAAGGGTCCGCAGGGTGTAGCTTTCAGGTCGACCAGCTGTGGCCGCAGCCAGCGCGGAAAATACCGGGGAAGGCAGCCGAAGATCCTGCCTTTGAAACTGTTGGCCAGCATAAAATTTTCGCGGGTCACGATGATTGGCGTGTGCGAGAAATGGTGCAGCCCGACCGCGTGATCATGATGCATATGCGTCAGGATCAGCCGTTTGAGATCCCTGGCCGGATCCGGCCCCATGGCGCGTAGCTGGTCTCCCACCTCCTCGTCTGGCGCAACCTTGACCACCACACCGTGCCGGAAAAACGGGTGCCAGGCTGGCAGATAGTCTTTTGCTGTGTTGTCAGCACTATCACCGCTGTCGACCAGGTAGTTACCCTCCGGGTGCTCGATCAAGTATGTGTAGATGGGCAAATCCTCCACCCACTCATGGTCGAGAATCATGGCTATCTTGCGCCGCACGGGCCCGTGTTCCGCTGCGCCACAGTGGTGATGTGGGCGTATTGAAACCGTATCGGTCTGTATTGGTGTTACTCTGATCGTGGGCTAACTCCGTTTCTGTTTATCGACTGATTGCCGTTTGGTGTTTGGCCCGCACTAATCGCGATGAGCCGGTCTCATAACCCTATTGGCCACCGGTAATACAACACTGTTGGGCAGTAAGGGGGCCAAGCCGGCATTCAACCGGTTTTTAAAGCCATGGATAACGACGCCCGTCTCCCCGGCATCAATTTTCTGCAGCGCGTAAATGGCTACGGCTTCCGGGGTGGCGGTATTCGCCTCGGGAAAGTTGTTGCTGTGCTCCGCAGCGGCTGCAGCGGCGAAACCTGTCCGGGAGGCTCCCGGGCAGAAGGCCATCACCTTGATCGGTGTGTGGCGAAGTTCAAATTGCAAAGCTTCAGATAAGGATAGCACATTCGCTTTACTGGCACCGTATGCAGACATCAACGGTGTCGGCAAGAAAGCAGCAGTAGAGGCGATATTGACAATGTAGCCACGCTTGTTTTCCAGCATTCCTGGAAGCACCGCATGGGTCAGTGCTGTCAACGCGTAAATGTTCAGCTGCAGGGAGGTGGCATGCCGCTGGAGGCGCCCGTAATCAGCACCTTCACGGCTTAAGCCCTGGTTGAGCGAGACCCTTATCCGTCACATGCGGTACATCGTTCGACAACCCGCGGGCGCCATTTTCGTCGACGACGAGAATCTCCTCAAATTTCGCTCCGCCGCCTGGCCAACCAATATGGGGTTCTATCGCTCAGAGACCCGACTTGGATCCCTCGTTGTCCGGCGTCAGTGCCGCCCCAAAGCCCGTTTTCAAACTCTGTGTTGCGCTCCAGACACAGGGTGTACCCAACGTCAGCGGTATACGCGTTAACAACCGGGGAGACATCGAGAATCACCGCATCCTGCGGCTCAAGGCGCCTTTCGCCGGCGTGAAAATCTCCATAGCCGCGATAGCCATCGAAGCGAGAGTGCTCGCCGAACCATGCGAATGGCCGGTGGATAAACCGCTCCGAGCCCGCAATTCTCAGGTAGTCCTCCAGCATTTGCGCGGCTAGCTTTTCGGAAATGCCTGGATAGAGCTGGGCACCGACAGTGGTAACGCAATCGTAGGCCAATTGCTGCGCGTTTCGAAACCCTTCCTATGCCTCTTTCTGCAGTGAAGTGGCGCCAAAACGAGCCCTTCGCGAGCCCCCCGCCGACAGGCGACGGAATGCACGGTCGATAATCCCCTGCGGGTGTTTCTCGTAGCCTATAGCCATGTGATTTCTCCTTCGCCCGTGCTCAAGGTCGACAACACAATCTTTAGCGCAATTATACTTGCATTAAAGTTAGTATACTTTCTACGCTATTGCAAGTTTTTTTGCTTTAATCTATCCTTGTTCCCGCCAATGCGCTGATTCGAGTCGTCGGAGCACTGCCCTTCAAGGGCAAATGGGGTGAGGATCGGCCACATCAGGGAGTGTCTATTGAGCAACGAGCAAAGTGTTGATGGAGAAAATGGGGAAAGCCGCAGAAAGCGTACCGGCGGCCGCAGCGCGCGGGTGCGGGCACAGGTACTGGAGGCGGCGCTGGCGGAGCTGGGAGAGGTCGGTTTTTCGGGGTTCAACATGGCACGAATCGCGACTCGGGCGGGCGTTCACGAGACGACCATCTATCGGCGCTGGCCCAGGAAGGAGGACCTGGTTATCGATGCCTGTATGGAATTTGCAGATCAGCGGCTTCCGGTGCCTGACACCGGAGATCTCGCAACTGACCTGCGGATTGTCCTCGCTAATATCGTCACTGCGATGGCTAGCCCTCAGGGCCACAATATGGTGTTCCTGGGTATGTCAGCGCGCAGTATTCCCGAGTTTGCGGAGGCAGGGCCGGAGTTCTGGCGAACCCGACTGTCCATCGGACAGCAGGTGTTCGACCGCGCAGCAGAGCGCGGAGACTGGCCTGCGGACTATGACAAGGAAATTATTTTTGCTGAGCTGCTCGGGCCACTGATCGCAACCTATTTCCTTCTCGGCAAGGAAATTGACGATGACTACCTGGACGCGCGAGTAAGCCAGATTATGCATCTCGCAAACTGACTGTCGCTAGCCTAACCACCAGAACCTAACGGGGCACACATGTTTTTCGATGAGCGTTATTCGGTCTGTTTAGCATAGCTAGAGCATCCCACTCTACGAGATACAATCAAGGATCAAAATCGGAATAAAAGTGAAACTTCGGTAAAAATCCTCCAGACTATTCCCAGCAAATATCCAGATGCCAAGCAGACTCGTGATTGATTTAACTGTTTCTATACAAATGTCTTTTGGGCACCGGTAGACTGGCCAGTTTCCAGCCAGATGGCTTGCGGCTCGCTGGAAATGCTCACCAGAAACTGTATTTCAACCGACTCAACTGAGCGTCTGCACTCTGACCCGCCCCGAAAATGGACGGCAGGCTCCCAATTACGACAGGGAGATGACGAAATTGTCGGCTTGAGACTGGCTCTATTCCCGACGACCACATCAAAATGTACATCAGATCTGCTTTCGCATCTCTAGTCAGCCTAAGAGACTCCTTTACGCCGTGCTGCTTCCTTGGCCCTCGCAAGAATTTCGGGTCGGCCCAGATCGGCGAATCCACTTTGTTCCGCCTGAACCAATCTCGCACGGATCAGTTCGATCTCGCGAGCCTTACGAATGAGGTCGTTTACAGCATCGCTTTTACTCGTGTATTCCTGGCTCTCGACCTGGGCCTTGAGCCATTCTTCAATAGGCGGTGTGAACGATGCGCATTCCGGTGAATTTGATCGTCCATTCTGGAACAAGTTGATCACTCAATCTTCGTAACGTCCTGATGGTGATACTAGCACTGCAACTGATCAACTACACTCATTGCCTTTCTCATAGACTCCCCCTTCAGCTTTAGCTTGTGGCTGTTATGTAACAGGCGGTCGAGAATGGCATCTGCTAGCGTGGCGTCACCGATGGCCTTGTGCCATTGGTTGACGGGCAGTTGGCTAGTGATCAGCGTCGAGCGTAGGTCATGCCGGTCCTCCATGATTTCCAATAAGTCGTTGCGCTGGCCGAGTGTCATTTTCTCCAGACCCCATATCAATGGGCTCACCGATATGACCAACGGGGTGGGCGTCAGGAAGCGCCTGCTTGAATGCTTCAGCACCCAGTGGTGATTCTTCTGCAAGCGCCTCAACCAGCGGTGTCGTGATAAAGCACGGGTGTACAGAGTTAATCCTGATATTCTGCTTGGCATAGGCAATCGCATCGTTCTTGGTCATCAATCGAACGGCACCCCTGGATTCATAGTACTGAGGCAAATCTCCAGCACCTACAAGACCGTAGATGGAAGACATATTGATAATGCTGGCACCGGATGACTTCAGCATGTCTGGAATAACATGCCTGGTGCAGAGGAATACACGAGTGACATTGACGCTAATCAGTGCCTCCCGCTCTTTCCTGGTTATCTCATGAGTGGGGTTTTTCCACCCCGGCGATACCTGCATTGTTGATCAGCACGTCAATCGACCCGATCTCGTCAACAACCTCAGCAAAAACGCTGGCTACATTATCCTCATCCGTGGTATCGAGATGCCAGAATATCGCTACTCCTCCTGCTGCGTTAATTTCTTCTGATAGGTCTTTACCGGTTTTATCGTTGACGTCTGTGATAGCCAAATTGGCGCCTTCCTGGGCCAAACATAGAGCGGCCGGTTTGCCGATTCCTAGTCCTGCGCCTGTTATCAAGGCAACCTATTCATCTACTCTTTTCATGATAATGCCCTCTATCGTTTGAATTTCGATTAGCTAAAGGGAAAAATCGATAACGACACGAGACGGCACCTCGCCGTGCTCAAGTCTTGCAAATATTTCATTGATGGATGCCAACGGTTGCAACTCGATATCAGCCTTGACCTTGCCATCGGCAGCAAACGCGAGTGCTTCAGCCATGTCCTGGCGGTTGCCAACGAACGATCCGCGGATGGTGATGCAATTTGCTACCACCTCAAAAAGGGGTGTGGGGAATTCGCCAGGAGGCAATCCGACCAATACACAAGTACCCGTCTTGCGGGTCATATCCACCCCTTGTTTGAATGCCTCAAGAGAAGGTGCCGTAATCAGCACGCCATGTGCACCTCCGCAAGTTGCCTTGATGACTGCACTAACTGCACCTTCAGCTTTGGCATTGACCACCGCGTCAGCACCGAGGCGAGTGGCATGCTCAAGTTTGCCATCATCGATATCGACCGCACAGACCTTTAACCCCATTGCTTTGGCATATTGGATCGCCAAATGTCCGAGACCGCCACAGCCGGAGATCGCAACCCAATCGCCAGGCTTTGCATTGGTTTCCTTAAGTCCTTTGTACGTCGTAATGCCGGCACAAATAATAGGTGCAGCTTCTGCAGCTGATAGACCGGCAGGGATATGAGCAACGTAATTTGGGTCAGCAATGATGTACTCGGCGAATCCGCCGTTTTGGGTGTAACCACCGAACTCTGCATCCGCACAGACCGTCTCCCAAGCGCTCAAGCAATACTCACAATGTCCGCAAGCCGAATAAAGCCAGGGCACGCCGACTCGATCACCGACCGACACATTGGTAACGCCCGGACCGACTTCAACAACCAGCCCAATGCCCTCGTGACCGGGCGTAAAAGGTGGATTGGGCTTTAATGGCCAATCTCCACGCGCTGCGTGGAGATCGGTGTGGCACACACCACAGACTTCAGTCTTTACTAGTATTTGACCTGCTTTGGGCGACGGAATATCGAGTTCACTTAGCACCAAAGGTTTGCCGAATTCCTCGACAACAGCAGCTTGCATTTTCTTAGTCATGGTAATTCCTTAAAATTCCTAAATGTTGTGATCCACTGCAAAGCGCTACTAGAACGGCGCATCAATGTCCACAACGTCTATCAGCTTGTGATTAACGAATTCTTTGATCCCGAGACCGAGTAGCTCGCGGCCATATCCGGAACGGCGAACACCACCAAAGGGCAGGTCGGCCTTCACCATGGTTGGATGGTTTACGAATACCATACCGGTCGAAATTTTCTTCGCTACTTCGGCACCATGTTCAGAATTGGCAGTGAATACAGATCCGCCCAATCCATACGGGGAATCATTGGCGATACGTATGGCATCATCCTCATCTTTGGCACGGAACAGCATGGATACCGGACCAAAAAATTCCCAATAGCGGGCCGGGTTGTCGTCGCCTAAATCGGTCAGAATGGTTGGCTGCACCCAAGCGCCCTGGGTGGGAACTTTGGGTCCAACTTCGGTTGCTGTAGCGCCGTGTTTTACAGCCTCGCGAATCTGTTTCTTCACGCCATCAGCAGCACTTTGGGATGACATTGGAGCCAAAGTGGTTTCAGGATCGAACGGGTCGCCCGTTTTCAGCTTGGCAACGCCGGCTGTGTACTGCTCAAGAAAGTCATCGTAGATCTCGTCTTCAATGATCATACGTTTGGAGGAAACACAGACCTGTCCACCGTTCCAGTGGCGACCAAAGACTGCCCAATTGACGGTTTTCTCAAGCTCCGCGTCACTCAAGACAACAAATGCGTCCGCACCACCCAACTCCAGTGTCGATTTCTTAAGTGCCTTACCCGCTGCAGCGGCGATAATTGAACCCGCACCTTCTGAGCCGGTGAGAGCAACGCCACGTACCAAGGGGTGATTGATAATCAGCTCGGTTTGCGAGTGTGCCGCATAGAGATTTTGGAATGCGCCTTTGGGCAGGCCGGCATCCAGCATGAGTTTCTCAAAGGCCGCCGCGCTCTGCGGAACAATGCCGGCATGTTTAAGCAACATCGTGTTACCCGCAGATAACTGCGGCGCAATGATGCGTGCGACTTGATAGTACGGAAAGTTCCATGGCTCCACGGCCAGTAATACGCCCATAGGATCATGAACGAGCACGGCTTCACCTTCAGCCTTATCAGCAACCGGCAGTTTTTCCGGCTGGAGCAGCTTCTCGGCATTTTTGGCGTAGTACTCAAAAATGGCAGCGGACAACTCAACTTCCGCCTTAGCCTCTGAAGTGATCTTGCCCATTTCCAGGGTCAGCAGCCTGGCGTAGGCGTCGCAATTCTTGCGCAACAATTCCGCCGCTTTTTGCATGACTTTGGCGCGTTCGCCAAATGATGTGTTCTTCCAGGAATGGAAGCTTTTGTCGGCGTCTTCTATCGCCTGAATGATTTCGGCATCAGTAGCTTCAGGGAAGGTCTTGAGCACCTCGCCGGTGTATGGATTTGTTGTTGCATAACTCACGGAGTTCTCCTTAGTTGGATTTGGTCTGCATCTACACTGCGGCATGGAACGAAATACCGATTCAGCACAATCACTGGAGCCGGATGTACCGCGTTGAATTCATGCTTGAAGTATCACACCCATGTAATGCGGTTGCCATTAGGGATTGCCTTGAGAATTTGTGGCTAGCCACAAGGGCGGATTGAAGTTTGGTCGTGCCCCTGCTCGGAGAACACTTGCTCCAGCCTCGCTAACAAAGATAAGTTGACCAGCGGCTTTTCGATCACATCAATAACGCCTGCTTTCAACGCTTCGTGCCGAATATTCGGGTTTGCTGTATTGGCGAGAAGAATTATGGGTAGTATGGCGTCTTGCAGGCGCAGTGCTCGCAGCAAGGACAGTCCACTGGAGTTGGCCGAATGTGTCTCGACCAACAGACAGCCCGCTTCTGACTCATTGGGTGTGTACGCATCGAGGAATTGCCTGGCGTCTGTAAAGAAGCGCACTCGCATGTCATACGTTCCCAGAAGCGCCAGGAGCGCCTCTCCAATTGCGACATCAGGGTCGATGACATACACAATCCTTTTTTTCGGCAACAGAATTCACCACGGGCTATTTGGAAGATACGCCGCAGTATGATGGCCGCAGAGCCTTTGGTATACTCGTCGTGTCCGTTGCAAAATGTGGTTGATACTTAGTAACAGTTTTCCTTTGTTATTGCTGAATAGCCTAGATATTAGCTGGCCTTTTTTGTTCTGATTCAATTTTGATCCGCACCAATTCCGCAAGCGTACGCGCCCCCATCTTGGTCATGACTTGCGCGCGGTGCACCTCGACTGTGCGTTCACTGATCCCAAGATCACTTGCGATAAACTTATTCATATCACCGGCAGCCACGCGCCCAAATACTCACATTCGGGTGCAGACAGAGATTCGACTTTGTCGTGCTGTGCTTACCGCTCCATGCTGGTTTGGCACACAGGCTACGGACAACCACACTGGCCGACTGGAAACATTGGAACGGGACTCCTTAACCTACCGGAGTAATGCCTGTACGAAATCCAACGATGAAGATGGTTGTCAGTTGTCAGCGTCCGCCAAATTTCTGATTACCCGTTCAACCGTGGCATCATGCGGGTCGGGTTCGGCGGCAAAGCCCAGCTCCTTTGCCAGTTTTAGCATTTTGACATTTTCTCTCATCACGATACCCTGGAGGCATTCGATTCCGGCGTGGTCAGCCACGGTAATGAGTTCATGAAGAAGTTGGCGCGCGATTCCGAGACCCTGCCATTCATCGGCTACAACGATTGCAAACTCGGCGACACCTTGTGATTCTGTTGATGCGTAACGCGCGACACCGATTTCCTTATCCTGCCCGGCCTCAACAATCGTCGCAATCAGCGCCCAATTGTGCGGATAGCTCGGACGCGTGAAACGGTCCAGCATGTAAGGTGAAAGTTGCTTGATCGTGTAAAAGAAGCGTAAGAACCGCGAGCGTGCCGATAAATTTCGAATGAAGGCTTGCTCGATGTCAGCGTCTTCCGGTCGAATCACCCGGATCGTGACATCCGTTCCATTCTTTGCGGTAAATCGAAGGGGCGTAGCTGCATCAGGTCCCGATGAGCGCTTCATTAACGGATGCAGGCGCTCCAGTAGATGACCGTTTACAAACGGTTTATCGATCACATCGGTTGCGCCGGCCTGCAGCATCTGTCCCGCGATGAACCGGTTTGACGTGCTTGCCAGCACCAATACCGGTAGCGTGTTGCCGCCGGCGCGCAGTCGTTTCAAAAACGCTAGGCAACTGAGCCCGCGTAATTTTGCCTCCACGAGGATGCAACCGTCCTGCCAGCCTTGCGGCGCTTCAGAATCAAAAAAATGTTGTGCATCTGCGTAGCAGCTTACTGGAATATCCAAAGTGCCGAGCAGTGCGGACAGCCCCTCGCGAATCGCGGAATCGGGATCGATGACGTACACAGTTTCTGTTTTGTCTGGCACAGGTGTCATCCGATACTGTAAGTTTTCATACCCACAGTCTGAATCATCTGACCGCCCGGCAGTATTCGGAATACCGCGTAGATTTCTGCGGATACTCCGGCGGTTTCATTCCTCCAACATCTCGGCCTCGATTTTGATACGAACCAACTGCGCTAACGTCCGTGCGCCCAATTTTTTCATCACCTGCGAACGGTGAACTTCAACGGTCCTTTCACTGATACCAAGATCAAAACCAATGGCCTTATTCATCTCACCATCAGCGACTCGATGGAAGATTTGACGTTCACGCTCCGTCAACGAGTCAATCTTTCCCGTAAGCTGTTGTCGGTTAGTGCGCTTTTCGCGCTTCCCCGCATCATAATCCAATGCCTCGTTGATGCGGTCCAGCAAATCTTGCTCCCGGAACGGTTTGCGGATGAAATCAATAGCGCCCTGACGCATCGCTTCCACTGCCATCGGTATGTCGCCGTGACCGGTTATAAAGATAATGGGTAGCCTGGACTGCCGTTCATTGAGTTTAGCTTGCAAGTCCAGCCCTGTCATTCGCGGCATACGAATATCAAGCACCAGGCAGCCGCCTGCGCTCGGTTGATAGGCCTCGAGGAATTCAGTGGCGGAAGCATACAGTTCGCAGGGCTGATCAACCGTTCCGAGCAACAGAGCGAGCCCCTCCCGGATACCCTCATCGTCATCAACAATATAGACAGTTTGCTTTTCATCCATCTTGCTCTCCTTGCATCGCGGCGGGAAGCATGAAGGAGAATGTCGCTCCGCCAGCCGAATTGTTGTCAAATGTAATGTACCCACCGTGCGCTGTTACGATGGCTTGGCTGATCGACAGCCCCATGCCCATACCGGTTTCCTTCGTGGTGGAAAATGGTGTGAAAAGTCCTTTTGCCGCTTCGTCCGAGACGCCACAACCACTGTCGGTCACTGCGATTTCAACTAAGCCCGCGTCAGTTAGTCGGGTCTTGATCTCTATGGTATTGCCGCGCCGGCACCCGTCGGATCGCATTGCTTCCATGCCATTGCGCAGCAGGTTCAATGCAACCTGTTGAATCTGCACGCTGTCGACGGCAACCGGGGGAATGTTGTCGCCCAGCTGAACGGCAATCACGATATCTCGAATACGTGCCTCTGCCTCGGCCAGAGTTGCGACCTCTCGGATCAATCTATTGCAATCCACAACTTCCTGACGACTAACGTGCTGACGTGCCATTGTCTGCATTCGCTCGATCACCGCACCAGCTCGTTGCGAATGTAGACTCAACTTGTCGAATACTTCTGGCAATTGCTCCTGTTTGCCAGCCTCGAATAGCCGCTTACCCGCCTGCGAGAACAGTGAAATCGCAGTAAGCGGCTGGTTGACCTCGTGTGCAATACCGGAGGCCATTTCTCCAAGCATTTTGAGTCGGTCCGCATGTGCCAAGTTTTCTCGATGTTGTCTGGCTTCTTGCTCCGCGGCCTGCTCCCGGGAAATATCCCTTATCAAACAGACAAACTGTCGCACTTCCTGGTGCTGTACTCCAACCACCGACACATGAGCCGGAAACTCAGAGCCGTCCTTGCGCAGTAAAGTCATCTCGCGACGATCAAACATGTACTTTAAGTGGCCGGTTTCTTTAAAGTGTTGGATGTATTTGCGGTGTTCATCATGGTAAATATGGTGCAGTAGCATCTCGATAGGCTGGCCGATTGCCTCTTCCATCGGATAGCCGAATATTTTCTGGGCTCCTCGACTGAAGCCCTTAATGCGGTTATCGGCATCCATGGTGATTACCGCTTCGTGGGCGGCATCGACAATCGCTTCGGAATAACTTCGCGCTTCCACAAGTTTTGACTCGGCTCGCTTGCGATCAGTAATGTCAGTAATAAATCCTTTCAGCATGACTATCTTGTCGTTTACACCAATAATCGAAGCACCGCGCTCCCACATCCACCTTTCAGAACCTGAGCGAGCTTGGATTCGATATTCCAATTCAAATGGTTTTCTAACGTCGACCGCATCACCTAACGACTTCGCGACGTATTCTCGGTCTTCCGGATGAACAAGATCCATCCAAAGCACGCGGTGCTGTTCAAAGTCATTTGGTTCGTAACCGCAGAGGGATTTGCAGCCTTCACTGACGAAGTCCATCGTCCAGGGGGGGTGGCTCATGCAGTGAAAAGCCATCCCTGGAAGGTTTTGAAACAGGATTTCGCGGCGCTCGGAATCTTCACGAAGTTGCCGAGATCTGCGGCTTGATGTCATGCCAAAGTACACAGCCGCGGAAACCAAAGTACTGAGCAATAATCCCGTGAGAAGCATGATGATGGAGGATCGTGTATGAACCAACGCCAGAAAGTCTGCTTTGGGAACGACCTGGACCTTCCAGGTCAGATTGTAGATGCTGGTTGACGTTTCTTTCAGCCAATTTCGGGCGCCAGCTGCATCGCCTCCTTGCCGCGAATAAACTGTCTGGTCGTCGATCGATCCAATTACGCCATAATCCGTGGACAGCGCGTTTGGCAACAACGTATTGAACCAGTGATCAAACTCCAGGACACCCACCATCAGACCATCAAACTGGTCGCCACGATAGGCGGGAACGTATATCGCGCTACCTCGTTTTCCCAGAACCAGGTCAATCGGCTTCGTCACTCCCGGCGCCCCGGAATCACTCGCCGCTTTCGCAACTAGAAAAGCATCTGGATTTAATCTGATATCGAAATCCTGGGCTGGCTCATTGCCGTCGATTGGTTCTACCCAACGAAGGTGCAACGAGCTATCTGCCCATGCGATCGCTTTAAAACCCGGATCAGCATCAACGATATTTCTCGCATCAGCGTTCCATTCAGTGCGCCCCGTGCCACCCGCGGCACGCCAGCGTTCTGCAAGCCCGGTAAGGACGGAGACTCGGCCGTCAAGATCGTTCCGGATCAATGATTCAACGCTGCGCGCAGTTGCGGCAGTTGTCCGACCGATATACGTACGCTGCTGCTTGTCAAGGGCGTACCAAGCTAGCGAAACCATTCCGAATGCAAGCAATCCAGCAAGCGCGGAACACCAGGGTATTGGCAGACCTGCATAAAGCGACGTCGATGTCGTGTCGTACCGGGTTTGGTTCACGTGTCCCTCATCAAATGGTTTGCTGCGGCCGCCTTGTTGATGCCAAAGCAACGATTTCCCTTCCATATGTCTTGACTCTCGTCAATTTGAATTGATTTGAGCCCATTCAGTCGGCCGAAAACAGCTAAATTAGCGTGTCACATTTACAATCACGACCCGTTTATCGGCTTTAGTGTCCGCAGCCCATTTCGGCTGGCCACAAACAAACACGAGTAACCCCCAATATCGCCGTTGCAAAGCCAATGGTAATGTACTGCAAAGTTGGATACCTCACTCGAAGTTGTATTTATAAAAACCACGCCCAGCAACTTGCCCATAGCCTGGGGGGGGGCGGCAGTCTCGGCCATGCGGCGGGCGCCACAGCAGGGGCAGAATCCGCGCTTCTTGCATGAAAACGCAGCAAGTCGCTCGAAGTGGCATTTGTCGCAGCGCACCCGGAGAATGCCGTGTTCGAGGCGGCCGCACTTCAGGTAGGCCTTGAATTCCCGGTGAACATGGTCGGGCAGGGATTTGCCCTGCTGGGCCAGTTGCTCCACCAGGGCAGGGTAGTGCGATTCGACGAGTTGGTAGAGCAGTGCCTGCTCCGGTTAATGGCACTCATAGGCAGTTTTTCCAAGGCCATCCCTGCCTTGTGCCAACATAGTGGTTGCGCCTTGGATTTCCATCGCGCGGAACGAACGAGATTGGGGCAGCAGCTTGAGGAATGCCACGTCTGACGCGTGCGGTGAAACTGCTGTAGGACATCAGATCTGGCCCGTGTACGCTCGTGTCGGGTGGGCCAGACGGGTGAGAAACTCGGCGGCTGAATGAGTCAGAGGGCAATTTGCAGCCGGTAAGCGGATGCGCTCAAGTCACCGCCAGGCGCAGCGGGTAGTGACGTGAGCATCGCGATTATTAACGACAGCGTTTGTAGTAATTAGGAAGGAATATGTTTTTTCCTGTTTCCACTGGAACCGCTCCATCAGACACCGGTTTTAGCGGGTTCACACGGTCGAATAGGCACCCAGGCACGCAAAAACATGATTCATGCCCGGATGATGATAATAAAGTGGCCAGTAGTCCAAAAAAAAACGCCCCTGGTGCGGGTCGAATTCTCTATGACACCCGTATTTCGGGTTCGTATAGTAGACCCACTCGTCGCTACCACTGCGCTTAAAGTGGTAAGGAAGACCCCACCTTGCATTTGCGACTGGGTAGGCAGAGTCTGGACGCTTTGGAATCCGCCGTACGCGTCAGTCAGGGCCACTATGACGCTGCGGTCATTGATGACCGGGTCCATCTTCAAACCATAGCGGTGCCGGTCAGTGTGTTCTGCTTTCTCGGCGATTCCCCGTGGATAATGTGCAGACAGCAGTATCCCGTCTGGGATTGAAGATAACCAAAAACCTTGTCTCCAGCCTGATAATGGAGCAAATGTTTAACGCACCATCGGTCTCTTTGGAGGCACGTTTGAAGGAGCTTTGGCAGCACAGCGTCGAAGTGGCTGCCATCTCGCGAGTGCTGGTTGCGAAACACGCGGGGATATCGGTTGACGAGGCTATGCTGGCAGGTCTGAATCACAGTATTGGCGCGCTGCCAATATTACTGAAAGCCGATAGCGAACCCGAGCTGTTTCCTGACGACACAGTATTGTGTGCAGTTATTCGCGACCTTAGCGCTCCCATTGGAGTGGCTATTCTCGAGCAGTGGGCACCTCGTTACTCTCTACCAGTCTACAAAAAGCATCTACAGCTTCATTGTTAATGCGCATGCGATTTTTTCAGGCTGAGTCACTCGGGTCGGTTTTTGAGCCCGCTATTGCTTCAAACGCATCGAAACTCTGCTTGCAGAGTTGGTTGGTTCTCAGCAGTGCCCTGGTCGCTGCCAACATTTCATGGGTGAGAGGACCATTGCGCACCAGTGCAAGGTTTTTGAGCTTCTCGTTGAGATCGGAATTCGGCCTTGTTGTGCCAGCGGTAACAGCTTGGAATTTTGGGTTTCTGTTGGGCTGGCCTGAAGCAGCCAGAACAAGCTTCGAGATATCGGTTGGTGTCAATATTTCAGGGACGTTCTGGGCAAAACCTGGGCGAGGTCGGAAGAGTACAAGCCCACGCTTCTCCGCTTCTGTGCGGTTTTTTTTGAAGGCTATGGACGGCGGTCTGAAAACGATAAAAATTGAAGTGTTCTTGCCTTGGTCGGCAAGTACCTGGCCCAGCATTGCATCCTGCATTTTGTAATATTGCAATATTGAACTGGCCTCCAACTCGGTTCTGGGAAGGCCCAGTGTTTCAAGCAAGTCATAGTGAAGAAAAATCGCCGCTGTATCACGCACCAAGAGGTAGCGCGCGACAGAGGTCTTACCCGAGGCTCTTGCCAAAGCCTCGCGTAGGTTAATGGGTACGGCCTGGTCAATATCCCGTGCGTGGACGCGTAAGCTGAGCAGCTCCCGCGGGTTATTTTGTGTACAGAAAGATCCGGAAAATGCGGGGAATGATACCCCGGGCTTTCCGCTGGAGACAAAAAATGCATCGCTAAAAATGTCGCAGTGATGGGCCCAGCTGTGTTGAGTGGCTGGCCAGCCTATGGCTGCGCTGGGGTAATTCTTGTTAGCCATGGTTTCCCAAATTGGCGGTGCCAGCAGATCTATACGGGATGCCGGGGCGGTACCCAGGGATGCCGGCTTGGCACACGCGGTGGTAACCACGCCGTGACGCCAGGGTGGCGCGCCAGTGGCCACACTCAACCAGTCCCCCACGTAGCTACAATACGGACGCCAGCGCAATTGGCAGCTCTGAGATTCTTCAAATAGTGCTGCCATGGTTGGCATCTCGCCGTCCGCTACCATGTGCTGAACCGTCAGCGGGTCTGCACCTGCCAGGCTGATAAACAGGACCCGGTTCTTCATGCCAGGCTCTTCAGCATCTGGTGGCGCATACCGGTTTGCACGCTGTCAAATGCTGATGTAAAAGACAAGCTGCGCTCGTTCTCAGTATTCACCGAAAAAAGGACGCGCTCGTAGTCACTGACGCGCACGCCCGAGATGACCTCCAGACACATATGTGCAACCAGCGGAGAGCCGCGATGGCTATTGCCAATGACGATGGACTCGCAGGTGGCGTTGGGCAATTCGTGGGAAATGATAACGTGGCCCAGCACCTCCCCCCGTTTCATTGCGATGCATGAGCCTCGATAATCTTTGTCGTTTTCCAGCATTCCGAAGAGTGCGTAGTGCCCATCGGGTACAAGTCCCAGAGACTGGAGATGTAGGTCTCGTGCGGCCTCCTCGGGACCGTCTTGATAACTTAGCAGTTCGATCGCTTCACCTTTTGCCCATTCCTTGATCGCTTCACGGCCTGCGCGGAATGCCGCGGCTATCTGCGCCGGATTGGTGGCCGCCATGTCATACGCGGAACTAACCGGTTTGAACCCCAGCGAACCAAGGTGTTGATACAGCGGCTGGTCTTCTCGCGTAAAGGGCGTGACCAAGTGGTCTATCGCAAGCCGGTCCCTCATGTGCTCCAGTGTCTGCTCGAGAAGGCGGCCATGCAATAAAGCATCGCGCTCGTTTACCATTGGCAGATAAATAAAGTCATGGGTCCTGCCGGGAAGCGGAGACCTCGGACGATGATAGACCGCTGCAATTGCCAATGGCTGGGAAGAGTGTTCCTCGCGCAGTAGCCACATGGATGGCAACATCGCCTCGCGAGCCATATACCCCAGGTAGGGTAAGGCCGCCGCAATCTCATCTGCTGCTGCCGGTTCTATGCATATCTTGGTGATAGAGCTCTCCCGATTGCCAGGCCGCATTCGTCAGAATATTTTACGTTTGGGGTATTCTGCGATTAACGATATAAAGGCTCCGATTCTAAGGTGTTTGTTGTATATTGGCATAACGATTTTTGGCCCGAAATTTGCTACGTATATTTTCGAGGCCGTAATTTCGATAAATCACGCCCGTTAACAATGCATACGATGGTTATGGGAGAACAAGAATGATCAACAAAAAATCGCTGGCGGCAACGTCAGTAGCAGCCTTTGCAGCGGCAGGCGGGGCGCATGTGCAGGCCATACCCATGCAGTGGGCTGCAGCCGATGGGGGGAATGACCATTGGTATGAGCTGGATCGGCAGAATCTGTCCTGGACTGGCGCCCGCCAAAACGCCCTGGACAAGGGCGGATACCTTGCGACGATCACCTCTGCTGAAGAGAATTCTGCGGTAAACCTTCTCATTACTCTCATCGAGGGTTCATTGCTGGATGGTAATCTGGATATTGCGGTTTGGTTGGGCGGGTCCGATACCGCTGAAGAGGGCATTTGGACATGGGCAGATGGTCCTGAAGCGGGAGACCAGTTCTGGGATGGCGATAAGGAGGGGACAGCTCCAGCGGGTGCCTATGCCAATTGGGTCCTTGCAGAACCCAACAATTTTGATCCCGGAGAGGACCATCTTGGCATGTACTTTCTCGGTGGTGTCTGGAATGATTTCGGCGACCTGCCGAGCGGCGGCCTCTCTGGTACCCCGGGATTTTTCTCTGTTATCGAGTATGACAGCGAGCCAGTGCCTGCGAGCGCAATCCCCGTCACCGGCACAGCTGCATTGACGCTGCTGGGCCTGGCGGGCCTGGCCGCTGGCCGCCGCCGCAAAAAAGCTGCCTGACCGGGGACAGACCACGGTTTTCGTCGAATGTTTGAAGCGATGCCGCAGTAACTATTGCAGCGGCTCGTTTTCACCCGGTCGCGAAGAATGATTGACCACATTAATGGCTCGATCTACCATCGAAAGATGAATAATAAAATACGTTGGTTTGCTTTTTCCTGCGCCCTGATCATTACCACGGGCTGCTCCAATGGGAATAATTCGTCCCAGGTTGGTCCGGAAGTTGAACCGCCGGCCCCTCCTGTTGAGGTGGTCCCCGCGCCACCGCTGGACTGCGATCCCCTGACGCCAGGCTATTGTGGATTTCCCTACCCGAACAACTACTGGACAGCGCAGGACGCCGACACCGTCACTGGCCTGCGACTGGCATTGCCCCAGGTCATCATGCCCACCTCAATGGCAGGCAAGCAGTCTAGCCCCGTGGCATTCAATGAGATGGATGGTTTTTCACCGGGAATAGCCGCTATGACGCATCTGCCCGGAGCAACGGTTCTGGGGCTGGCAACGCCTGACACGATTGGCGATTCCCTACTGTCGCAATCGCCTACGGTCATTATCAACACCGCCACAGGCGAGCGACTGGCGCACTGGGTAGACCGGGACGAATATGTCGTTCAAGCCAAACTGCGTACTGATGATGCAGAGCTGCTTCCAGGCTTTGATATCGATCGGGATATGGCCGAGTTGCGCCAGGAGCAGGCCCTGATGCTGCGCCCGGCCATTCGGCCAGAAGATGCAACACGTTACATCGTGGCCATTCGCAATGTAGTCGATGCAGACGGTTTGGCCATTGCGCCTTCGCCGGGCTTCCTCGCCCTGCGTGACGATCTGCCATCAGGCGATCCCATTATCGAATCGCGGCGCGCCCATTTTGAGGCGCTTTTCGCAGCGCTGGAAGAGCAAGGCATAGCGCGCAGTGATCTGCAGATTGCCTGGGACTTCACCACTGCCAGCCGCGAGAATAATACCCGTGCGATGTTGCACATGCGAGATGACGCACTGGCCAAATCTCCCAATGGTGTGCCTTACACGATAGAGCTGAAAAATGAAGATCTGATCGATGGCATGGCTTGCCGCATGGAAGTCACCTTCGACGTTCCACTTTACATGACCCAGGGGGAAACTGGCGGCCTGCTCAATTTGGGCGAGAACGGCCTGCCGCAGCAGAATGGCACGTTCAAATACGCTGCAGCACTGATTATACCCATGGCGGCGCAAACGGAGCCGGCATCACTGGTCGCATTCGGCCACGGGCAATTGGGGGCGAAGGAGCAGGTGCTGGGCTTACAACCCATTGCGGTGGATCAAAACTTTGCAGCATTCGGTCTCGACTTCAAAGGCTTTGCATTCGACGACGTGGGTACCGTTGTGACCGCACTCAGTGGTGACTTGTCGACTTTTCGCGCTGTCCCTGAACGCATTCAACAGGGCCTGCTGAACTTCCTGATTGCTATGAGAACCTTGTCGGTGGAGGCCGAGGGTGGCCCCTCGACGGTATTAAACCAGGCACTCAATAGCGACTGCGGCGGCGCGATGATAGACGGCTCGAAGCGTTATTACTTTGGCGGCAGCCAGGGTGGAATATTAGGCGCGAGTCTTATGGCCATCAACACCGATATTAAGAGAGGCCTGCTAGCGGTGCCTGGCCAGTCATACAATCTGCTGCTAAATCGGAGTGTTAATTTCGACCCATTCGCAGCCCAGCTGTACTCGCTATACAACTGGAATGCACTCGACATGCAGTTCAATTTAGCGCTGATACAGGGTTTGTGGGATCGTGCAGAACCTACTGGCTACTCAAAGTACATCCGCACAAATTTACTGCCGGGTACGCCGGCACACGAAGTCCTGATACAGGTATCCAAAGCCGACCACCAGGTGACCAATCTCGGCGCGCACATCATGGCGCGTACTATCGGAGGTGTCGTTAACCTTGCCCCCGTGATCCGCAACGTATGGGGCATTGAAGTAGTTAGCGGCAAGCATACCGGCTCGGCGATGCTGGAAGTGGACTTTGGCAACCCCTCTCCACCGATTACCAATATCCCGCACTGGGGCGACACCGACCCAGATCCCCACGGCAGAGCGACCGAGCTGAGGAATATTAGTGACGCTCTGGGCACGTTTTATGCCACGGGCGTGACCGAAAACCTGTGTAATGGGCCTTGTGACGCAGACGACATCATGTAGAGTTGTGTAACACGCAGGTAAATGCCATCGGTGCAGTGCGGCCATTTGGCGGGCACCACAGCTGGGACTGGGCGGCGTCACGCCAGAGAGCCAACCCGATTAAGTACCGGACCAGTTATCGGGATTGTTCCCCTCGCTGGTCTCAAGCCGGGACTGCACAAGAATAAAGTCAACGGTACCCAGCGGACCAAAGTCAATGCGGTACTGTCCCGGTCGTGCGGGAATGGGATCACCGCAGGTGCCTAGCAGCAGGACGCGCTGCTGCTCGCTGTCACTCCACAACCCACGCTTCCTGCCTTCGTCGACCAGCCACGCCGCCCCGGAAGCGGGCGAGCCAAATGAATAGCTGTTGCTCATTGTCGCGATTTCCACACCATCTCTGCAGACACATATCGGGACTTGTGTCAGTGATTCATCCCAGCGCACTACCTCGCTACAGATATATCGATCGGCCCCCAGGTTGGCAGCCACGGCATTGGCAATACTCAAATCCTCAGCTCTGGAAAAGGCCAGATAAACCACCTCGACAGCCGGCATCAGGCCGAGTGGCTTGCCGCTACCATCGGTGATGACGGCAATCTCACACTCCAGTTCCTGCCCCTCGGTGACAGTCAGTGTGCAGCCGCTCTCCAGCCGTCCGTCTACGTACAGGGAGGCAGCCAGTGGTCCGTCGATACCAAGTTGTTGCTGAGTCGAAGTCGCGGTGACGCCCGCTTTCAGGTCGCCACCTCTGCCGGCATTTAGCTGCGCGGTCAGTGCACGCTGCACCCGGTAGCCGTCGTCGACAATGCTACAGGTCATCGGCGGCAGGGGCTGTCTAGACAGCACGGCGGATGCGATGGCGTCGATAGTGGCATCGGCGTATTGCTCGCGATCTGTTGAATGGTTCACGTTGATCTCCCCCGCTCTCACTCTGGCCAGATGGTGGTACGATGCAACAGGCGCTCGTAGCCTTCAAAACCCCCGGTGGCAGCGTGCAATACCGACCTGTTGTCCCACATGATCAGCATGTCTGGCTGCCATTTGTGGCGGTAGACACATTCCTCCTTCGACTGCCACTGGTGCAGCTCGCGCAGGAGCGCTTCGGCCTCATCCTGCGCCATGCCTTCAACGCCAATGGTGTAGCCCAAGCAGCCGTAAATGGCTTGCTGTCCGTTATCCGGGTGGGTCATCACAAGCGGGTGGGTCTGGGTTTTGCGGGCTTCTTCGGAGATGATCGGCTGCATGGCGCTCTTCACATTGGGCAGGGGCTTTCCATACAGGCCATCCGGCGAGTAGGCCATCACCGCAGAGTGAATGGCAGTCAGGCCAGCGATTCTTTCCCTTAACTCCTCGGGCATGTTGTTGTACGCCAAATGCTGATTGGCAAATAGCGTATCGCCGCCCGCAGGTGGGATGGTAATGCCCAGCAGGCATGTGCCAATGGGTGGCTGTTCCTTGAAGCTCCAGTCGGCGTGCCAGGATTCAGCAAAAATTGGCGCCTTCTCATCGGCGTAGCGAGCGACGGCGGCTATATACTGTCGACCTTCGATGGGGCGGAAGAAGGGGTCATCGCCCAGTTTGCCGAAATAGCCGGTGAAACACTCAAGGTCGTCGTCATTCATTTTCTGGTCGGGGAACGACAGCACGTGGTGCTCCGCCCAGGCCTGTTTGATCTGTTCAACCTCGCTCGCAGACAGCGGCTTGCCCAAATCCACGCCGCGAATTTCTGCGCCGCAGGCCTGGCCGCTTGGTGTAACTGTAATCGTCATGGTGATTTCCTTTTTGGCGATAGCGTCTGCATCAACTCAGAGATTGAAGATGCAATTGCTATGGCTGAATGTTTCAGTCGCGGCATAGTAGAGGGCAGACAAATTGGTGTATTGACCAATCACGCCAGGGTGGGCAGTATTCCGGCAGGGGGTAGTGTCATGATCATCCGGGTGTCAGGCCAATTTACCCAGATACTGCGGTTGTGGATGGAGCAGTACGCCATTGACTGCCCGTCGCTACACGCGCGTGTTGCGGCGTTGGTCGACTTGAACAATGTGATCATGTCAATGCAGAAACTGGATAATCGAGTGCTTGAACTCTATTGCGATCAGTCGACCATTTGGCACCTCTGAATTACGTTCGCGTGTTACTCGCACACCCGACCACCCACCTTCGGTCAACCGCGGCACATTAATGAAAGGTTCCTCGCTTCAAACTAGCGATGGTAAAACCACATTGTCTGACCACAACCCTCTACCAAGCAAGTTCGCCAACAGACCTACTTCACCTCGATCGAGATTCGCTTGCGCTGATGCGACGCTGCTCTCGGCACTTCAATACGCAATACACCATTCTTGTAGCTGGCTTGCGCCGCGTCCATGTTGGTGCCCGCGGGCAGAGCAATGGCCCGTTCAAAGTGTCCATAAGCACACTCGGTCACGCGATAGTGTCCATCCTTCTTTTCGCGCTCAACACGCTTCTCACCGCGTACCACGAGGTAGTTATCGTGGGCGCGCAGGTCGAAATCACTTTTTTCCATGCCGGGTGCCTCAATACGCACAACAACCGAGTCGTCGTCGTCAAATACTTCAGCCGTCAGAACACCCCAGCCGGTGCTACGTGTAGCGAGCCCCTGTTCTGTGTAGTCCCGGTCATCATCCGTGCTTTTACTTCCCGGCGTAAATCGGGTGATCGCACTGGACGCCCTGCGTGAGAGTCGCTGCCAATCGTCAACCAGCGTCTCCCAGGCACCCTGCAAACCTTCTCTTAGCTGTTGCAATGTAGACATAACGTACCTCCTGAAGGAATCTAGAGTTCATCCCTTTGACCCAACTTTCGGGCCGACCCGGAGGCCGGCCCGAATATCCAGCCAACTGATCAAATCAGATCGTCTAGCTGTTGCTTGAGCTTATCGAACCAGCCCTTGCCGCCCTTTCCGTCCTGAGTCTTCGCCTCGATCTGGTCGAGTTGTTCATAGATCGACTTGTAAGACTTCTTGGTGCCATAGCCCAGTAGCTCCGCCATTTCCAATTGGCTGCGCGCCGCTTTCAGCAGATCGGCCAGCATTTCATCGTCTTTGAGGGTGCGCTCCTCGTTGTTCGCTAGCACCTCGGCACCATAGAGTAGCGATTCAGCGCGAAGTTTGGGGAGTGGAATGACATCGTCAGTGGTTACAACCAGAGTATTCAGAGCTGCCTGCAAACCAGACTTTGCCTCTTCCAGTTTCCCCTCATCGATCAGCGGAGTAATCGCCTTGATAGCCGCCGGGTAGGTCACCAACGGGATACTGGTAGTGCGAAATACAATCTCGCTTGCCAGATTGGCCACCAATGGTCGCGCTTTTTGGATTTCGCCCTTTTTCAGATAGTCCTCCGCTTCCTTGATGACTGCCTTGACCGTCTTCGCACTTGCCAGCAAATCGATAGTCACTATCTCAGTACTTAGCGGTGCCAGTGCGAGCGCGGGTTCCCGCACCAGGATCAGTTCCAGCTTGCCGGTCGCTACTTCCAGCGCGGCGAGAGCATCGTCAGTGTTACCCTGCTCCAGCGCCGTCAGCGCTTTTTCGGTTTCTGCCACCGCCGCCGTTGCCTCGGTCAGGATCTTCTGGCGCTTTTCCATCATTTTGTCAGCTGATTCTTTCTCCACCTGCGGTTGTACTGACTCGGTCGCAGCGGATTGAGCCTCAGGCTCCGCTGGCAGTGCAGTGTCGTCCGCATAGGTAGGAAAAAACGGTGTCGCAAGTCCCAGACTGAGCAGAACCGTACATAGGGACTTCATGAATGATTTCTTCATAACGCTATCCTCCTGTCGTGATTTCAGCATGTGTCAGCAGCGCATTCGGCATTTACTGACACCGGTCCCGATTCCTGCGAGACCTCATCAGTCGACTCCCTGCCAATGTATAGATCAACAGGTAGATTGACCGTTCGTAGAGTTTATAAGCGAAAATCATGCCAAAGCGCGGACCGGATCAAGACCCCATTAGTCAGGCTGTTGACACCCCCGTTCTGTTCGCTAGACGGCCACTCTGGCCGATATCGCCAACTCGACCCCGGCCAAACTGGCCGACCGATACCCGGTCGCGAAGCCTTGACGGCGGCCCGTCGGTCGCGCGGAAGACTTCACCGCAGGGTAAGTGGGCTTCACTGCCTTCCCGCAAGGACTGCCACGGCTTGTTCGAGTGTCTCCGGCGTGCCCCGGAACATCACAACATCCCCGGCCCGCAGGCAGGTATCCAGCAGATGTCCCGGCACCCGTATAGCGTGACGCCGGACCTCCACTACCTCGACACCCATATCACCCAGGCACAGTTCCTGCAGCCTGCGCCCCTCTCCCGCGGCACCTTCTGCGATGACCACAGAACACACCCGTGTGGTGGAGTCTGCGCTCCGTTCTCGCCCGGCGTCGTCGTAATCGAGGCGCAATGGTGCATAGTCACTGGCGCGAATAGAATTCAGCCCCGCCTCAATGCGGGATGAGGGTAGATCCAGCATTACCATCAGCTGGCCAGCGAAAGCGAGGCTGGTTTCGAGATTCTCCGGGAACGCCGTCGCGCCCGCCGTAACCAGGGCGACATCATCAACTACCCGTGTGCTGCGCGCCAAAATGGGGAGATCCACACCACCGCCTCGAATGTGGGTGATGATACGTTCGGCGATCTGGACATCCCCGAAAGTGATCGCCACCGCGCGTGCCCGATCAACACCTGCGGCGCGCAGCATGCCTGGCTGTACCGCATTACCGAACATTACGGGGGCACCCCTGGCCGCAGCCTGCCTAACGCGCACTGAATTGAAATCCAACGCCAGAGCGGATATGCCCACTTCACTCAAAATACGCAGGAGGTTTTTTCCGAGATGGCCAAAGCCACAGATAATTACATGGTGTTCAAACTCACTGCTCATGGCCGCCACCTGCGCCTCAGTCTCCAGCGCGGGTGAATCGCTGGAGCCGGCGGTCAGCAATCCGGCGAGCTCCCGGTTGAAATTCAGTAGTAGCGGCGCCACCAGCATACTCAAAATCAGGCCCGCCAGTACCGGCTGGGCCACTGCCGCATCGGCTACTCCCAACGCCAGGGCGCTAGACACCAGCATCAGCCCAAACTCCCCACCCTGCGCCAGGCTGATCGACGCCCGCCAGCCGTCTGCTGCCCCCTGACCGAATAGATGAGCAAGCGGCATCAGTACAAGCGGTTTGCAAATAGTCAGGGCCACCACCACCATCGCCACCACCTCCGGTGAACGTGCAACAGCAGCGGGATCGAGTTGCATACCAATCGTCGCGAAGAACAGGCCGAGCATCAAATCGCGAAAGGGGCGTATATCGGTTTCAAGCTGATGCCGGAACACCGTTTCGCCCAGCAACATTCCCGCCATGAACGCCCCCAGCGTTGAGGACAGACCCGCCACCTGCGACAAACCGGCTGCCGCGACCGCCATCAACAGGGCCGTCAACATGAAAAGTTCCAGCGAGCGGGTACCGGCAACCCAATGAAGAAGGAAGGGCAACAAGCGTCTGCCGATAAACACGAGACTCACGAAAACAACCGCCGCCTTCGCCACCGACAAGCCCAGTGCGGGTAGCAATCGCTCCGGATCCGAGGTCAGAATGGGGAGCATTGCCAGCACAAAAATCGCGGCAATGTCCTGAAAAAGCAAAATCGCGGTAACAGCCCTACCGTGCCGCGCCGGCAGCTCCGCCTGTTCGCCCAGTTGTTTCAGTGCAATGGCGGTGGACGACATGGCCAGTGCCACGCCGAACAGGAGGGCCTCACCTAGATCGAGGCCCAGAGCATAGGCTGGCAGGCCCAGTAACAGTGTGGTGACCAGTACCTGTGAACCGCCCAACCCCAGCACCAGGCGCTTGGACGCCAACAAGCGGGGCAGGGAAAACTCCAGGCCGATGGTAAACATCAGCAGTACAATCCCGAGTTCGGCCAGCAGCCGGGTGGTTGGCCCGTCAGGGAGCCAATTCAGTACCGAGGGTCCAACCAGCACACCGCAGGTAATGTAACCAATAACGGGGGACAAACCTATGCTCTGGAATAGGGCAATGAGTACCGTGCCCAATGCCAGAACTGTCACCAGTTGAAAGGCGAGAGCGTGTTCCATGTGCGTGCAAGCAACAGGTGTAAATCCCAAGCCACCGCCGACGGCCACGAGGGCAAGACCTGGCCTGACTCAGTCAGGCCAGGTTCGGCAGGGATGAGGCGCGGGAAATCCAGCTATCAGCCCATTGTCACTTCAATCTTACGAGGCTTCAACTCCTCGCGTTTGGGCAGCTTCAGCAAGACTACGCCGTCTTTCAATTCAGCACTGATCTTATCCGCTTGCAGTTCATTGCTGAGCGTGAAGCTGCGGCGAAACCGCCTTGAGCCGATTTCCGCATGCAGGGCTTCCATTCCGTCCGGCATTTCAACGCCGATCTCGCCGTCGATCGTCAGGTTATTGCCGTCCACCTCGATGCTGAGCCGCTCACGGGAGACCCCGGGCAGATCCGCTTCTACGGTAATGCCACCGCTGTTTTCGTAGATATCGACTGCAGGTCGCAGGTAGGATTGCTGCCCTGCCTGTTCCTGCACCTCGCGACGATCCTGGCTTTTGATGTCTCTTCTTTCATTCATGGTCGAGTCCTCCAGATGTTGTGCCTTAAACCGCTTACTTCACCTCTATTCGCTTCGGCTGAACCGCTTCACGCCGCGCAACGGTAATACGCAGGACACCATCGCGGTAATTCGCGGTTACCCGGTCGGGGTCCACATCTTCCGGTAGAGTGATCACCCGACGAAAAGCACCACCGCGGCGTTCCTTGCGATAGTAGTGCGCGTCGCCGTGAGGTTCGAGCTCGCGTTCGCCGGAAACGGTGAGCAGATTTTGTTGCAGCGAAATCTCCATACTCTTCGGGTTCAGGCCCGCGGCGAACACGTACACATCGACCTGCTCAGGAGCTGCCCCGACGTTAATGGCGGGGTAGCTACCAGCCATTACCGAGCGAATACCCCTGGGACCACTGCGATCCTCGAACAACTGGCCGAATTCCCGCCGCATGAGGTCAAATGGGTCAAATAGGTCGTTATCATAAGCCGTAAGATTTCCAAACATGTCACACCTCCTGATAAGTTTCGATGCCCGGACGATCCGGTCGCCCTGCAACAGTTCAAAGTAGTTAATGCAAACAGCATGCCAGCCATTCGACCCACGCCTTGGGCTGGATTTTGGGCGCAACAGGGGTGGGCCGCGGCCAGATTGGCCGAATAACCCAGCAAGAGGCGGCCAGTGTGGCCGGTACTGCGCTGGTGCGTGAGGTCAGGATTCGTTGAGTTTTCGGCGCAGTGTCCGCTCGCCAATACCAAGCACTCGGGCGGCTTTTGCGCGGTTGAAGTCATGGTCCTTCAAAGCGGCATCTATCAGCAGCCACTCGGCCTCCGCCAGCGTAGAGCCCCGCGGAATGAATACCCCTTCCTGCTGGGGCTTTCTGGCAGCCGAGGGGAGCAGCGTTTCGATCAGCGTTTCGCCAACCGATTGCACGCCCTGCGGTAGACGCACAGCAAGTCGCGCCATCAGGTTTCGCAATTCGCGCACATTGCCGGGCCAGCCATAGCCGGCAAGTCGGTCCAGCGCCGCTTCGGTCAGCGTCGGTACGGCGCCGGCCCAGCCCATATCTCTCAGGCTGTTGGCGAGAAAGTGACGGCTAAGTAGCGCGATATCCCCAGGCCGTTGTCGCAGCGGCGGCAATTGTAATAGCAGGACATTGAGCCGAAATAACAGGTCCTGCCTGAACAGCCCCGCCTCGACACGGTCTTCCAAGGGTCGGTGGCTAGCGGCCAGCACGCGTACGTCGACCGCAGTGCCGTGCTCGCTACCAATCCGCTGCACACTGTGCTCTTCAAGCACTCGTAACAGGCTGACCTGTGCGGCGGGCAGCATCTCACCGATCTCATCCAGGAACAGCGTGCCCCGATGCGCCTGTTCAAAGCGACCGCGGTGCTGGCGGCTGGCGCCGGTAAACGCACCTCTTTCGTAGCCGAACAGCTCCGCTTCCAGCATGGTTTCGGGAATCGCGCCGCAGTTCACCGCAACAAAGGGACCTTCCGACCGCGGCCCCAGTCCGTGCAGCGCCCGGGCAACCAGTTCCTTTCCGGTGCCCGTTTCCCCATGGATCAGCACCGGTTCACCGCTTGCGGAAAATCTCGGTAAATCCGACAACGCCGTGGTCATGGAAGAGTCACAATAGAGCATATAAGGCGCGAGAATTTCAGCTAGGTGATCCTCATCGCGCCTGTGGGCCAGATCCTGGGCCAGGCGTCGCGCCAGCGCCAGGGGCTCAACGGGTTTTTCGAAATAATTACGGGCGCCCTGGCGCAGCGCGTCTACCGCATTATCGATACTCCCGTGCCCGGTAATGAGATAGAAGGCGCCACTGGGATTGCCACCCAGGTAATCGGCGAGCAAGTCTAGCCCGCTGCCATCTTTCAGTTGCAAATCCGCCAGCACCGCGTCAGGCTTCAGCGCCTCCAATGCAAGTCGCGCCTCCCTGAGGCTGCCAACACCGGCCACTTTCGCCCCAAGCCCTTCCAGCACCCGTACCAGACTGCGAACGATGTTTGGGTCGTCGTCGAGTAACAGCAGTGACAAGCCTGTCAAAGTGGGGAGTGTTTCTTCAGCTTGCTCCACCACGACGGGGGCTCCTTCTGTACGAGCGGGAAGATGAGCACTACCCGCGCCCCGCCATCCGGTCGATTCTCAGCATACACGCTTCCCTGGTGGGCGGCGACAACGCGCTGCACGATGGACAGCCCAAGACCAGTGCCACCGGCATGCGTGGTAAAGAAGCTCTCAAACAGCTTCGGCAAGTCCTGTTCAGAAATGCCTCGACCCCGGTCCTCGACCAAGATTCTCATATTCGGAGGGTGCAACTGAGCCGTGACACGAACCGCGCCCTCGCGCTGTCCACACTGGCCTGCATTGATCATCACATTGAGTAACGCATCCGTCACAGAGCTTCGCTGTAAGGTCAACCTGGGCAGATTCGGAGGGATATGCAGTTCCACGCTTAATCCCTGTTTCGCCAGCGCTGGCCGGGCCAATCGCGCCGCATCCGCAATAAGCTCATTGACATCGACCAGTTCGAGACTATCGTCATGCCTGCGCGTCAGACTGAGGAAATCACTCAGCTTCTTGTTCAGAGTAACGATATCGCGGTCCAGTTCCTCGACTATATCCCGTGTTTGCTCAGGTGAAATAACTATTGCCCGGGCGTTGGCACGCAGCGCCGCCAGCGGGTTACGCAAATCGTGAACCAATTGGGCAGACAGTTCCGTGACAACAGCTCGTTGATAAAGATCCTGGAAATATGCTTCCAGTCTCCGGGTCATGCGCATGGCGACGAGCGTAATACCCAGCGCCAGCAGAATACTCAGCGCGCCGGCAAAGCCAAATAGCAGGACAGCCCGTTTTATTGCCCGTAACCCCTCCTCCACTCGCGCTAGCATTGGTGCCCGCTCAAAGGCGAATGCCACTTGCTGGATTGAGCTGTCGTCCTGATGCAGGTAAAAATTAATCCAAAACAATTCCTCTGACTCGGAAAACAATCGTTGTGCCGCAGTTTCCCGGGGGTGAGCCAGCAATATAGTGGCAGGTAATGGCTCCGCTCCGCCAGTGACCACATGCCGCGGCGCGTCTGAACTCACCCGGTACTCCGCTTGTGGGCTGCTTACTGAGATACTACGCAGCGCCGGAATATCGTCGAATAGCTTCTCGATATCAGTGACCAACCAGGTGCTGCTGTGTTCCATGGAAGCAACTGCATCAGTGCCGAATAATTTATCCGCCAGAGGTTCGATCGCCGCCATGACATCCTTGATGAGCATATTCGCTTCCACGGACCTGACCTGAGAATAAAGCCACCAACCTCCGCCCCCGACGAGCGTTAGATAAAGTAGTAGTAGCGCACCATAAGGCAGTAGAATTAGCCGGCTTAACGCGAAATTGGAACGTAGTGTCATAGTCAATTTTCAGCACCTTTTCCACTCTGTCTGGACATCTGTACATTGTACTACGTCGTCGCTGAGCGACCTTTTAGAAAGCGAGATAAAACGGAGCAAGTGGTTCTGTCGCGACGTTAGCGGGTGTCCTGGTCCAGCGAAATTTTGTGCTCCTGCTCGCATGGCAATTGACCAGGCGGAGTCTGTGCTAGTCGGCAGCTTCACATTGTCGATGCTTCAAAATGGCCGCTTGTCGGACATCGAAGTACGACGAAAGCAATCAACGCCAACAGCTGCCGCCGATGTCGAGACATGCCGAAATACTTCGTCTATGCCGCTTGCCTCAAATCAACGATCGGCAGATGCTTCCGGCCCTTATAATAGTGCACATTAAGTCAAATGGAGCACCGCAGTGGCCGGCAATTGGCGTATGTGGCGATGCACATGGCGCTAAACGCGGTCATCTTTTACGTGGCTCGTATCGAGGATTCTCATTCGCTGGAAATAAATCCTAATTGATTTCATGAGGTGTCTTGCCATTGAGCGATGAGTGAGGGCGACTACGATTGTACCAACTTGCATAAAACGTCAGCTCCTGGAGGAACGCATCCATGAAAAGTGGCACGAGAATGATCCGGGTGCATTCGTAATTCAGGCTCAGGATGAATCGTTCTATGAGCGCGATACTCCGATACAGGCTAACGGCGGCGAGCCGAGTCGTGATTCCTTGGTGATCACACCAATCCTTGAACACACCGCATCAGAACTGCTGGCCCTTGTCGCAGATAATATATATCGGCGTGGCACAGGCAACGTGAATGGCACGTTTATGGAAATGCGCTACCGATACGGTTGTGGGATTATTCCTGAAGGTTTCAATGCCTATCACGCGTCTCAAGTCGCGGTCGATAACCACTGCCACCCACCAGCAAAACGGCCAGCACTGCGGTAATGCGAACGGCACCCACGGTACCCAAAAGCCTGCCGAAGTCGGCACGGCCATGAGGTCGACATGCCTGACATGGTTAGGACTCCTGGCATGGAGGGATCAGATTGCCGATCGACCAGCGGTACAACGTGGCATTGTTGTCCCACCAACTTCGCCCAATGATGAAGACCGATTAAAGATGATCAAAAATTCGTTGATCTCCTGTTAGCCAACTACTGAGTCACATTAATCCCTGATTCTCAGCGTCCTTTACTCTATGTTGGCTTTGGCTGTAGATCATACGTGCCGTGCGAAATCCATGCTTTTAGGCAACACACGGACGATCGGGGAGAACGCTCCATCTCCCGAAAAAATACAACATGTGACTGATAATCGTACCGCCTGAGTCCCGCCGGATCAGATCGCGAATGTATTCACTGTCGTTGGTAAAATTTCCAGCCGTAATCCGGGCCTTGATCCACTGGGGTAGAGCCGGAATAAACTGTGACTATGTCCCCGGAAAAGACAAAGGGAAATTGGTGGGCCGTGCTGGTTTCGAACCAGCGACTAATTGGTTAAAAGCCGATCGGATAATTTCCAAGTAATTGAGTTAACTTAACTTTTATCGGTGAGGCCCGTTGCAGATCGCACCGAAATATCTATTTACATTGAATAAATTAGCGCCCTTTCGGAGATTAGAACCCATATTCTCCGCAAATAGTGCGGTAAATTATCTTTTATACGCCGCATAACCACTATATTATCCGCATATAATGCGGTGTTCAATTGGCTTTGCGCCGAACCAGGCCAATATAATCCGCAGAATTTGCGAGGATCTAATGAGCTATATTTGGCAAAGCGAAAACTGGCCAGCCCTTCGATGGGACACCGCGAAGCTATTACCCCTGCTGACAGCGGTGGCCTATGAGCAGGGCCGTTTGCAGGGCAAGATGGAAGGTCTTGGGTTTGATGCGCTCAGAGATGAGGCCCAACTCCACGCACTGACTGATGAAGTGGTGAAGTCCAGTGAGATCGAGGGCGAGCACCTGCCACAGGAAGAAGTCCGCTCCTCGATTGCCCGCCACCTCGGCTTGAAGCATTTGAAGGATCTGGTGCCCTCTTCGCGTGAGGTCGATGGCATCGTAGAGATGATGACGGACGCCACCACGGAATATGGTCGCCCCCTTACCCGCAGACGGTTATTCAAATGGCACAACTCGCTCTTTCCGACTGAAAAACGCGGTCTTGTCACTATCGCGACTGGACAGTATCGGGATGGCCCGATGCACGTCGTCTCTGGCGCGATCAGCAAGGAGAAGGTGCATTATGAAGCTCCACCCGCCGAGCGTCTCTCCAGGGAGATGGAAGAGTTTCTGGATTGGCTTGAAGATACTGGAGACATGAACCCGGTGCTTGCTGCCGGGCTCGCGCATTTCTGGTTCGTAAGCATCCACCCATTTGATGATGGCAACGGACGCATCGCGCGGGCGATTACAGACATGGCCCTTGCTCGCGCCGAAAACTCGTCGCGTCGCTACTACAGTATGTCCAAACAGATCCGCAGCGAGCGCAATGACTACTACAAGATGCTGGAGAAGACCCAGAAAGGAGGCTGTGACATTACAGCGTGGCAGGAATGGTTCCTGGGCTGCCTGCAACGCGCCATAAGAAACGCCGATGAAATTGTCGGCGAAGTGCTGCAAAAAACACGCTTCTGGCAGCGCTACGCCGAAGAAACCCTGAATGAGCGCCAGATTAAGGTGCTCAATAGACTCCTTGACGGCTTCGAAGGCAAACTCACCACCAGCAAATGGGCCAAGTTGACAAAGAGCTCCCAAGACACCGCGCTGCGCGACATCAAGAACCTGATTGAACGCGGCGCCCTCAGGCAAGAAGCGGGCGGAGGAAGAAGCACCAGCTATGCGCTAATCCTTGAAGAAAGAGGCGAATCGTATTGAGTATAGAGATGAACGCGGACGTGGCGTCCATGCCCAACGAGCTAACAAACTGATGACCGAAATATCGGAGTTTTAGGGCCCGCGGGCCAAACCTCTCGTGGACTTTAGGAGTACTGCCCTTTTCCAATTCGGTAGCAACAACTTAACTCATCCAGGCAGCAGGAATCCTGCTACCGAGTCTCAAGCAACTGCCCTACGCCATTCATTGAGTGCACTGACTTGAATCGAGCATCCCACGCTCCCTTACCCTGGTCGCCTCGTGCGATTGCTCTGCTGGGTTATTCTCATACTGCTCGGTACTGTGGACCGTCTCAGAAATCAGTTCACGATGAGCAACTCCATAGCTTCGCAACCTATCGGTCACGACCTTTCTGGGCTCACCGCCATGTGATCGCAGCAACCGCATGAAGAAGCGCCGGTAGAGCCGTAGAGCCCTATCACCGAAAGCTTTGAAATTGGTGGGCCGTGCTGGATTCGAACCAGCGACCAATTGGTTAAAAGTCGACCAGCCAATTTCCAGGTGATTGATTTTATTTAACTTTTATCGGTGACGCCCGTTGCAAGTTGCACCGACATGCACAACTAAGCACAACTGATCCCGGCAAAAGTCCGACGGTGGTGACCGATTGGCTTACGGCTACCGGTCCGCTTCCGTGAAGGCTTTTTTCCAACGCTTCAGCGGATTATCGAGGCGCACCTTTTCCGGCTTGAACAACTCCGGTCCCCAGCCCTTGGGAATCCAATGGCTCATCGATTCATGTTCAGAATGCATGGAGGCTCAGGGTTGAGGAAGTTTCTGAAGTTCCGACGCCACCGACTCGGCTGCCACAACCAGGTCTGTCACGAGCCTTTCATCCACATTCAGATCTCCCTCATACTCGCCCAGGTTGCGCGTATCATGAGCTTTCGCCAGCACCCGCCAGACCTCCGGACCCAATCCCAGCGTGTGCGGCAATATCTGGAAAACGATGTAACGGTGCTTGGCGCGATAACCAAGACGTCTCAATGCCGCCAGGCATAATGCATGCGCCGCGTTGTATCCGAGGTCAAAACGGCTTTCCAATGACAGGGTGATATTTGCCGCATCGTGCAAGCGGGCAAGCCCGGATTTTTTCAGGCCATTGAACTCGTTGCGGTCCGGGGTCTCCGCCGCCAACGGTCCGCCCGCGCCGGCCAGGTTATCGAGTGGGGAGCTCACTTTCCCTGCCTATAATCCATATCTTGGGTTGTGCAAGCACACGTTTGACAAATGCATTGTCGGTGTTAATACGCATGGCTAATTCGTCCCGCGGGTAGAGGGTTGGCTGGATGGCGCGCCCCGTCCCGGCCGATGCTTTCTCCAGGGCCGGAAATACGTCGGCATAGGTAAGGTTATCACTGATAATCATCAGATCAATATCACTGGATGCGGTGTCCTCGCCTTTCGCCACCGATCCGTACACAAATGCCAGCTCGATTTTTGGCAGAAAAGGCTGAAGCGCCGTCTTCAGCGGCTCTACCAGGGCCACCGTCTTACTCAGGATGGAGCAAAGCTCCTGAAAGAGAGGCGATTCGGGATTGGCCCGATAATGCTTTTGCGAGCCAATTCGCTCCACCGTAGCGAGGCCACTGCGCACCAGCCGTGACAGTTCCCGTTGCACGGCGCCAGAACCGCCGCCGGATTTTTTGATGATCTCATTCGTGTACAAGCTCTGCCCGGGCTGTCCGAATAGCAAGCCCAGGACACTCTGTTGCGTCCTGGAAAAAAGCGCATCGGCCATGGTCAGCGGCTGGTTCTGCTTCGACTTGTTTATTTTAGTGCCCATATTGGGCATGATAGTGCCCAATATGGGCATTTTCAAGAATAAGTTCTCGATGGCGACAGACGTTGGCAGGGAGATGACGAAATTGTCGGCTTGAGCCTGGCTCTATTTCCGACATCCACATCGAAATGCACATCAGATCTGCGTTCGCGACCCTTGTCAGTCTATAGGACTCCTTTACGCCGCACTTCTTCCTTGGCCTCCGCAAGAATTTCGGCCCTGCCTAGACCGCTGAATCCACTTTGCTCCGCCTGAACCAATCTCGCACGTATCAGTTCGATCTCGCGAGCTTTACGAATGAGATCGTTCACAACATCGCTTTTACTCGTGTATTCCTGGCTCTCGACCTGGGCCCTGAGCCATTCGTCATTAGGTGGTGTGAATGAAATGCTTTGTCTGGGCATGGTGTCTCCGAAAAAACTCAATTGGTGCAATATTACACCAATTATGCACCATAATCCACTGGGCGTGGATGGTCAAAAACGCAGAGAAAGCAATGCCAGGGGAAACATCGGTTGGATCATGACACTATCGTCGTGCTCCGCGCTGCTCTTCAATAACTCTCACTATTTATGGTCCATGAATCGCAGATTTCCCTGTACCAGAACCGGTACCTCTCCCTCTGCGACACTGTAGCCGAGTGACGTGGTCTAATGGATCTGCACAACCCAGTTAAGGGATAATAC
>TARA_R110001599_G_scaffold353877_1_pt1 | contig 37399 bp, 28 predicted proteins | sample TARA_R110001599 | Tara Oceans TARA_R110001599 (sample SAMEA4398360) | marine metagenome | biome: Polar Biome; feature: [MES] marine water layer (ENVO:01000295) within the mesopelagic zone...; material: water (ENVO:00002006), including particulate matter (ENVO:01000060) such... | reverse complement strand
ACTTGGAAAATCACAAATGAGTCAACAAATCCAACGGTTGGTATAACAGCGCCAGAGGCACCAGTGGTCGGTAGATGCGCCTCCAACGTATCGAGGATGTCGGCCATTTTCGTAGTGCGCTGGGTCGGTAACACCTCAAAACTTAAATTCGAGCGTGACGCTCCTCCATCCAGGAGCATTAATTCGCGCCCGAGGCGTTCATTGAAGTGTCCGCAAATGTCTTGAACGACAGCAGGCTTTGCCGTTGCTGTAAGGCAAAGAATAGGGGGGATCTCGTCACCAGAGTGCTCGTTGATGAACCGAGCGACGTAACGATAATCAGGTCGGAAATCGTGACCCCATTTCGAGACACAATGCGCTTCATCTAGAACCCATAAGCCAACTTCGCGCTGCGCCAGAACGGTCCGCACTGAAATGTTTCGCAACTGTTCGGGAGAAATCAACAGAATAGCCGCGTCGCCCATCCGAACTTTGTCTATGGCATCGTTACGTTCAGGAAGTGATAGCAATCCATTGATTGTTACTGCTGAAGATATTCCTGCGCGCGCGAGCCCTTGAACCTGGTCAGCCATCAAAGCCACGAGTGGCGAAATCACAACCGTTAGAGCACCGGTCTTGTCAAACCGCGAAAGAGCCGGGATCTGATAGCAAATAGACTTGCCAGTACCTGTGGGCAGAATACCCAGCAGGCTTTCACCCAGCATCACACATTCGACTATTCGCTCTTGCAGCGAACGTCCGAATTCGTCGACGGGCTCGGACCGGAATTTCTCAAAACCAAACCACCTACTTAAGGCTTGTTTCGGATCATGGTTGGTGCGGCAGTAAAGGCATGTAGGGCTACCACATTTGCTGTCCCTTAGGGCCCGTACAATTCGCGAAGCGTCATTGAACTGTGCCCGGACCCAGGGCGGCATTACCGAATCTCCTCCGGCCACAGATATCCAAGACAATGCGTATGCAATGGGCCAGCTGAGACTGGTGTTGTCGATCTGTTCCAGAGTCCGTTCGACCTCCTGTGAGCATGCAGTTGAAGAAAGCAATTTACGAATTGCATTTTGAGCTGCACTTCGCTCAGGAATGGCTGCGTTTCGGATAAGCGAAAAAAGCTGCTGAAAGCCACCACTCCGAGGGGAGCGGCAACACAAATAGTGATAGGCGACAAGAGCTTCAGGTGTTTTTACGTTGAGCTTTGCGAATTCTTCAATCTGGTTCTCAAGCACTTGAAAAACCAGTCGAGCGTCAAATTCTGGGTCATTCACATGCCCGGTTTGAAGGCGTCCGTCTTGATAGTGTTTAACAAGGTGATGGTATGGGTTGCGTGGAAAAGCCAGAGGGTTGAGCCAAAGCGTATCAATTGGTGCGTCCGCCAACCGTGCAAACTTCGGTGAAGCGGCAGTAAGGTATGGCAGGTCGTGCCGAAGAATATTGTGCCCGATTACGTGGTCGAATCCCTGGCAGAATGCATCCAGTTCCGGCAGAATTGCTCCCCCATTTTCTTTGGACACGAGGGATGGTGATCCGGGGTCTCGAGCAACAGCTGCAAATGCAAATATTCTTGCTTCTCGTGGATCGACTTCAAGATCGATTGAGACAGATCGTGCCAGAAGATCGAACGGCCCAATTTTTACGGCATTATTCATCAGGGGATAGCCGGTTGTCACGCTTCAAGTCTTTGAGAAAAAATCATTTTCAACTTGGATCAAGGCGGGCATAGATGCAAGCAATCATGGCTCATGCCCATTTAATTTCTTGCTGATCGAATGGTGCAATGGTTGCACGAAGGAGGCGTCGTGCGCCGTCCAGGGATTGTCGGCGGCTTCCATTGTGGAATAGGATAGAGGTTTGATAAACATGACAATGAATAAATGTTCTACTGCGGTGCGCGAACATACGGTGCAGGTTTTCAGTTTGCCTGTGGTTGGCTCCTTTTGACAAATCCAGTATGGAAGTTGTGCGAAGCTGCTTTCGAGGTTTGGGCCGCTGCAGAAAGGGTTGGATTTAACAGCGTTGGTGCCGCAACAAATCCCCTGCCAAGCTCGTAGGTACTTTTTGTTGCGAACTCAGAAAATTGATCCAAATATGAATGAATAGCGCTTTCAGTCACGGTCTCCCCATATAAGCCATTGACGATATTGCGTATTTTGAGGAACTTCGAGTGCCGTGCGCATTACAGCTCCTCTTGGAGATGGCCAATGTCTTCCTGAAATACGCGCATTTCCTGGAGCGAAACAGGCCAACGACTATTAAAATTTTCCTCCCAGAATGCGGGGTTGCATTCCTCTGGCCAATCGGCTGTTTCGCGTGCATAAGCCATCCTTCGATCAAGTTCGGCAGCGAAGGCTTCTAACTGCGCACAAAGTCCATAGGAATTGGCAGCTACTTCGGCCGCGATTTTAGACAGATAAACTGAAAGCGGCCTTTTCATGTCCCTCGTTGCATAGCGAATGTTGAGAGAGCGCTTCATGAGCTTGAGAGCTAGTACCTGCGGTGCATCGCGCAGAGGATTAGTTGAGACAGGCAGAGCCTCGACTTCAGCATCAGCCAATATGGTTCCAGCAACGAGCCTATCTTTGATCTCCATGCGTGCCCGCATGTTCTGAATCTGGGTTTTGAAGGCCAGTGTCGGCTCGGTGACATTGCTGTTGAACCAAGACGCAAAACTATATGGGTTCACATTGAAAAGCTCATCATTTGCATCGCCTGGGCTGTGGTAGATTGCACCTACACGCTCAATGCGCGGCTCCAGGGCGAGGTCCATAGGAGTGATGCCCAGATGCATAAAGGCGAATTGGAGTTGAATACAGCGAGTACAGCACCTAATTTTCTGAACATCAGGAAAGCCTTCAAATGCCTTGCCGAGCTCATCCAGTACTCTTGTGATGGACCAACCGTCAGGTCGTGGAAGTTCAAGGATTGCGTCAAGATCGAAGCGGTCTTCTTCGGCACCGTGGACGATAGTTGCTCCGATGGCGCGAGACCTTGCGTATAAACAGCTGCATCTTGAATGGCTGATAGCAACGGACTGGTCGGTCGTTGAAGGTGCTCCGAGATCAGGGGTGATATCGCTTGTCGGCGACTCGTCAGTCTCGATCACTTAACTCGAGCTGGTGAACAGTTGCAATAAGCAATGCATCAAGGTTTGGCGCAGTCTTGTCGGGAGGCATAATCAATTCTCCTCGCTTAGCCACACGGATTACCTTCCAAAACCGTGATGCCTAAATCGTGTTACGTATTGTTTTTTATATCTCGCTCTTTTGTCACCACGAAAAGTTTACCTTTTGTTCTGATTTGTATTTTCCAGACGCCACCCTGGCGTCTGGAACTCTTCTCTACCTAGTTGGAGCTGATTCACCGCTGTTTTATTCCAGCTTATGCAACTCCAATTTTAAATCCTGTGCCCGATCAGCTGCAGCCGCTGGTCGAGCCGCAGGTGTCGCATTTCAGGCAGGTGCCGTTGCGCACCATGGTGAAATTTGAGCATTCCGAGCAGATGTCGCCCGTGTAGCCCTGCATGATCGCCTTGGCGCGGCGGTTGGCCTCGAGCCGTGCGGCTTCGGCCTTTGCCTGTGCGACGGCATTGTCATCGAAGATGTCATCACCCAAGGCCTCTTCGACTGCAACTTCCTGGCTGAGCTGCACGGCCCGCTCTTCATAGTCGCGCTTGAAGGCGGTTGTTTCCGCGGCATCGAGTGCTGCAACGGCTGTCGCCAGGGCAGTGCCACCGGAAATGGCCGTGACATTGCTATTGGCCACGGGCAGGGCGCCGAGGGGGGCGCCGCCAGGGGCAACCAGCTCCAGTTTGTGCCCACGGGTCAGCCCCTTGGATACAGCCGCAGCCTTGCCTTCCTGCAGGCCTCGGCCGAGCGCCGTGTTGCTGAAGTCCGATGTGTCTACATGGGCCAGATCATGGCGATCCAGATAGGAGACGGCCAATTCGCGGAAGATGTAATCCAGAATGGACGTCGCATTCTTGATGGCGTCATTGCCCTGAACCATGCCGGCAGGCTCGAATTTGGTAAAGGTGAAAGCCTCGACAAATTCATCCAGCGGCACGCCATATTGCAGGCCGAGCGATATGGAGATGGCAAAATTGTTCATCATCGCACGGAAGGCGGCGCCTTCCTTGTGCATGTCGATGAAGATCTCGCCAATGCGCCCATCGTCGAATTCGCCGGTACGCAGATAGACCTTGTGCCCGCCAACGACGGCCTTCTGGGTGTAGCCCTTGCGCCGGTTTGGCAGTTTTTCCCGTTCGCGCGTGACCCTTTCGACGATCCGCTCGACGATCTTTTCTGTCACCGTCACGGCTTTTGCCGCAGCGGGCGCTTCCATCAGTTCTTCCAGCGCATCCTCGTCTTCGTCATCCTCGATGATCGAGGAGTTCAAAGGCTGTGACAGTTTGGAGCCGTCGCGATAGAGTGCATTGGCTTTCAGCGCCAGTTTCCAGGACATCATGTAGGCCGACTTGCAGTCTTCGATATCGGCGTCATTGGGCATGTTGATTGTCTTGGAGATGGCGCCCGAAATGAACGGCTGGGCTGCGGCCATCATCTTGATATGGCTTTCGGCCGAAAGGTAACGCTTGCCGACCTTTCCGCAAGGATTGGCGCAATCGAAGACGGGCAGGTGCTCGTCCTTGAGGGCCGGCGCACCTTCCAGGGTCATGGCGCCGCAGATATGGATATTTGCGGCTTCAATTTCCTTTCTGGAAAAGCCCAGGTGCTCCAGCATGTTGAACTCAATGTCATTGAGCTGTTCGTCGCTGATGCCTAGCGTGTCGCGGCAGAAGTCGGCGCCGAGAGTCCACTGATTGAAGACGAATTTGATATCGAAGGCGGCGGTCAGCGCTGCGTTGATAATGTCGATCTTGTCCTCGGTGAAGCCCTTGGCCTTGAGGAAGCCGGGATTGACAGACGGCGCCTGGTTGAGATTGCCATGGCCCACGGCATAGGCTTCAATTTCGGCAATCTGGCTTTCCGAGTAGCCCAGCGTGCGCAAGGCGGCCGGAACGGCCCGGTTGATGATTTTGAAATAGCCGCCGCCGGCCAGTTTCTTGAACTTGACCAGTGCGAAATCCGGTTCAATGCCGGTGGTGTCACAATCCATGACCAGACCGATGGTTCCGGTTGGCGCGATGACGGTTGCCTGGGCGTTGCGGTAACCGTGTTGTTCGCCCAGCTCAACGGCCTTGTCCCAGGCAGCCTTCGCATGGTCGATCAGGTCCTGATCGGGGCAATGATCGTGGATCAGTGCCACCGGCTTGGTGGACAGGTCTTCATAGCCCGTGGACTCGCCATAGGCGGCGCGGCGGTGGTTGCGCATGACACGCAGCATATTGTCCCTGTTGGGCTCAAAGCCCTCGAAGGGTCCGAGCTCACCGGCCATTTCTGCCGATGTCGCATAGGCAACGCCGGTCATGACAGCGGTGATCGCGCCACAGATGGCACGGCCTGAATCGGAGTCGTAAGGAATGCCGGAGGTCATCAGCAGACCACCGATATTGGCATAGCCAAGGCCGAGCGTGCGGTATTTGTAAGACCGTTCGGCAATCTGCCTTGACGGGAACTGGGCCATCATGACGGAGACTTCCAGCACAATGGTCCACAGACGAACGGAATGTTCGAATTCGTCGATGCGGAAAGCATTGGTCTTGTTTTCGGTGAACTGCAGCAGATTCAATGATGCAAGATTGCAGGCCGTATCATCGAGGAACATATATTCCGAGCAGGGGTTGGAGGCCCGGATGGGGCCTGCTGCCGGGCAGGTGTGCCAATCGTTCATGGTGGTGTTGAAATGCAGGCCGGGATCGGCTGATGCCCAGGCGGCGTGCCCGATGCTGTCCCAAAGGTCAGCGGCTTTCAGCGTCTTCATCACCTTGCCGTCCTTGCGGCCGATCAGGTCCCAGTCACCATCGTTCTCGACGGCCTTGAGGAAGTCGTCCTTGATCGATACGGAATTGTTGGAGTTCTGGCCGGAGACGGTCAGATAGGCTTCTGAATCCCAATCGGTATCATAGGTGGCGAATTCAATATCCTTGTGGCCCTGACGGGCGAACTGGATCACGCGCTTGACGTAGTTTTCAGGAACCTGTGATTTCTTGGCGGCGCGGACTTCGCGCTTGAGAGCCGGGTTCCTGTTCGGGTCGAAGCAATCGCCCTCGGGACCTTCACAATTGACGCAGGCCTTCATGATGGCCTTCAGGTGGCCGGCAACAACCTTCGAACCAGTGACCAGCGCGGCCACTTTCTGTTCTTCCTTGACCTTCCAGTTGATGTAGGCCTCGATATCGGGATGGTCGATGTCGACCACGACCATCTTGGCCGCACGGCGGGTCGTGCCGCCGGATTTGATCGCACCGGCAGCGCGGTCACCGATTTTCAAAAAGGACATCAGGCCGGAGGAACGGCCGCCGCCGGAGAGGGTTTCACCTTCACCGCGCAGATAGGAAAAATTGGAGCCGGTTCCCGAGCCGTATTTGAACAGCCGGGCTTCACGCACCCAAAGGTCCATGATGCCGTTTTCATTGACGAGATCGTCTTCAACCGACTGAATGAAACAGGCGTGCGGCTGTGGATGCTCGTAGGAGGATTTTGATTTGACGAGTTTGGTCGTGAACGGATCGACGTAGAAATGGCCCTGGCCAGGACCATCAATGCCATAGGCCCAGTAAAGGCCGGTGTTGAACCATTGCGGACTGTTGGGTGCGACGCGCTGTGTAGCTAGCATATAGGCAAGTTCATCGAAGAAGGCGAGGGCGTCTTCCTCGGTGTCGAAATAGCCGCCTTTCCAACCCCAATAGGTCCAGGTGCCTGCCAGGCGGGAAAAGACCTGCCGTGCATCGATTTCCGATCCGTATCGTTCGTCTTCGGGCAATTTTTCGAGGGCTTTGGTATCCGCAGCTGAACGCCAGAGCCATGAGGGAACGTCATTTTCTTCAATTTTGCGCAGGCTCGCCGGAATGCCCGCCTTGCGAAAATATTTCTGCGCCAGGATATCGCTGGCAACCTGTGAAAACTGGGCGGGTACGTCGATGTTTTCCAGACGGAAAACGATCGAACCGTCGGGATTTTTGATTTCGCTTGTGGCTTTGCGGAACTTGATTTCCGCATAGGGGGATTTTCCGGCTTTCGTGAATTGACGCTCGATGCGCATGCTATTTCCTCGTTGGTGTTAACCCTGCCGCTGCCCAGTGTCAGCAAGGCGCAAATATGTATTCCCACTGCAAATTTTTGCAGCAAGTCGATGGTTGTGTTCGCGTGTTTGCGATTATTTCGCCGCCAGAAACGCGCTATATATGGTGCTCAGTTTTGCTGCAAATACTAAATATAGTATTAACAACTTCTTTACGCCAATCACTTTTTTTAGTCGCCCAGATTGCAAAAGTGTAAAAACCTCCACCTCCCGACAAGCTGAAACTTGTCCGGGACGTCTTGTCGGTACACTCTACAAGTGATGATGATCTGCCAGAAACGCACAGATCGCGCCGTTTAAACAACGTTCCTATACTAGAACGCGACTCGGTTTCCATCGTCAAGGGCTAGTTTGCCACGGAAATATGCACACCATATGTTGTGGGTACAGCATGTGGAAACTGCACTGCACACAAGCCATTGAAAACTTTACGATCACGGGTGGGTCAAGATGGAAAATAGATAAAACCTGTGTGCCAAAAAAAATATATATGCACCAGGTGCCATTTTCCGATTGACCTTTGTGTCCTGTGCAGAACCCGATTCGCCGGATGTGAAAACAACGCCCTGCAACCCTGGGTGTCTGTTGTGACACAAAAGGGCTGGGCGCGACTTTCGCGATCGGATTTCGCCAAATTGACGGTCAGTTGGCCCGGATGAAGGCAATCATCTTTTCAGCGAGAAGCGGCCCTGCATCTTCCTGCAGGAAGTGTGCGGCGTTTTCGGTAATGAAGTGATTCTGTCCGGTAGCGCCCGGCACCAGTTTCTTGAAAATGGCCTCGCCACCGCGCATGATCATGTCCTTGTCTGAAAAACAGGTGAGAAACGGTTTGTCAAAGGCCATGAGGCTTTTCCAGGCGGCGCGCTGGTCGTTGGCCGCAGGATCGTCTGGGCTGGCTGGAACCAGGTTGGGAAAGATCCGTGCGCCGGCCTTGTAGGTCTCGTCCGGGAACGGCGCATCATAGGCGGCGACCTCATCATCGCCAAGGCCACGGGCCGTGCCGCGCTTGATGATGCCGCCAATATTGAATTGTGGCGTGGTCTGGCTGAATTCCCGCCATTGCTTGAATGCCTCGCCGAGATTCTGGTCTCCTGTCGGCAGGCCTGTATTGCCAACCATTACACGGGCAAACAGATCCGGCATTTCCGCCACCAGCCGCAAGCCGATCAGTCCGCCCCAATCCTGGCCGAAGTAGGTGATGTCCGTCAGCTTCAGGGCATCGATGAATTGCTTCATCCAGTCAACATGGCCGCGATAGGAATAGGCCTTTCTGTCGACGGGCTTGTCGGACTTGCCAAAGCCGATGAAATCAGGCGCCAGCACACGGTAACCGGCTGCGGCCAAGGGGGGAATCATTTTCCTGTAGAGAAAGGACCATGTGGGTTCGCCGTGCAGCAGAAGCACGATAGGACCATCTGCCGGCCCTTCATCCACATAGTGCATGCGCAGCGCATCAAAGCCGGAATCACTCAGGTCGAGATAATGGGGAGCGAAAGGGTAATCGGGCAGATTGTCAAAACGCTCTTCGGGCGTGCGCAATACCAGTTTTTTGTCCATGATCTTCTCCCCATCAAAAATGCACCATCACACGGACGCGACGGCAACGTCTCATTTTAATTGAAAAAACTGTGCCTTGTCACGATGCGACGCGCCGCGAAGCGACGATCAGCGCAACGAGAAACAGCAGTGAGCCGAAAATAAACCAGATGCCCGGCAGGTTGAACAGCGGCGAATCCCCGGCCACATGCGACAGCATCATCGATGCGGAAAGCGGGCCGACAATAACGGCCACCGAGCCAATGCTGCCAAAGACGCCCTGCAAAAGACCCTGGCGGTCATCGGGCACGGAACGCGAGCATATGGCCTTGAGAGCCGGTTCGGCCAGTGCTGCACCAAAGACATAAAGCGCGGAAAAGGGAAAGAGCATCCAGCCCTGATCGGCAATGCCGAAACAAAACAGTGCGACAATGGCGATGACATAGCCGATGATCACCACGCGGCGCTCACCCAGAATGCGCACAGAGGGCCCCACGAGCAATCCCTGGACAAGGATGAACATCACGCCGACAAAGGCCAGCGACAGCGCCGAATCGCGCAAGGTCCAGCCAAATCGGAAATCTGTATAAAGCACCCAGATGTTTTCCAGGCCGCGACCGGCGACGGCGGTCAGAAACAATGCCGTAAACAAGGGAAGCAAGATGGGGAATTCGGCCATTCCGCGCAGGGCCGACAGGGGATTGCTGTTCCAGATGCGGCCCAGCGGTCGGCGTTTTTCCACCGGCAGTGATTCGGGCAAGATGAAATAACCGTAGAGGAAGTTCACCGCTGTCAGTGCGGCGGCTGCATAAAAGGGCAGGCGAATATTGATTTCACCCAACAGGCCGCCAACGGCAGGGCCTGCAATGAAGCCGATGCCGAATGCGACCCCCAGAAAACCGAAATTGCGGGCGCGATTTTCCGGTGTGGAAATATCCGCAAGATAGGCATTTGCGGTGGTGATGGTTGCACCGAACATGCCGGAGATCATGCGTGCGGCAAACAGCCACCAATAATCGGGCGCGATGGCCAGGAACACATAATCAATTGCCAGGCCTGCTTGTGAAATCAGCAGAATTGGTCGACGGCCGAAGGCGTCCGACAAATTGCCCATCAGCGGCGAGAAGAGGAATTGGGCCAGCGCGTAAACGGTTGCAATCATTCCGAAGTGAAAAGCGGCGCTGGAAATATCGCCGCCCTCAAAGGACTGAATCAATTTTGGCAAAATCGGCCAGGCCAGCCCGACACCAAGCATGTTGATGACGATCACGATAAAGATGAAGGCGACGGATGTTTTCTGACGCTTCAGGCTGGCTTCTGGTGAAGGCACTACCCGGCTGCGTCTTTGGCAATGGGTTCCTGAAACGTCAGCCCCATGTCCCAGGGGAAATAGATCCATGTATCCTGGCTGACTTCAGTGACGAATGTATCGACGAGTGGTCGTCCCTTGGGTTTTGCGTAGACGGTGGCAAAATGCGCCTTGGGCAGCATCTCGCGAACGATTGCTGCGGTTTTGCCGGTATCTGTCAGATCATCGATGATCAGGATGTCCTGACCCTCGGACTTCAGCAGCTCTTCACTGACTTCCTTGATGATATGCATGTCTCCCTGATCGTTATAGGTGTGATAGGAGGCCACACAGACAGTCTCGATCAGGCGAATGTTGAGTTCGCGCGCAATGATTGCAGCTGGAACGAGTCCACCGCGGGTGATGCACACAATGCCGCGCCACTGGTTGTCAGGGCGCGAGATTCGCCAGGCCAGCGCTCTTGCGTCACGGTGGAATTGATCCCAGGAAACCGGGAATGCCTTATCGGGAAGGGACATGGATACAACGCTCCTGACGACTGATCATGCCCGATTCTCAATAAACGGGCATGGCGAAGTGTTCGCTGAATTAGCCGAAAAACCGTTCCTGATGCAAGGGGCGCGTGTAGATTGTTGTCCGGACACGGGCAAAAATTGCAGTCTCGATCAACTCGACATCAAGGTCAGGTTTGTCATGGACTGGAATATGGTGCGGGTGACGCCGCCAAACAGATATTCGCGCAACCGGGAGCGGCTATAGGCACCCATGACGAGAAGATCCGCGCCTGTATCGGACAATCGATTCTCGATTGCTGACGCCGGCGCCAAACCATCGGTCTGTTCCGTATGGGCGGTCACATTGATCCCGTGGCGTGTCAGCGTTGCCGCAAGTTCGGCGCCTGCCAGGGCCGATGTCTGTTCGGCATTTTCCTCCGGATCGACACAGAATATCTCCACCGTATCGGCACGGGTCAGAAACGGCATGGCGTCAAAGGCGGCGCGGGCCGATTGGCGTGTTCCATTCCAGGCGATGATTGCATGTTTTATGGGGCGTGTTTCCCGGCCAATATAGGGTACAAAAAGAACCGGTCTGCCGCTCTCAAGCACCAATGCATCAAGATCGGCGTAATCATTGAGTTTTTCAGGATGTTGTTGACCCACCACAACCAGATCGGCGCAACGGGCGCTTGGCAGGGCAGAAAGGGCGCTGTCACCGGAGGCCGAATGGACCGTTCGCCATTCCCCGGAAATGTCTTCACGTTCGCATCGCGCAGAAAAAAGCGCATGGATGGCTTCCATCTTCTCCTTGCTTTCCTGCTGATCGATCTTGAACGCCGTTGCATCGGGAATCTCGATCGGCGCGGCATAGGCAATTCTGACGGCAGCCTCGGCGTTGAACCCGATCAGATGTGAGTCGAACTGGCGGGTCAGTTGCACGGCCGAATCAAGCACTTGCTCGCAATCGTCCTGGCTGCGCAGGATCGCCAAAATTGTCTTGTAGCTCATTGTCATCTCCGTCAGGTCCTTTTCATCTCAGGGCGCGCCATCCTCTTGCAAGGAGGCATGCACGAATCTGCAGTCTGTCCTGATCATGTCAATGCATTCAGCCTTGAATTGATGACAAACAACAATGGGTCATTACAGACGGCAATCTGCATGTTCCTGAGCGGTGTGCGTTGATTTCGGTCAATCGGCAATGCAAATTGCAACCGGGTGGTTTCAAGCAGCCCGTCGACAGCGCGCTTCAATGGGGATTAAAGCCCCCGGCAGATCAATTCAGGCGTCAAGGGTGCGGCGAAACCAGGCGATGGTTTCCTTCAGCCCGTCTTCCAATTGGACCTTGGGTTGCCAGTCCAGCTGTTTTTTGGCCAGGGAGATGTCGGGACAGCGCTGCAAAGGATCGTCCTGTGGCAGAGGGCGAAATTCGAGTTTTGATTTGCTGCCGACAAGGCGCAAAATGCGCTCTGCCAACTCGATCATGCTGCACTCGAAGGGGTTGCCGATATTGACAGGTCCGGTGAAACCGGCGGGACTGTCCATCAGGGCCAGCATGCCGGCAATCAGATCATCGACATAACAAAAGCTGCGGGTCTGTGAGCCATCGCCGTAAATTGTCAGCGACTCACCACGCAATGCCTGGACAACAAAGTTGCTGACGACACGGCCGTCGTCCGGGTTCATTCTGGGTCCATAGGTGTTGAAGATCCGCATCACCTTGATGTCGAGATCGCTTTGCCGGTGATAATCGAAAAACAATGTTTCGGCGCAACGCTTTCCCTCGTCATAACAACTGCGCGGGCCAATGGGATTGACCCGGCCCCAATATTCTTCCGTCTGCGGATGCACTTCGGGATCGCCATAGACTTCGGATGTGGACGCCTGAAGGATGCGTACATTGAGCCTTTTGGCCAATCCCAACATGTTGATTGCGCCAAGAACATTGGTTTTTGTCGTTTGAATCGGGTCATGCTGATAATGCACGGGCGAGGCGGGGCAGGCCAGATTGTAGATGGCATCCACTTCAACATGCAGGGGCAGGGTGATGTCATGGCGCATCAGCTCGAAATTCGGACGACTGAGAAGATGTTTGATGTTGCGTTTGGGACCGGTGAAAAAATTGTCCACGCATAGAACGCCCTGATCACGGGCCAGAAGTGCGTCGCACAGATGGGACCCAAGAAAGCCGGAGCCGCCAGTCACCAATATATCACCCATCGAATTCTCCAGTACAAGAGCAACGAAATCCACTACATCTGCTCAGCCTGTGGAGCTATATTCAATTGCCGGGTTTTCATCAACCACGCTGAGCGGTTTTCATGTCTGTTCGCAGGTCAATTCTCTCTCGTTGCCGGGCAATCGTGATTGTGTTAGCCAAGTGGACACCTTCCGCATGGCGTGAAAACCGCGGATGAGACGACCAATGGGATCCGGGGCGAACTGCTTTGTCTTTTGCGAAATACAAAAAACGCGCGTCAGAACAAATCGACGCGGCATACAGGTATGGCAATTACCGGTTGTATGACCGTGGGCGCAATTCATTGAATTGCCAATTCATTTGCAGCGATGGCCTGAGGAAATCCTGTGATGAGCACTTCAAAGCCGGGCATCCATTTGGTCCAATCGGGCGACCCGACAAATTTCCACACCACAGTGGCAATTGCCTCTATGTCAAAACCGATTTTTTAAGTGAATTTGCCACCAGAACACTTGCCAGGATCGACCAGCCTTTTGTTCTGGTCACAGGCAGCAGTGATTTCGGCCTGGCCTCGCGTTTCGTCCGGACAGACACGGTCGAACAGATCCTGGCGCATCCGCACTTGACCGCCTGGTATGCGCAGAACTGCGACTATAGGCATCCGCGGCTCCATCCCATGCCGATCGGCCTGGATTACCACACGCTTTCATCGCGGTTTCGCTATCAGTCGTGGGGTTATTTTTCCACTCCGCTGCAGCAGGAGGCTGCGCTCAATGGCGTGCGGCTTGCAGCGCCGGACCTGACGGACAAGTCTGTATCAGCCTATTGCAACTGGCATCATGTGCTCAACCGAGGTGACAGGCTTGCCTGTATCAATGGCGTAGAGCTCGAAGTCATGAAGCTGGAAGAGCCGGCCGCGCGCCGGGACCGCAGCTGGAAGAACAATGCGCAACATTTCTATACACTCAGCCCATTGGGCAACGGGCTGGATTGTCACCGCACATGGGAAGCGCTGCTTTTGGGGTCGGTCCCCATTGTCGGTGCATCCGCCCTATCCGGGCTGTTCGCAAACCTGCCAGTTTGTGTGGTCGATGACTGGCGCCTCGTCACGCGCAGCTATCTCGAAGAGAACCGGCAGCGCATCTTGCAGTCCGAATTTGATTTCGCACCGCTTTATCTTTCCTACTGGCAGAGCCTGTTTCGCGGTGAAGAAACACAGCCGAGCCGGGTGCAATCATTCCAGGAATTCATCAGGACCGCCCATGACCAGCCAATGGATTGATGTCATCTCCTGATCAATCGGTCTGATAAGCCTCAGACCCTATGATTCTGCTCGCTGCAGGCGAATGCGCTCCAGCATGTCTTTGACTTCCTGTGCCGCTTCGGAAATCCTCGCCGGTTCGCGGCCCCTTACAACAATCTGGGTCGAATAGTTCCTGCCATCGAATTTCGGGTAGGAACCGATGACCGTATCCTTGTGACGGTCCTGAATATCAGAGAGCTCCTGACCGATTGTTCCCTCACCATAGGGACATTCAACAATGGTTGATTGGATGACGGTGCCTGTCTCGAGGGTCGGCAGCAGGCCGTCCAGCATGGCCTGGAAAATCGATGGCACACCCGCCATGACATGAACATTGCCAATGGTGAAGCCTGGTGCTGTCGACACCGGATTGGTGATGTGGGTCGCGCCGCGCGGCATGCGCGCCATGCGTTTGCGGGCGTCAGTGAATTCGAGGTCGCGTGCCTTGTAGGCGGAGCTGAGCACATCCATGGCCTTCTCATCATGCTCACAGGGCAGGCCAAAAGCCTTGGAGATGGCTTCTGCCGTAATGTCATCATGGGTGGGCCCAATGCCTCCCGATGTGAAGACATAGGTGAAACGGCCCCGCAATTCGTTGACCGCCGCAACGATGGCCTGCTCCTCATCGCCGATGATGCGCACTTCTTTCAGATCGATACCGGCTGCGGTCAGCATATCGGCCAGATGGGAGATATTCTTGTCTTTTGTGCGCCCCGAAAGCAGCTCGTCGCCGATGGCAATCATTGCTGCCGTTATGATTTTTCCTGACATGACCTATCCTCACAGCGGTTTTGATGTGACAGGTAGCGCGCATCCCTGTCACTCGCAAGAGACTGACTGCGTTGCGTGCGCAAATGACCATTTTTGCACTTGTGGATCAGGGTTGCGATGCGCGCTTTCATTGTGTGATTTGCCAGAAAGCAGGTGGGGCCATAACGCAGGCGGGAACCATCTTCGATCAATGTCGGAAGGACCCTCAATGACGATTCCATCACCACTGGATCCGATTATGCTTGCTTCGGCATTTCTGGTCGCAATCAATCTGGCCGGTTTCCTGTTGTTTGCCTGGGACAAACATTGCGCGCGGCAGGGAAGGTGGCGGGTGAAGGAGCGCACACTTTTGCTGCTGGCAGCCCTGGGTGGAAGCATCGGAATTGTAGCCGGTCAGAGAATGCTGCGCCACAAAACCCGGAAACAACCTTTCAGGACCTATCTGGCCGCCATTGTCATTATGCAGATTGTCCTGGTGGCTGCCATGTTCTTTCCCGCCGGTCGCGACTTTATCAAGGTTGTGTTCGATGTTCTGGTTGGTGCGGCAGAGAAATCACGGCAATGACAGGGTGCCCGGAAAGTTATGCCGAAGGCGATCAATTGGAAACCAAAGCCTCACCCCGGTTTGGCTGAAGGGTCGACCAGACGGGCTTGTTGTTGCCTGTAGAGATGCGATTGGGTAGACAGGTCATCCTATGAAATCAATGGGAAGAAGGTATTTCATTCGTCAAATTTTACGCTTGGCTATTGCTATTGCAGTAATCCCATGGTCTTTTCCGATGGTGATTTTCAAGCCGCAATGATGAAGAAAATAGTACTTGTTATTATATTTCGAATGGGAATGAAAAATCGTGATTCTCAAAAATTTGTTGGGTACTTTTATTTGCGGATTGGTGTTCGCGATGCTCACTTTTCAGGCAAACGCGCAAAACGCGGGCAATCAGAATTACAGCCTTTCTGATGCAAAATATGTCTCGCCATCCAACGACAGGCGTGCGCTTGCTTATGTTGTCTGTCTGGAGGGCGCCTTTAATCGGCAGCCACGCAGACTATCCAAACAAAGAGCCCTCGATAATGCGGTTGCGGAATGTGGAAATATGGCGTTGCGCATACGCAGAGGGCAGCGCCAAAGGGCCATCGAAAACATTCGGTTGAGTGTGCTGGAATGTGGTTTCCGACCGGAGGATGCCACGCCGGGCATGGGGTGCGGCGAGGGCCATGGCGGCGATGACAACAGCTGGGTGGCCGATGTTGTCTATCCGGGCCCCCGGGTTGTCGAGGTCGGCAAGTGGCTCGAGGGTATTTCCTACGACGGCGGTTTCTTGTGGGCGGCGGAGAGCGGCCAGCGCACGACGGCCAAAATTGATTTCCAAACGGGCAGACTTGTCGAACGCTACCGGGTCGGCCGTTTGCCGGTTCAGGTTGTGGCCAATGCAAACGGCTCAGCCAATGCCCTGGTGTCCACTGACAGAAAAATCGTGCGTCTCAGGCGCAACGGCTCGATCAGGGAACTTGCCCAATTGAATGGTTGTCCCGAGGAGATGGTGTCCAGCGATCCACGCACCTTGTGGGTTCTGGCGAGCCCTGATTGCAGTTCCGGCACCAGCAATGTGATTCGTATCGATACGCGTTCAGGCCGCCAGATTGTCACCGGCGATCTTGGCGAATGGGCGTTGGATATCATCGACTTCGGGCCGGATGTGTGGGTCTCTCACGCACGCGCGTTGCCAATCAACATTGTCAACAAGGCGACGATGGACAGCCAGCCATTTTATCTTGCAAATGCGGAACTATGGTCGATGGCGAAAGATGATGATTTCATCTATGGCGGCGGCCGTCCCAACGGGACGTCCAAAAAGGGCGTTGTCGTCAAGATCAATCCGTTGAACACCTCTGAAGTGGCGAGAACCACGCTGCCGGAAATGGTCGTGCAGATCGCATCGGATGGCAAGATCGTCTATGCTCTGTCACAAAGCGGCAAGATCTGGCTTCTGTCTGCCAAGGATTTGACTTTGCTGCGCTCGGCGGTACCGGCGACCGGAACCTACCAGCCTACGGACGCCATTCTTGTGAATGGCAGACTTGTTGTTGCGTCCCAGCAATACAGGGGCGAAGATGGTGCGGTTTTGATCTTTGATGATCTGGTGCCAGCGAATTGGGATGTCGCATCAAACCCTGGTGCCTCGCCACCAGCAACCACAGGACCCAAACGTCCAAAACCTGCGTTGCCACCGGCGCATGGCTCCACCAACACGGTATTTCCGTTAAATGCAATTTCCCGCGGCGGAACGGTGCGGCGCGCGCCAAGCGTCAGCGCCGCACGAATTGGCTCGTCAGTGAATGGCGGGTCGATCACGCTGCTTGGCAACGCGGGAGGCAACTACCAGGGGTATCCATGGTTCTCCATCAGATTGCCCAATGGTCTGCAGGGCTATCAATGGGGTGGGGCAATCTGCTTGAACGGCAATGCCATTCCGGGAATCAGAAGCGCCTGCAAGTCACGCGGCAATCCAACGCAAATGAACAATGGGCGTCCTGCGGGTAAACCCGGGGGGGCTTTGGACGCGAATGATGTCGTTGTCGGCGTTTTGGATATTTTTTCAAAGATCCTGGATGAAAATCTGCAAAATAAAAACGCCGGTTCAACCGACACGCAAATCGTTGAAACGCCGTTGCGGGTTTTCGCTGGAAGAAGGGCCGTTCAGACCTCCGGCGCCCTGGCGCGCAACCAATTGACCGTTTACGCGGTGAATGGAAAGGCAGGCCAGACGCTGCAGGTAGACCTGGCAGCCACGCGCGGAGCCCCGACTTTTGAAATCTATGTCGATGAGGCCAGGAATGGTGGCAAGACGCTCGCCGGGGCCGGGCCGGACAGCAACGCAACATCCTTCAGGGGGCAATTGCCCAGCGATGGTGTTTTCAAGATTGTTGTTGGATCGATGCGCGGGGCATCGGCTTTTCAACTTTCCGTAAAGCTGGAAAAGGCGGTCACCGGCAATGGCAACAATTCCCGAAACGCCCGCTATATCGGAACCTATGAAAGCCGCACCGCGCCCACCGGCAATATTGAACGCAATGGCAATGGCCTGATGTGGACTGATTTTGATGGACGTTCATTCGCACTGACCGTGGACCGGCGCAATCGTCAGTTGGTTACCGACACGCGGCGGCCGCGTACATTCGATCTCGATATGCGCAATGGAAAGGTTATCGGATTCACGTTCGGTCGCCATACCTACACGCGCATGAAGCAAACCATCCTGCCATCGACCGGCAACCGAAACACGGGGCGTCGTCAGAAAAATTCCTGCGATCTGCGCGGAAAAATCGTCTCGACATCAGTACGCGAAGGCGCTGTTGCAACTTTTGTGAACGCACGCAACAGCGATATCCATATCTATTGGATCAGCTATCAGGGCAAGGAAGTTGACTACAGCGGCAAGGCAAACCCGTTTTTCTCCCTCGTGCCAGACCAATTTCACCAGGTCGATACCCGCGTCGGATTTGCTTTCGTCGTCGTTGATGGCCGTGGAAACTGTATTGATGTGGTTCAGACAAAGAAAATGGACAATACCTTCGAGTTTCTGGAAACTCGGTAACAGGTCCAAAGGCCTGAGCCCCTTGTCTTGCGTTCTTGTGCGCATCCAAATGAGGTTTCCCAGCGCCTATGCTAAAGGGAAAAATGATATTTGCTCGGGCAATGAACGACAGGCAGGAGGCATCCGGATGGGTTACCGTCCATCCGGGCGACAATTCAGATCATTGTGAAGTTGCATTGCCCACAGGTGAAAGGTGGCTAGCCCTGCACACCCGTGGCACAATTGAAAAACTGAACTTGCACGCGCGCCCATCCCATCAAACGAAACTGGATGATGGGTAACGACCTGAAAATGCTCACTACCTCTGGAGATACACATTGGAAAAAATTCGCAACGCATTGGTTCTTGTCAAAGCCAGTTGGCGCGTGCTGATGCTGGACACGGAACTTCTTGTATTCCCTGTCCTGTCATTGACCGTTCTGGCTGCTTTGCTCATCGCGGCTGTTGGCCCGCTCGGCATGTTCAGCAATCCGCAAGCAGCCATTGATACCATCTCCGGCACGCTTACCAATCAGCAGGAATGGGTGTTGCTGACGGTCTCTTTCATCGCCTATTTCATCGCTTATTTCGTGATGATTTTCTTCAATGCCGCGATGATCGCCTGTGTCAAGATCCGCTTTGCCGGCGGTGATCCTACCGTCATGGACGGGTTGCGCTTTTCCTCTGGGCGTCTTCCTCAGATACTTGCCTGGGCTCTGGTCGCTTCCACGGTCGGCTTTGTGCTCGGTCAGCTGGAAAAAAAGAGTAAGGGGCTCACCCGATTTCTCCTTGGCTTCCTGGGAAGCGCCTGGGCTGTTTCCAGCTATTTTGTTGTGCCTGTACTGGTATCGGAACACATCGGCCCCATCAGTGCGGTCAAACGTTCCGTTGCGATCGTCAGGAAAACCTGGGGAGAGTCTCTGGTCTCCGTTGTCGGATTGTCCGTTTTGTCAGGGATTTCCATGGTGCTTATCTTTGGGGTGTTTGTGATCGCTATGGTGATCTCGGATTCATCTCCCTATCTGGCGATTTCTCTTGGCCTGCTTGCCATTGTGCTGGGTGTTGTGAGCGGCCTGATTTTCTCCACGCTTGGGTCAATCCTGAAGGCTGCTCTCTATGTTTATGCCGTGGAAGGAAAAATCCCGGATCAATTTGATGACAATTTGATCAAAGGCGCTTTTTCCTCCAAGAAATAAGGCGGAAGCCATGTTCCATGGGGAAACCATGCCGACAGCCATTGATCCGCAGCCGTGTTGACAGCTCTGGGCTGTTCTTATGGTGTGTAAATCGTGGGCTGGAACAGCTCCGTAAAACAGCGTTACCGCAGAAACGGAAGCAGCACGTCTTCCCCAGTCCAATTCGTGTCAGCGACCTGTGCGCATATACATCCCGAGATCTTTGGCAGTCGCAGTGTTGAACCTGTCCCGCAGCGCAAGCAATTGGGCGACTTCCGTTGACAACAGGGCATGCGCTTTGGCTTCGAGGCGTGTGTTCAAAGCTTCGATTGATGGCTGTTTGGCCAGATCATGCGCAAAAGGCAGGATGGCACCAGAGGTTGTTCGAAGCGTGCCAAAAGCCTGCTGGTCACCCACTTCGCCATCGCCCACCACGGTGACTTTGCGGCCAAGATCCCTGAGTAAGGGATCGCTGGCCAGTGCATCATCATAGACGCGATCATCTGCCGTCGGTATCTCGTGAAACACCATTCCGGCGAGCCAGGCATAACTGAATTTGACTTCAAGGCCCGTGCGCGGCGCTGCGATATTGCAGACCGAGAGCCAACGGGGATTGGTTCGCAGTTCAATCGCGGAAACCTCCTGCGGATTGATCTGGTGCTCCTGGCGCAGGGTGGCCAGAGCTTCGATCATCGCATGCGTTCCGTGGCAGCAGGCATGGAACTTGTAGCTGTTGCGCAGGAAGCGGAATTGTTCCGGTGGCGCGTCGACCCAGGCGGATTGTTCATCAATCTCATCGGTATGGGTCGGCACAAACCCTTGAACGCCCATGATTCCATCATCCGCCGAGGTCAGGCCGAGAGCAGCAAGGGCAGTGGTCTCAACGCCATTGGCGGCTGAATAGCCGGCATTGAGCGGCTTGCCCATGGTGCCGAACTGTGACTTGAGACCAGCAGCCCTGCTGGCACACAGGCCAAGAGCGTTGCGCAGCTGGTCTGGTGCGAGCTTGCGCAGGCGCGCTGCGGCGATGGTTGCACCGAATGCACCGGCGGTAGCCGTCTGATGGAAACCGCGATTGTAATGGGCAGCTCCGAGAATGCACCCGATCCGGATCGCCGCCTCTGCGCCGACAAGAAAAGCGTCGGCGACCTCAGTCACACTGGCATTGACCTCCTCGCCGACGGCCAATGCAGCCGGATAAATACCCACTGACAAATGGCCGACATGATCAAAATGCGTATCGTCGTAGTCAAGCGCATGACTGATTGCGCCATTGACCATGGCGGCCATCCGCGGCGGCGCCATGTCGCCGCCAAAAAGCGAGGATGCTCCAGAGAGCCCTTCTGCATCCGCAAAGGCCCGCAATTTGATGGCAACCGGTTCGTTGATACCGGCCCGTCCGCAGAGCAACCAGTCGAAGAGGGAGATCAGCGCAAGTGCCCGCGCTTTGTCGGGCAGGGTTTCAGCGGGTTGGGGGGCGAGTGCGAGCAGATGGTCCATTGTGTTCATGATTGGCCTGTCGAGTGGGATTCGATCCAGAGACGATGTGCGTTCCAAAAGATCGCATGGAGGAGGGGGCCTGTGCAAATGCGCTTTTCATCAAAACGCTGATCCATATTGCGCTTATTGTTGTTTTGATACCCGGTAGGCAATTCCAAGGAATCATCATTCAATGAAACGATCCATGCATTGAAGGGGCAAACTCAAGGGGAGAAAATGGCAGCGGCTTCGTGATCTGCATGATGTTTGTCATTGGTTTTCTGTAACCTGCATGGCGCCCGCCACCCCATTTCTATGATCTGCTCTTGCCTGTACATTTCGGATAGGTGACGCAACCCAGGAACCGACCGTAGCGACCGGATCGCTCGACAAGCCAGCCATCGTCGCATGCCGGACAGATCGGAAAGGAGGCGCCACAGGAACAATAGGCTTCACTGGAGGAGGCGTGCCGCTCAGGCAGTCCCAGGCCACAGGTTGGGCATGCCGACAGGGAATGGCCACAGAGTTCCGCGTGCTCACATCGATACCAGGTTCGCCCGTCTTTCGTCGGGAATGCCAGAAGGTGGCCACCACATTGGCCGCAGGTCTTGTCAGGTGGCTGATCTTCATTGCAATTGGCAATTTCGTATTCCGCGTCATCCAGCAACTCGCTGACAAAGGCAGACTGTTTGGTGGCAGATCCCATCAGCGTCAGGGTGTGGCGCGCGCGGGTCATGGCGACATACATGACCCGGCGTTCTTCAGCATTCTCAAAAGGCTCTGCATCCGGGGAGACCAGGTTCAAAAGCGGATCGTCGACGATCTCCGATGGAAACCCGGTGCGCCCTCTATGGAGGTTCAGCAGAACCACATGGTCCGCTTCCAGACCTTTTGACGCGTGAATGGTTCGAAACGAAACATCGAGATTGGGGAATTTTTTCCGCAAATCGTTCAAGCCAATGGGAGCGAGATATCTATACCTGCCAAGGAGGAGGATGCTTGCCTTCTTGCCTGCTGATTTTGCCTGTTGCGATAGCCCTCGAAGCACATTCTCAAGTTTGGCGTCGGCGTTATGACGGAATGTCGACACGACACTGACAGCAGGTGCCGCAGCCTTTCCCGCTGGTATGACTGTTTTTTCTATCTGCGCGGGGTTCTTCAAGACAAATTTACGGGCCGCATAGGCGATTTTGTCAACCGAACGAAAGGTTCTGCCCAGATCGACGGTTCGGTGCACCGCTGTCTGACCGCCGAATTGGCCACCGAACTCAGCGCCGAAATTGCGCATGAGATTGATATCGGATCCGGCAAACCGATAGATCGACTGCCAATCATCCCCAACCGCGAAAACGCGGGCGTCCTGATGCTGTGCTTTTAACGCCTGAACAAGACGGCCACGGCTGCGGGAAATATCCTGAAATTCGTCTACCAGAATATGCCGAAAGGTGCTGCGGTATTGTCCTGATTCAACGTATTGTGACGCCCGCAGGATCATATCTTCGAAGTCGATACGGTCACCAAGGCGCTTTTGATACGCGCCATAAACCGGCTCAAAGATCGATAGAAATGCCTTCGCGCGGCGTCCGAGTTTCAGCGTCCGTTGCTTGGCCTCGCAGTCCGCCATGGTGTAGCCGCCGCCTTTGTAGTGGCGGAGAAAGGTCCCGAGCAATTGAATGAAACTGTCGAGTTGGTTCAGATCGGCGACTTGATCAAACAGCGTTTCACGCGAGCGTGGTTCGAGCGTTTCAAAGGGTGCCAATTTTTCCGCCAGCGCTTCCAGCAGGCAGTTCTCCTCGCGTTCATAGCTGAAAGTTTCAATCAATGTCGTTTCATTGGCTGCGTGGACGTCTCGCTTCCAGGCCATGTCCGCCAAATAGTCTTCGCGGTTTATGTATGGCGCGGTTGAAAGTTGGTACGATCCGTCGGGTGTCATGGTGCGTCTTACGCCGAAGTGTTCGATGTAGACGCCACTTTTCGTCAGGCGGAAGTCGGGGCAATAGTTGCGACGGCCGGCATCGGAGATGTCGTGTTCGTAGTCTGGCTCGTATTCGTATTCGATGCCGTTTTCATAGAGCCAGTTGGCGATTACAAGCTCCTCGAAACTTTTGACTCGTTCGCCTTGCAGGGTCCGCAGATCGGCCTTTTCGATGTATGTGTAGAATTCGTGCTTTTTCTTGAAATCCCATTCACTTTTCTCATCCAGCCTGACGTATGAGAACCATCCAATTATTGCCCTCGATACCTCTGAAACCGTTGCTACCAGGCTCCTCAGGATTTCCTTGAGCAGTGCCAGAAAGGCCTTGTCATCACTGGCGTGCGCAGCCAGTGCCGGTTTGCTGCCTTCGACTATGCCAATAATGTCATAGGCCAGTGCGTGAAATGTTCGCGCTTCCAAAGGCTCGCCACAGGACAGCTTGATGCGCTCTGACATCTCATTGGCGGCGTCTCTGGCGAAGGCGAGCAGGAGAATTTCCTCAGGCTTTCGTCTGCCTGACTTGAGCAAATAGGCCGCCTTGGCTGTGATGACGCTTGTCTTTCCCGAGCCTGCGCCGGCAAGCACCAGGGTCGCATCTTCATCGGTGATGATGGAAAGCCTTTGTTCCGGCGTCAGCGGGTTTTTGTCGAATGTGTCGAAAAATGCCTGCCACTGGACAAGTTCCGTCTTTTCGAAGCGCGCAATGGCCTGATTGCGCAGAGAACCGGGATCCTCAATGAAGTCACGGATCTTTTTAACCTGTTGGGAATGCGCCTTGCCTAACGCTTCGGAAGGAAGTTTTGAAAACAGTATTGTGTCGAGCGCGCGGGCCTGCTCAAGTAGTGGTGCAAGAACACAGGCGGCGGGATAGCGGGTTGGCAGGTCCAGTGCGTCCAATGCGCTCAAAATCGCATCAATCTCACTGCGCTTTTCCTCGAATAGTTCCACATTGAAGGCGATCCAGTCTTCCTGGACATGCCGCACAAAATTGTGTGCATTCTGGTGATCCACGCCCTTGAGAGCGATGTTGCTGCCGTCGTCAATCTGGATTCTGATCGTCGTTGCCAGCAAACCATGTGTTGTGGCGGGAGAGGCTGCAACGTTGCTCAGCTGAATCTTCCGGTTTCGCCGGGCATCGATGAGCAGTTCACGGTCACGATATTCCATGCCTCGGGCATGCATCCCGAATGGATTGAAAAGAAGCGACAGGAACGGTTTGGGTCGTATGCGCATCAGATGAGTAAGCTCGCTTGGAAGAACACCGCCTTAAGCGCTGCGCTTGCCGTGCGTTTAGACCGGGATTGAATTTGTATCGGCGTTTTAAGTCATACGAAAGACTGTAGAGCAATCATCAAGGGAAAGTTGTTTGCAGTTTGATTGCATAAAAATGGTGCCCCCTGCCGGACTTGAACCGGCAAACCCATTCGGGTGACAGATTTTAAGTCTGTTGCGTATACCAATTTCGCCAAGGGGGCACGCGTGCCTACTGGTAATTATCCATCACAGGATTGCAACCCCTGTTGTCTTTCGCCGGCATTTTTCATTGAATTTCCAGCGGACCATTGTTGCAAGGGGCAAAATGTGCAAATCCCATCGCAGGATACAGAACCCGTCGATAAAACGGTCTCCGGTCAATAATTTGCAGGATAATTCAGCCGGCGCAAAGCGATAGGGGCCGATCCCGCTCTGGTCTTGGTGCGGTTGGCGTGATTCGCGATCGTCTGTCCTGGCCGATATGCCTTGGATGCGAGGCTTTCGGCATCGCCGCACTGATAACTGAAATGGAAAACATGACATGAATAATGCTGTTGACGATGCCAGGGACGCAATGCGGGAATTGTTTGCGCCGACGCCGCTGCAATACAATGATTTTCTTAGCGGCAAATATGGTGCGAACGTCTATCTCAAACGTGAAGACCTGACCCTGGTGCGATCCTACAAGATTCGCGGTGCGTTCAATTTCTTTCGCAAGGCGCTGCGTGTGGATCAACCGCCGCAGCGGTTTGTCTGTGCCTCTGCTGGCAATCACGCGCAGGGTTTTGCCTATGTATGCCGGCACTTCGAGAAATCCGGCGTGGTCTATATGCCCGTGACAACACCGCCGCAAAAAATTGCAAAAACCAAGGCCTTTGGTGGCGCCTTCATTGAGGTGCGGCTGGTCGGCGACATTTTTGACGAATGTTATGATGCTGCCAAGGCCTATGCAGAAAGCGATGGTGCCATGATGGTGCCACCCTTCGATCACGCGGATATCATTGAAGGGCAGGCCACTGTTGCATCGGAAATCGTCGCCCAATTGCCGAAGGGTGCGCATGCGGACCTGATGATCATTCCCGTCGGCGGGGGCGGGCTGTCGGCCGGCATGACCACCTATCTGTGTGATCAATATGCCAGCCAGACCTTCCTGTTTTGTGAACCGGCGGGTGCGCCGAGCCTGAAGGAAAGCCTGAAGGCCGGGCACCGGGTAAAGCTGAAGCAGGTCGACAATTTTGTCGATGGCGCAGCTGTTGCCGAGATCGGGGAGCAGAATTTTGAAGCCCTGAAGCATTTTAGTGCAGATCAGGTCATGCTGATCGCGGAAAATGCTGTTTGTGTGACCATTACGGAATTGCTCAATATTGAAGGCATTGTGCTCGAACCGGCCGGGGCGCTGGCCATTGCAGCACTTGAGGAGATCGGCAAAAGCGCGCTGGCTGGCAAGACCGTTGTGGTTATCGTCTCGGGTGGAAATTTCGACTTCGAAAGGCTGCCGGACGTCAAGGAACGGGCCATGCGCCATCTGGGCCTGAAAAAATATTTTGTCTTGAGACTGGCGCAACGGCCGGGTGCATTGAAGGATTTCCTCAACATGCTCGGGCCGGAGGATGATATTGCACGGTTTGAATATCTGAAGAAGTCGGCGCGCAACTTCGGCTCCATCCTGATTGGAATCGAGACGCGGAATTCCGACAATTTTGATCGTCTGACAAAGGCATTCGATGATGCGGGTTTGCGTTACGAGGATATTACCGATAATGAGATTCTCGCCAGTCTGATTATCTGATTGCCCAAATTTTCATCATTTTGGCAAGCGACATTCAATCGGCGTGGATTTAGGGGGATGCCTATGCCTGGTGTTGAAAAATCGATGTTTTGTCTGACTACGGGCGCAGTCTCCCGCGTTCGGACCCGTTGCGGATTGGCAGCCCGAATGACGAAGGACGGTGTCTGAATGGCCGGTATTGCAGCGCTTGTCACAGCCTATATTTTTTCCCAGTTCTACCGGTCTTTTCTGGCTGTACTGACGCCGATACTGGGCTCTGAGCTGGGGGCGGACAAGGCGGATCTGTCGCTTGCTTCCGGCGCTTGGTTTCTGACATTTGCGCTGATGCAATTTGTCGTTGGCGTTGCGCTCGACCGCTTCGGTCCCAAAAGAACTGCGACCATCATATTCGGTCTTGGTGCCGGTGGCGGTGCCTTTCTGTTTGCAGCAGCGACCTCACCAACAGCTATCATCATCGCCATGGGCTTGATCGGCATCGGCTGTTCGCCTGTCTTGATGGCCGCATTTTTCCTTTTTGCCCGGCGTTTTGCATCGGCGCGATTTGCTATCCTTTCATCGTGGTTTGTGGCCCTTGGGACAGCAGGCAACGTTATTGGCGCCAAGCCGCTGGCGATCGCCGTGGACCTTGTCGGATGGCGGGAAACCATGACCGGTCTGGGGGCTGTCACCTTGCTGACAGCGGCAGCCATTTTCTGGCTGGTCAAGGATCCTCCGGTTGAAAAGAGTCAGGGGAAAGACGCAGGCTTTTCCGGCTATTTCGCATTGCTGAAAATCCCGGCCCTGTGGTTCGTCATACCGCTGATTGCCATCAATTATGCGCCTTCGGCCGGCATACGCGGTCTTTGGGTTGGCCCCTATCTGTCCGATGTCTACGGCGCCTCGACGCAGATCATCGGCAATGTTTCGCTGTTCATGGCCATATCAATGATCATAGGAGCCTTCCTCTACGGGCCGATGGACACGCTGTTTGGTACCCGCAAATGGGTGGCGTTTTTCGGCAATCTTTGTGGCATGCTGGCGCTGCTCGTGCTTGCCACATTCCCGATACAGCCGCTCTGGCAGGTGACCATCCTGTTGTTTGCCATTGGCCTGTTCGGTTCGAGCTACGGCGTTCTGGCGGCCCATGCGCGCTCATTCTTTCCCGTTCACCTCACCGGCAGGGGGGTGACACTGATGAACTTTTTCACCATTGGCGGGGTCGGGCTGGTGCAATTTGTGATGGGGCAGGCGGCGGATTCCAACTTCAATCCGGTGCAACCGGAGCAGACATTCAGTCTGCTGTTTTATGTCTATGCGGCACTGACCGGAGCGGCATTGCTCATCTATTATTTCTCAGCTGACAGCAAGCCCGGGGAAAATTGATGCGGACCATCTTGAAATGGTTCACCCCGGAGATGGCGCTAAAGCCCGTTTATCCAGTCGGTGATGAGCGTTGCTACTTCCTCGGTGGTGGAAGGTGACATGGCGTCACCAGCGATCACGTGATGATTGGGATCGCCGCTGTTTTCAATCAGCACAGTCTCGGTCTTTGCACCCCATTTTTCCGCAATTGCTTTGGTGATGTCCGGGCGCACCACTGCGTCCATTTGGGAATAGATGAAGAGGGCCGGTATCTGGATATTGTGGATTTCGGCCTTGTTGGACAGTTTCACCAATTCGGCCATCGGCAGCAATGCGCTGCTGGGGTATTCATGGGTCCAATTGTGCCGATGCAGCTCATTGGCCGGTTCAAACGCGTATCGTTTTCCTGCGATCAGCTCGACGAGCTGCCTGGCCCAGGGCATCGTCAGCATTGAAGCTCCAAACCCCTGCACGCCGTAATTCGGCGAAATGTTCACCACACCAACCACATCGGCAGCCAGTCTGGGTTTGGCAGCAACCCAGGTCGTCAGCGTTCCGCCGGTGGACGTGCCGATGAGGATGACCTTCTCGCCAATCCTGCGTCCGATCTCGATGGCCTCGGCAATATCGTTGAGCCAGCCCTGAACTGTTGCCTCGCCCATGGCGTCGCCGGTTCGCCCATGGCCTTGAAGCCGGGTGTAGTAGAGATTGGCGCCGAGGTCAGCGGCAATGATGTCCGGAAGTGGGCGCACTTCGCCCGAAGAGGCTGAAAAGCCGTGCACATAGACGATGGACAGCGGGGTTTTTGCCTTGGAGTTCGGATAGGCCCAGACGATCTGCTTTTGCAATCCCGATCGAATGTCGTCGAATTTTTCTTCCTGACGGGCAAGATAGGCGTCGATATCATCGCCGATTGCCGCGCCATTGAAGACAATTTTTGTATTCACTGGTGTGCGCGGTCCCATGAAGAATGCAATGGCGCCCGCTACGATCAAGGCAACAAGAGCATAGAAAACGAGGGTCATCTTGGATCGTCTGGCCATGATTTTCTCCGGAGTTTGTTACGACAGTCAACAGCGCGGCTGAGGCCACTCGTCAATGCAGGTCCACAGCAATATTCGGGCGGTCTATTACCTCACGCAGTGCGAAGGATGAATTGATACGCACCACATGGGGCAGGGCGGAAAGCCATTCCTTGTGAATGCGTTCATAATCCTGCAGGTCCCGGGCTGCAATGCGCAGCAGGTAATCATATTCGCCCGACATGAGGTAACATACCATCACATTCGGACAGCGTTTGACGGCTGCCTCAAATTCGCGGAGTATTTTTTCATACTGCCCGGAAAGCGAAATGTGGACGACTGCCGTCATGGAATAGTTCAGGGCCCGATTTGACAGCCGGGCATGATAACCCTTTACGATGCCGGATTTCTCCAGAATATCGAGCCTTCGTGAACAGGCTGAGGCTGACAGACCAACCCGCTCCGCCAGGTTGGCATTGGATATCCGACCGTCCTCCTGAAGGGTGTTCAAAATGGCGATATCAATGGCATCAAGCTTGTCCATTGGTGGTTTCTTCCAATATTTTATATTTCACGCAAGGATAGTTGAAAAAACCTATCGATGCAAACAGCCTTCGCAAGGACATTTCATGTCTGCTGTGGTGATATATTGGTCGATGAGAGCGCCTGTCGGTGCGACGAACCCAATGAAGGAACGCAGATGCGAGTTGGTTGCCCAAAGGAAATCAAGAACAATGAATATCGTGTCGGGCTGACACCGGGGTCGGTGCGCGAATATGTTGCGCATGGTCATGACGTCATCATTGAAACCAATGCAGGTCTCGGCATTGATGCCGATGACGGTGCCTATCAGGCAGCCGGGGCAAAGATTGTTGGCAGCGCAAGGGACGTTTTTGAACAGTCGGACATGATCGTCAAGGTCAAGGAACCGCAGCCGTCGGAATGGGCGATGTTGCGCGAAGGCCAGTTGCTCTACACCTATCTGCATCTGGCTCCCGATCCAGCCCAGACCAAGGGTCTGATTGAATCGGGTTGCACAGCGATCGCCTATGAAACGGTAAGCGATGAGCATGGCGGTTTGCCGCTGCTTGCGCCGATGTCGGAAGTGGCCGGACGTCTGGCCATTCAGGCCGGAGCGACAGCATTGCAGAAGATCAATGGCGGGCGCGGCGTTCTGCTGGGCGGTGTGCCCGGAGTTCTGCCGGGCAAGGTAACGATCATCGGTGGCGGTGTTGTTGGTCTGAATGCCGCCAAGATGGCCGTTGGACTTGGCGCGGATGTGACAATCCTTGATCGTTCCATTCCACGGCTTCGTCAGCTGGATGATATTTTCAACGGACGTATTCATACGCGGTTTTCGACCATCGAAGCGCTTGAGGATGAGGTTTTCTCCGCTGATGTGGTGGTTGGCGCCGTTCTGATCGCGGGTGCTGCGGCACCCAAGCTGGTCACCCGTGAAATGCTTACCGGCATGAAAAAAGGGTCCGTCATTGTCGATGTTGCCATCGATCAGGGCGGTTGCTTTGAAACGTCACACGCGACAACCCATTCCGATCCGACCTTTGAGGTCGAAGGCATCATCCATTATTGTGTGGCCAATATGCCGGGCGCCGTTCCGGTGACGTCAGCCCATGCGCTGAACAATGCAACGCTTTATTACGGCCTGCAACTGGCGGACAAGGGGCTGAAAGCCATTGCCGAGAATCGTCATCTTCGCGCCGGCCTGAATGTGCACCGTGGCCGTATCACCAGCAAACCGGTGGCGGACGCTCTGGGCTATGAATTGGCAGAACCGCTTGCCGTTCTCAAGTCTGCCTGATTGGGCTGACTTGAGCCAATATCTTGCACCTGAAAAACCGCGCTGCAGCAAAGGCAGCGCGGTTTTTCATTTTAGCGGTATGCAATATCGGTAATACGGCGCAGCGTGACCCGGCGATTGCGCCAGTCTTCATAGGGGGTGGGCACAAGCAGATCTTCCTCACCATAGCCGACGGTTTCAAGCGCATGATGGGGAACGCCGTAGTAACCTACGAGGACTGCGCTCAGCGAATTTGCCCGCTGCTCGGAAAGAAGCATATTGTTCCAATCGGATCCCACGGCATCCGTATGACCTTCAATCAGAAACAGTTCGCCACGGTTGCGGCGCAGAATACGCTTCATGGCATCGGCAATCTGCTCCACCTTCCAAAGTTCTCCGTCAGGTATGCGGGCTGATGCAAAGGCAAAGTTCAACGATTGTATTTCGATGGACGGTGCATTGTGGCGCAGGGATTTGCGGCGCTTGATTTCCTGAATGCTGTTTTTCTGTGACGGCTTGATACGTTTGATTGTCGGTGCGCTCAGGCTTTTTTCGATAGAAAGCGCTGATGGTGCATTCTTGCTGAACTTGTCGGTTGCAGCGTGTATCGCTTTTGGCATGTGCTTCTTTTGAGGAGCCCATTTTTCAATCTGTTCAGCTTTGGCCGTGACGGGCAGGGTTAAAGCGGCGGCAATGGCTGTCAGAAAAGTGCGGCGGTGCATGGTCTGTTTCCCTTTCATCATCGAACCGGCGCAATGGCGGGTCCCTTGGTCGATGGGGAAACGATAGACGGGTGCGGCTGAAGCGGGGATGAACGGCCTATTCATCCAAACAAGAGTTTCGGGCTCAGCACATTTTTATCAGCCGCAGCAGGTCTGCATCGCTGAGCGGGTGGATGAAGGTCTCGCTTTGGCCGATCGGGGAAAATCCAAATTTCTGATAAAGCGGCAGGGCAGCGCTGTGGTCCAAGGTGCAGGTATTGACCGTTACCCGTAGCGGGTCGCTATCCCAGGCCGCGTCCAGTGCCTGCGCCAGGAACCAGCGGCCTAATCCGCGTCCCTTGGCATGGTTCATCAAGCCGAAATATTCCAGATTGACCGTTTTGGAGTCTGTTTTGCACAATTCGAAAAAGCCGGCCGGCGCACCATTGAGGTAGAGCACGTGGACGGAGGCCTCAGGCGCATGGACGACCTTTTCCAGTGCATTGTCATCCAGGCGAAGGCGGGCGACCCAGTGCAATTCCCTGCCGGTGCGAATTTGCAGGTAGCGGTAAAAGTGCAGCGGTATTTTTGAAACGCGCATCAGGGCGGCATGCTGATTGACCGGCATTGGATAGAACAGCTTCGGACGGTGCAATTGCTCCAGATAGGTGACCACGGTTTTGATGGGAGGGGGCGCTTTGGCCATCATGCGTCACCGGTTGCTACGGGTGTGTCTTCCCTCGAACCCCATTCCGACCATGAGCCGTCATAGAGTTGGAGTTCCTGGTGTCCGAGTGATTCCAGCGCAAGCGTGATGACTGCGGCGGTAACACCCGAACCGCAGGTGGTCACGACTGGCTTCGACAGATCAATCCCGGCTTGCGTGATGACATTGCGCAGCGCATCCAGGGCAAGCAATTGCCCGTCGCTCGAAAGGCTGAAAACCGGCACATTGCGGGCGCCCGGCATATGGCCGGATCGCATGCCTTCCCGTGGCTCCGCGTCGGCACCGCTAAACCGCCCGGCACTGCGGGCATCGGCAATCTGCATGGAGCCGGTGTCAACGGTTGAGCGCATATCAGCCAGGGTGGCAACGGCCTGCCTGTTGAAGACAGCCTGAAAGATCCCTCTGACAGTTTGTGGAATGTCATCCGTGACCGGCAGACCGGCCTCTTTCCATCGGTCAAAACCGCCATCAAGAACGAAGACATTCGGCGCGCCCATGGTCCGCAGCAACCACCATACGCGTGGTGCGGTGAACATGCCCGGACCATCATAGACGATGATCGTATCACTGTTTGACAGCCCGAGATCGCTCACCAGTGCGCCAAAGGCCTCCGGCGAGGGAATTGTATGCGGCAGATCCGAAGCGGTGTCCACGACAAGGTCCTGGTCGAAAAATACGGCACCGGGAATATGCCTGTTGCGATATTCTTCCTGCGCATTGCGGTTTTGCATCGGCAAATACCAGGAGGCATCGACAATCTTCAGGTCCGATTGTCCGAGCCGCTGCTCAAGCCATTGTGCAGACACGACAAATTTGCTTCTTTCGACCATGATGTTCTCGTCCTGCCTGTTCAACCCGGTATGTCACCGAAGCGAATTCTGAAGCGGCGGTTTTCGCGCCCTTTTTTCTCGATCTTGCCGATGTGGATTGCACCGACCTCTTTCGTCTCTGATACATGTGTGCCACCACAGGGCTGGCTGTCAATTGCCGCATTGTCTCCGATGCATACAAGCCTGATGCGACCGGTGCCGCGTGGAGGGCGGACATTCTTGGATTTGACAAGACCGGGATTGGCTTCAAGCTCGGCTTCGTCGATCCACCTTGTGAATATCGGATGGTTGGCCGAGACCAGCGCCATCAGTTGTTCACTGATGGCGTTTTTGTCAACGGCTTCGCTCATGTCGAAATCAATCCGACTTTCATCCTCGCCGACGGATGCGCCGGTGATGGGGAAGGGACAAACAACGGTCAGCAGGTGGCAGGCCGTATGCATGCGCATGAGCTTGTAGCGCCGGTCCCAGTCGATATGTTGAACCAGCTTTTCTCCCGCCAGCGCCAGGGGCTGGCCATTGGCGGGGAGGTGGACGATTTCAGCCTTTGACCGACCGTTGACGGTTGCAGCGATTTCGATTCGTGAACCGTCTGCCCGTTCAAGAAAACCGATATCGCCTGGTTGGCCGCCGGATGTGGCATAAAAACACGTCTGGTCAAGCAGAATGCCGCCACGATCATTGATGGCCACAACCGTGCCTTCCGCGGTGGAAAGATAGGAATCTTCCAGAAACAGGGGATTTGTCTCGATCATGTTCAAACCGCCTCATAGGGAACAGTGATGTCGCTCGTCTGCTCCATCCAACCAGGCACTGGCAGTTGTTTTTCTCGCAGAAATTGTGGATTGAACATTTTGGTCTGGTAGCGGTTGCCGTAGTCACACAGCACGGTGACAATGGTGTGTCCTGGTCCCATTTCCCGCGCCATATGCATGGCGCCGGCGATGTTGATGCCGGACGAGCCGCCAAGGCACAGACCTTCTTCTTCAATCAAATCATAGACAATGGACAGGGCTTCCGCATCCGCAATTCGATAGGCCAGATCAGGCGTGAAACCTTCCAGGTTTGCCGTGATCCGTCCCTGGCCAATACCTTCCGTGATCGAATTTCCCTCTGATTTCATCACACCACTCGTGTAGTGACTGTAAAGGGCTGCGCCATGCGGGTCTGCAAGGGCGATCTTGATATCAGCGTTGAATTCCTTCAGGCCAAGGCTGACTCCGGCAAGCGTACCGCCAGAGCCAACCGCACAGACAAAACCGTCCACTTTGCCATCGGTATCGCGCCAGATTTCCGGCGCCGTCGTTTCCACATGGGCCTGCCGGTTGACGATATTGTCAAATTGATTGGCCCAGATGGCGCCGTTGGGATCGTCAGCGTTGATCTGCTGGGCAAGCCGTCCGGACAGGCGCACATAATTGTTGGGGTTTTTATAGGGCGCCGCAGGCACTTCGATCAGTTCGGCGCCCAGAAGGCGGAGCGCGTCTTTCTTTTCCTGACTTTGTGTTTCGGGAATCACGATGACGGTGCGATACCCCAGCGCCCTGGCCACCATGGAAAGGCCGATGCCGGTATTGCCTGCCGTTCCCTCGACGATAACGCCGCCCGGTCGCAAGAGGCCCTTTCGCTCAGCGTCTCGAATGATGAACAGTGCGGCGCGATCCTTGACCGACTGGCCTGGATTGAGAAACTCGGCTTTGCCCAGAATGGTGCAACCTGTCAGTTCGGATGCTTTCTTGAGTCGGATCAACGGCGTATTGCCGATAGCATCCAGTACAGATTGTAATACGGTCATGATCGAATCCCGGTTGAATTGATGCAACACTATTTGGCCCCTTGTGGATTATCAACAAGGGGCTGGACAAGAAATGGTGTTTGTTCGGGCCGCGCAGATCGGGAAAAAATTTTCAAAACAGCAGAGCAATTGCCGTTTAGGATAAGAGAGATCAGTTCCTCTCGTAAATGACCTGGCGGACATTGATGTTTTCAGCGCGAAAACCGGCTTCGCAATAATGCAGGTAGAATTCCCACAGTCGTTTGAACCGTTCATCGAAGCCCAGAGGGCTGATGGTTGGCCATGCATCCCAAAATCGGTCGCACCAGTCCGACAAGGTTCTGGCATAGTCCTGAGCAAAGGCCCGATGCCCGGACAGGTGCAAATTGGCCTTGTGCGCCAGATCTTCGAGGATTTCCATCGTGGGCAGCATGCCCCCGGGGAAAACGTAGCGCTGGATGAAGTCCGGGTTCCTGCGGTAATTCTCATAGGCGTCTTCGTGGATTGTGATGATCTGCAAGCCGGCACGACCGCCCGGTTTCAGACATTCATTGAGCTTGGAGAAATAACCCTGCCAGTATTTTTCACCAACCGCTTCAAACATTTCGATCGATGCGATGTGGTCATAAACCTGCTGCTCTTCACGATAGTCCTGGAACTTCAGCTCGACCCGGTCTGACAGGCCAGCCTTGTGGATACGCGCTCTGGCATAATCCAACTGCTCGCGGCTGATCGTCAGTCCGGTGACGCGGGCGCCGATTTCGCCAGCCGCATATTCGGCAAAACCGCCCCAGCCACAGCCGATCTCCAGCACATGACTGTCCGGTGTGATGCCGATGGCTTCGGCCAGCGCCTTGTATTTGGCTGTCTGAGCGCTTTGCAGGTCATTGGCGCCGGTCTGGAACAGGCCCGAAGAATAGGTCATGCTGGGGTCGAGCCATTTTTCATAGAAGGCGTTGCCCAGATCATAATGGGCCGCAATGTTCTTTTTCGCCCGGGTTTTGGTGTTGGAGCGGAACAGATGGCGCAGGCGCTCAATCAGATGGGCGATCCCGCGGGCGCCACTGGCCACATAATTGCCAATCTCGACATTGACCAGAAACAGCTCCAGAAAGGTCGGGATATCAGGGCTTTCCCAGTCACCATCCATGTAGGTTTCAGCGACACCGATGGTGCCGCGCTGGAAGGCGCTGTAAGGCAGGTTCCAATTGTGCAGAACCAGCTCCGCTTCGGGACCTGGCTGCTGTCCCTCAAACCGCAACCGCCGTCCGTCCGGTGTCCGAAGTTTCAAAATGCCGCGCTGCATACTGGCCAGCGAGCGAAGAACGAGTTGTGCCTTCCAGGGAAGTCCCTTGAGATGGCTGCCAATACTATCCGTTGAAACGACTTCGATCCGGTCGTTTGTTGGTGCTTCGGAACCGATCATCATCCTGCGTTCTCCCGTATGCATATATTCAAGCGCATCCTCTTGTATCAAAACGGGATGCTTTTCTTTCTCCAGCCGGTTACAAGCGATGCCGGTTTCAAGACTGTCAAATACATGCCCGGGATACGCTTGCCTGACCCTGCCAATTCCATATAGGGCGGGATCAGAAAACCTCCATATTCCACATTGTTCATATAGAAATGCGTTTTAGCAAGAGGCATGTGCGCCAGCTACACACAAATGGATAGCCCATTGTGTTCCAAATGCAGCAGTTTGCGGGGGCTTTGTCGTTGTAACTCCGGCAAGTCAAAGCAAAGTCTTGCTGGAATAGGTTTCAAAGGCCGTGGACAAGCAACAGCCCTTGTCGGACAAATGCAGAATGAAAAGTCCTGTCGGCAATGGAAGGGCAAAGGCGCAGCAAGCCCAATGGGCCCAGAGCAAGCACCGCCATGATAACATCAATCTCCGCATTGGCTCCGATCATTGCGATTGCAAATCCTTTCCTGGCAAACAGCCAGGTCAGATCTTGCTAAGCCTTATGCGGCTTTGCCTTGAATGGCTTTTCCCTTCGCCGAGCTCAATCACACTGGCTGGATGACTTGGGCTGGATCACTCGGGCCCAATCACTCAGGTTTGCCAAGGAAGTCACGTTTGCCGATCTCTACGCCATTATGGCGCAGGATGTTGTAGGCAGTGGTCATGTGAAAATAGAACTGCGGCGTGACGAAGGACGACAAATATTGCGATCCTATGAATTGAATGTCACCGGCACGCATTTTTAATGTTACTGTGCGGTCCTCTGCCCCTTCAAAGGCGGCCTCGGGAATACTTTTCATGAAATCCAGTGTCTTTTGAATGCGGGCGTGCAATTCGGCAAATGTGGTTTCAACGTCTTCATGGCTGGGTATTTCAGTTTGCGAAAGCCGCGCCGCAGCGCCCTTGGCCGTGTCACAGGCCACCTGAACATTTCTGGTAAAGGTGAACATGTCGGGGAACAGGCGCGCTGAAAGCAGGGCTGAGGGGTCAATGTTGCGTTTCTCGCAATGCGCCTCGGCTTTGGACAATATCGCGGCAAGGGCGTGAAGCGAATGCGAAAGAGTTGGAACGGGAGACTGCATGGCTGAATTCCTGTCGTGCAACGCGATATTGCGCATTTGAAATATGGAAGCAGCAATAGCAAGGTTCATCGCATTGGCAATAGTCGCCAAGCCGATAGATCTGAAAGCGGTTCAGGAAAAGGCCAGGATGTATGACGGATTTGGCATGTCGATCGTCAGGGGAAGGGCGGTCAAATCCATCGGGTTAGCAAGGCCTGGGTGGGCCTTGGCCGTGCAACAGTGAAATCGGTGGTCCGACACCGCATCATGGGCGCGTCGGCCTGTATGCGGCTGCTACGGCCGATCCTGATGGTGTTCCGGTCAGTGGCCAGCCAGGGCAATGGAACGAAGCGGTGATGGTCCGACGATTCGTCAATTCTTATGATAGCGGAGCGCATCGTGCCAATTGCATGAGCCGAGATGTCTAAGGCGCAATTGAGTCTTGGCTTGGCCGGATATTCCGTGATTCGGACACAGTCACCCATGAAGCGAATATGCTGCCATGGGTTTTTGGTAAAAACCTGCCGACAAAGTCGCAAGGCGCCGATCAATTGCGGAGCAATCTGAATACAAACACAAATTGGGTCTTAATCGAATCCGGGGGCACCCTCTAAACATTGTCTATG
>TARA_R110001599_G_scaffold351968_1_pt1 | contig 37440 bp, 29 predicted proteins | sample TARA_R110001599 | Tara Oceans TARA_R110001599 (sample SAMEA4398360) | marine metagenome | biome: Polar Biome; feature: [MES] marine water layer (ENVO:01000295) within the mesopelagic zone...; material: water (ENVO:00002006), including particulate matter (ENVO:01000060) such... | reverse complement strand
CTGACATTGTCAGGGCGGAGAAATTCTATTACATAATCCGGGTTAAAATGTCATTTCCTTATCTAAAAGAATGCGAAGCTGTGATGGATTACATCCATTTTCAAATAGCAATTGAAACCCGATCTTATAGTTTAATGACCGACAATTTTGATCAGTTTGAAGACATAGAAGAAGAACAATTACCAGTTGACAAAAATAAACTCCACGATTGGACCCATTTTGCAGGACTGTATGCTGCAGAGCATGTGGCAGCAACAGAGTTTGTCATTGGTGCAACTTTTGTTGCATTAGGAGCCAAAACAATGGACATCATGTTGGGGCTATTGATTGGTAATGTCTTGGCTGTTCTCAGCTGGACATTTATTACTTCGCCCATTGCGGTGGATACTAGACTAAGCCTCTATACCTATCTCAATAAAATTGCCGGAGATTCGATGACCAAGCTCTACAATTGGGCCAATGTTATCATCTTTTCGGTTATTTCTGCTGCCATGATTACGGTCTCAGCGACAGCCGTTCGTTTTGCTTTTGATATTCCCGCCCAGTTGAACTGGTACCCTACCAATGCCTGGTTTATATTGATTGTTTTTGCGGTAGGAATTGTTGTGGTAACGATTGCTTTATATGGTTTTAATGCCGTTTCTGAATTTTCAAGTATTTGTGCACCCTGGTTGTTCGTGATGTTTACAAGTGGAGCAATGGTGCTTTTGCCTGCATTGAGCCTTGACGTTTTGGACAAGACCTTACCTGCTGGCTGGGATGATTTTATTACTTTGGGAAATCAATCCATTTGGACAGGAATAGATAGTAACGGAGAGCCTGGTATTGGATTGGTTGAAGTCATTGGTTTTGCCTGGGCAGCAAATACCATTACCCATTTTGGGCTTATTGATATGGCACTTTTACATTTTGCGAAGAAGAAGTCTTATGGACTGGCTACAAGTACGGGGATGATGTTTGGGCATTATGTTGCATGGATCGCTGCGGGGATTATGGGGGCTGGTGCAGCTGTCATTTTAGGGAAATCAATAGTGGAACTAGATCCCGGAGATGTGGCTTATTATGCCCTCGGTTGGTCTGGGTTTGTAATCGTGATTGTGGCGGGATGGACCACCGCTATTACCAACCTTTACAGAGCTGGCTTGGCTGCTCAGGCAATTTTTTATACCCATTCGCGAAAGAAAACAACCATAGTAGTGGGTTTGGTCACCATCGTTATCGCTTGTTTTCCTTTCGTATTCTCACAAATACTTCCGCTCCTAACCTATGCAGGGTTGTTGGTTGTCCCAGTAGGGGCCATCGTATTTGCAGAACACCAAATTTTTCCCAGAATAGGGTATACCCGGTATTGGCTGTCCTATCGCCAATTGGCATTCAGTACACCTGCCGTAGCTGCTTGGGGATTGGGTTTAGTGTTTGGATTTGGACTAAATGCACTCAATGTAATGTCCTTCTTTTACTTATTTATTCCTACATGGATATTTACAATTCTGATTTATACCATCCTGGCAGCTCGCTATGGTGCCAAACAGAAATACCCAGAGGCTGAGGAAAAGGAAAAATTACGGAATGAAAATATTGCTATATTTCAGGAGGAAAAATCAAAATTAGAATTCCCGCATAAAAGTGATAAATCAATTTTCTCAAGCGTGTTAAATGGCATAGGCATTATAGCACTTCTCATTACTTTGGTTTTGGCTTCTATTGTCCTTTTTGGTAGTGCCAATGAAACTATCTATTTAGAGAACAGAGAAGTATTTTATCGTTATGCATTTATTTGTACTGTAACCTATTTTGTTTTGGCCTATTGGGATTTATTACGAGGAAAGCAAAAAAATCAACTTTAAAATGAAAAATTCTATAGCACTAAATCAAAATAACCTAAAAACTATAGCCAATCGTATTCCAAGCCCTAACTATGCCAGAAATGAACTGAAAGCAGGCATGGTGCATGTTGGTGTTGGCGGTTTTCATCGGGCCCATCAAGCTTACTATACCCATAAACTCCAGGAAAAAGCCTTTTCCCCTGAATGGGGGATTTGCGGTATTGGCCTACGAAAAGGTGATCAAAAAATTCATGATGTACTTAGAAAACAAGATGGGCTTTACACCCTAATCGTAAAACATCCTGATGGAAAAATTGAATCCCAAGTAATAGGTTCAATAATTGATTTTAACCTGGGAATCGAAAGTCCGGATCCTGTCGTAGATAAAATGGCTCACCATGACACCAAAATTGTTTCACTTACGATTACCGAAGGTGGATATAATTTTAATCCATCCACTGGAGAATTTGACTTTGAGAATCTTGATATTCAACATGAATTAAAAGATCCTGGACGTCCTAAAACCATCTACGGTTTTTTGACTGCGGCGCTAAAAAAGCGTTGTGATTCTGGCCTGCCGGCATTCACCGTTATGTCTTGTGACAATATTCAGCACAATGGAGATGTTGCCAGGGATATGTTACTTTCCTTTGCCCAAAAGCAAGACAAAGACCTGGCGTTATGGATTGAAAAAGAGGTGTGCTTTCCGAATAGCATGGTTGACCGAATTACCCCGGTTACCAACCAATCCGATATTGATTATTTAGAGGAATCCGTAGGTATAAAAGATGAGTGGCCGGTAACTTGCGAGCCATTTATTCAATGGGTGGTGGAAGACAATTTCTCAAATGGGCGTCCTGAATTTGAAAAAGTAGGCGTTCAATTTGTTCCTGATGTAAAACCCTATGAGAAAATGAAGCTTCGCCTTCTAAATGCAGGACATTCTGTTTTGGGTATCTTGGGTGCTATCCATGGACATAAGACCATCAATGGCTGTATGGAAGACAATACATTTGTTACCTATTTGAGGAGATTTATGGATGAGGAAGCCACACCAATACTTGATGAACTAGAAGAGATAGATTTAAATGCCTACAAAGACAGCTTGCAGGAGCGTTTTGCCAATCCCAATATAAAAGACAGTGTGAGCCGTATCTGTTCTGAAAGCTCGGCCAAATTGCCTAAATTTTTGATTGCTACACTTCAGGAAAACTTGGATTCAGGGGGAAGCATTCAATATGCCACTTTGGTGATTGCTGCTTGGTGTTATTACAGCGACAAAGGTACAGATAAAAATGGTCAGCCAATAGAAATTATTGAAGCCATGGCTGCTGAACTAAAACAAAAAGCCCAACAGACCAAAGCTGATACTCTGGCTTTTATTAAACAAGATTCCCTTTTTGGTGATCTTAGTAAAAATGAGCGCTTTGCTAAATGTTATTCAGATTTTGTACAACAAATTTACAAGGATGGAAACATTAAAGCGCTAATACAAACCATGATTTAATTGCCGTCATAAAATAGACTTACAGCGATTTATAGAAATAATTTATGGGTGAACTATTTTACCATTTTGGTGTGGCACTGGCTATTGGCTTGCTAATTGGGATGGAACGTGAATTTAAAAAGTCCGATGAGGCACAACAATTCCTTTTCGGCGGGATTAGAACCTTCCCTTTGCTTGCGCTTACAGGTTGTTCTGCAGCCATGTTGGGTGATTTAATGAATTCACCTTGGGGCTTTGTTCTTCCTATAGTTATTACAGGGGCTTTTTTAGTGGTCGCCTATTTAGGGACTGTTAATAAAAGAGACTTTGGAATGACCACCGAGGTAGCTGCATTATTGACGGTAATTATAGGAGTTTTTTGCTATTATGGTCAAATAGAACTTGCTGTAGCATTGGGAATAATTGTTCTGGTTTTACTGTCTTTTAAAGTGAAGCTGCATGAATTTAGTAAAATGCTTACTCGGGAAGAAATTATCAGCTTGGCCAAATTTGGCTTAATGACAGCCATTGTACTGCCTATACTTCCAAATGAACCTACTTTACCTGCTCCCTTTGATGTTTTAATATTAAGGAATATCTGGTTAATGGTTGTTTTAGTGACAGCCATTGGAATGGTTGGGTATTTCCTAAAAAAGCTTATTGCTAACCGAAAAGCAATAGTTTTAACTGGTTTTATAGGTGGACTAGTTTCTAGTACAGCGGTTACTTTATCCTTTTCCTCGCTAAGCAAAGGACATTCCACACTTTCCAAAGCCTATGCCGTTGCTATAATCGTTTCATGGATTACTATGTTTCTCCGCATTGTAGCAGAAGTTGCTGTTGTCAATACAAATTTGGTAAAAGACATGTGGATACCTATGACTGCGGCAGCCATTGCAGGGGGATTGTATTGTTGGTTTTTGTACAATAAAGATGGCAAGCATGAAGCCATAGCGGATAATGTTGAAGTAGAAAAACCATTTTCCTTGAAAAAATCACTAATTTTTGGAGGTCTTTATGCGGCTGTTATTGTTATTGCGAATATTGCTCAGATTAACTTTGGTGACAAGGGTATTTATTTATCGGCTATAGCTGCCGGGTTTACTGATGTAGATGCCATAACCCTTTCGATGGCAGAAATGAGTCGCGTTTCTGGAAGTGTTGATCCAGATGTCGCCATACGAGCTATTTCATTGGCTGCCGTTTCCAATACCCTGGTGAAGGCATCAATAGTATTTACCACTGCTCATAAAGTTCTTAAGAAAGAGATTTTGCCTGGGCTGTTATTGATTGTCCTCGCAGCTTTGGCAACTGTCTTCTTTATCTAAAGTTTGGTGGAATATGTTTAGGGTCTTATAATGGATAGTTGGTCTATTGCATATTTCGGGTTTAAAGTATCAGGCTATGTGTACTTACATCTATTAAATACCAGATAAGAGGATTTTGAAAAGGCAAGGCTATGGTTTGAAATTGAGCAAATTCCTTGACTATTGGATACAAGCAGTATTTCTGGTTTAGCTATGGTAAATTGGTATTTACCCTGAGTTTTCTGACAACGATTTTTATTACCCTAAAAATACCTCTCTCCCAATTTCGAAAAATAGTATCATTATTTAAAATAAAAGTAATAGAGTCTCTATGTGAGTGGTGGTATATTTGATCAAGAAAAAAATGAATATGACTATAAAAATGAGAGAAAGCCTGGTCCTTAATAAATTAAGGGCGGGAGAAAACGTTTGTTCTTTTAAGGTAAACCTAGCAGATGCTCGGGTAGTGGAAATTGCTGCGCAGGCAGGGTTTGACTGCTTGTGGTTGGATCAGGAACATATCGGTCAGGATTGGTCTATTTTGGCTTCTCAGATTTGGGCTGCCAAATCTCAAAATAAAGATACGCTAGTAAGGGTTCCCAGGGGGAGTTATAGCGATTATGTAAAGCCATTGGAATTGGATGCCAGTGGTATCATGGTGCCCCATATTATGAGCCTGGAAGATGCCAAGAAGGTAATTGAAATGACGCGTTTTCATCCCATCGGCAAGAGAGCCATTGATGGAGGGAATGCAGATGGTGGCTATGCTGCTGGTAATTTCAAAGATTACCTTCGGGATGCCAATCAAAAGCGTTTTGTGATTTTTCAGATTGAAGATCCAGAACCTTTGGAGGATTTGGAAGTCATTGCACAGTTGGATGGGTTTGACATGTTGTTTTTCGGCCCTGGAGATTTCAGCCAGGCCATAGGAGCTCCAGGAGATATGGATCATCCCAAAATTAAGGAAGCAAGGCAGAAGGTGGTGGAAGTAGCCAGGAAATATGGGAAGTTTGCAGGCACCACGGGTCCATTGGCCAAAGTTGCTGAATACCAAAAAATGGGCTATCAGTTTATGAGTATTGGTGCTGATGTTTTGACATTGACCCAATATTGTAGTGATCTAGTGACAGGTTTCCAAAAAGGATCTGAGGTTAATGATACTGACAACGATTATTACGATACAAATAAATGAACCGTAAAACCCTAGGAAATACAGGATTGGAAGTATCTTCCATTGCTTTTGGAGGAGTGGAAATAGGACTACCTTATGGGCCTGGTATCCACTCGGAAAATGACATGTTGCAGGAAAGTGAGGCAATTTCTCTGCTTCACCTAGCATTGGACCGTGGTGTGAATTTTTATGATACTGCAAGAATGTATGGAAAAAGCGAAACCTTAATAGGGGAGGCTTTTGCCCATCGACGTGAGGAAGTCGTGATTTGCACAAAATGTCAGCATTTGCGGGATGCTACAGGGAATTTACCAGAAGAATCACAACTGGTCAAAATGATCAGGGACTCTCTGGAAAATAGTCTGAAGGCATTGAGAATGGATGAAGTGGATGTGTTGATGTTGCATCAGGCAGATCTGGAGATTTTAAATAACGAAACAATTTCACGCACCTTTGAGGATCTGAAAAAAGCAGGATTGGTTAAGGCAATTGGAGCTTCTACTTATTCAGTGGAGGAATCAAAAACTGCTATCAACTCAGGGATTTATGAAGTAATCCAGTTACCCTATAATTTACTGGATCAGCGTCAGGGAGAAATTTTTGAACTAGGTGCGGCTAAAGGAATTGGTCTTGTAGTACGCTCTGTTTTGCTAAGGGGAATGCTTAGTGATCGTGGGAAAAACCTTAAAGAACCTTTGGCTGAAATTGAAAAACACATATCAAAATACGCGATGCTTGCTGAGGAAGAAGGACTTACATTGCCGGAATATGCAACAAGGTTTGTCCTAGACCAATCCAATATATCTTCTGTGTTGGTTGGTATAGATAAACCGATTTATTTAGAAAAAGCATTGGAAACAGCCGAATTACCCAGTTTGAGTGAAAAGTTACTTGCTGGGGCCATTCCTTTTCCTGATCCGGAATTTATCGATATACCCAAGTGGGACAGGATGGGCTGGCTTTAATCTGAAATAGCCTTCTCTAACTTGTCTAAGGGAGTGATTCCTTTAATGGATAAGTTGTGAATTGACAGAGTCGTGGACTAAATAATGAACCAAGTTAACTACTAACAAAAATCATATGTTAAAAATAGGAATGATAGGAATGAGTCCGGGAAATGCCCACCCCTATTCCTGGTCTTCAATCATTAATGGAACATTTGATGGCGAGCTTATCAGCGCCATTGGTTATCCGGCCGTGTCAGATTACCTTCAAGCCAATATAGATACCCTGGGTATTCCCGGGGCTTCGGTTAGTCATGTGTGGAGCCAGAATGCTGAGATTAGCCAGAGCATTGCGAAAAATGCTGGAATTCCTTTTGTTGTGGACAAACTTGAGGACATGATTGGCGAGGTGGATGCGGTCATCTTAGGTAGAGATGATCCTGAAAACCATGTAGGAATGGCCAAGCCTTTTCTGGATGCTGGAGTGCCTCTTTTTATTGACAAGCCTTTGGCCTATTCTAAGGAGGATCTTGATTATTTTATTCAACAACACCATTTAGGAAAAGTTTTCATGTCATGTTCTTCGATGCGTTATTCGCAGGAATGTCGAACCGTGAAAACAGGCATTAAATCGTTGGGAAAAATTCATTTGGTCACTGCTGTAGGTAAAAAAGACTGGAAAAAGTATGGTGTACATCTTCTGGAAGCACTATTTAGTACACTAGATGATCCAAAGCCAGTGAAGGTGCAGCATATTGGGGAAGTTGATGAGGATATTGTATTGGTTACTTTTGAAAATGGAATAAAAGCAACTGTACATCTATTCAAGGATATATGTGGGACTTTTCAACTCAGCTTTTTTGGTGAAAATGGCTGGAAAATCGCAGATATTCAAAATTCTTATTCCATGTTTAGGGACAATCTAATTGTATTTATTGATGCCCTAAAGGAAGAGAAGCCTTATTTAGATTTTGCAAAAACCGCAGCCATCATGCAAGTAGTGATAGGAGCAAAAGAAAGTTTTGAAAATGGTGGGAAGGTTGTTAATTTAGAAAAACATGGACGTTAAAGAATTACTAAGCTTAAAAGGAAAAATAATTGTAGTCACTGGTGGTTCCGGTCTATACGGAAAATGTTTGGTGGAAGGTTTGGCCGAAGCAGGTGGTACTATTATTACTACCTCCAGGGACATAAAGTCAGCAGAAAAAACAGCAGCTTTTTTTCGTGAGAAAGGGCTGGACGTTTACCCTATGGAAGTAGATCAGGGAGAAACTGAGTCTGTGAATCGCTTTAATAATAACCTAAAAGAGAAGTTTGGGAAATTGCATGTGTTTGTAAACAATGCCGTTTCCAGACCAATGAAGGGGTACAATGCACCTTTGTCGGATTTCGATGAATCAATGCGCGTAAATGCTACAGGAATGTGGGATTTGTTAAAGTCCATGTCTGACCTCATCATTGAAAGTGGAGGAGGAGCAGTGATCAATATTAGTTCGATGATGGGCATGAAAGGCCCTGATTTGTCCAATTACGATGGCACCAGTATGGGAGATTTACCACCAGATTATTTCTTCCACAACGCTGGTATGATTAATCTTACTCGCTTTATGGCCAAAATGAATGCTGGTAAAAATATTCGCTTCAATTGTATTTCTCCGGGTGGGTTGTTCAATAACCAGCCTGAGAAATTTGTTGAAAATTATAACAAAAAAGTACCAATGAAGCGGATGGCCAATAATGACGACATAAAAGGGTTAGCTGTTTTGCTAGCTTCTGAAGCTGGTGCCTATATAAATGGTGAAAACATTTTAATGGATGGAGGATTAAATGCCTGATCCAAATATTTATAGTGCCATAAAATCACCTTTTTCCCTAGAAGGGAAAACAATTTGGGTGGCTGGTGGTGCTGGATATTTGGGACAAGCAGTGGTGAGACTGCTTTGCGCTCAAGGAGCCAGGATTTTGTGCATTGATAAGGAAGACAGGGCTTTTGCCTTTGCCGATGAAGCCAAATTGGGCCCGTTATTGCAGCCTTCTCGTTTTGATCTTGCCGATACGGAAGCCATTGGTGGTTTTGTGCAGGAGAATTGCGAACAACTTGGCATACCGGATGGAATGGTCAATATGGCCTATGCGGCTAGTGGGAAGTCATTTGATGCATTAGAAGCGGCAGACTTCGATCAAGCAAATCATGCGGGGATAACAGCCACTTTTATTTTTGCAAAAGCTGTAGGAGATAAAATGTTGGAAAAATCATCAGGAAGTCTACTTCTGTTTGGGAGCATGTACGGAATTCAGGCACCTGACAAGAACATGTATGAACCACCAATGTTACCAAATCCAATAGAATATGGTGTTGGGAAAGCAGGTATTATTCAGATGACCAAATACCTGGCCATGCAATTTGGCGCAAAAAATATCAGGTGCAATAGTATTTCTCCAGGGCCATTTCCAAATGAGAAAGTACAAGAAGATTATCCGGGATTTGTAAAGAAGCTTGAGCAAAAAACCTTTCTAGGAAGATTAGGTGAGGCCAATGAAGTGGCAGGAGCTGTTGCCTTTTTACTTTCAGATGCTTCCACTTATATTACAGGTCATAACTTGGTAGTGGATGGTGGATGGACTGCCTGGTAATAAAATATTTAAACAATTAAAAAAGATTAAAATGAAAAAGATAGTACACCCTAAGAGAGATTTAAGTTTTGATACAGGCGCTTATTCTGACGCTATTTTAACCGATGGTTTTTTATTCGTATCAGGACAAGCATCGGTGGATTTCGAAACCTCGGAATTCAAATTGGGAACCATTGAAGAAGAGACCCAAAGAACACTTGAAAATATTAAAGCCATTATTGAAGCTGCAGGTGGGACAATGGACAATGTGGTAAAGTGTACCGTTCATTTGTCTGATATTTCTGAATTTGACCGATACAATAAAGTGTACGCAAGTTTCTTCAAAAACACCAAACCTGCCCGCATCACGGTACAATCGGTATTGGCGGAAAACCTTAAGGTGGAAATAGACTGTATCGCCAAAATACCCACCTTGAAATGAGTAAACGACTGATTCTAGATGCGCATTTGGACTTGTCCATGAATGCCATTGAGTGGAACAGAGATTTGAGTAGACCACTTTCGGAAATTAGGCAATCAGAAATGCACATGCCTGACAAACCCGATAGAGGCCGGGGAACTGTTTGTTTACCTGAGCTTAGAAAAGGTAAGATTGGGATAGTGGTGGCCACGCAATTGGCCCGATATTCTCCGCCCGACTCCGCCCTTTCAGGCTGGAATTCTCCTCAACAAGCATGGGCTATGACACAGGCTCAGTTGGCTTGGTACCGTGAAATGGAGGCTCAGGGAGAAATGAAGCAGATTTTAAATCGGAAAGATTTGGATGAGATGGTGGACTTATGGGTAGATGATTCTATTCCAGATGAAACAAAGCCAATAGGCTACCTGCTCAACCTTGAAGGTGGGGACTCTTTGGTCTCTCCAAGCTATCTAGATAGAGCCTATGGTTACGGATTAAGGGCTTTAGGGCTTTCACATTTTGGTCCTGGAAGGTATGCCCCGGGAACAAAGTCAGAAGGACCTATTACTGAATTGGGTAAAGAATTGCTCCAGAAAATGGAGGGATACCAAATGATATTAGATGTTACGCATTTGACGGATCAGGGATTCGAACAGGCCATGGACTTGTATTCTGGACCACTTTGGGCCAGCCATCACAATGTGCGTAAAATTGTTCCGAATCAACGGCAACTTACCGATGAACAAATCAAGAAGCTGGTGAACCGTGGTGCTGTTATTGGAGGTATGTTGGACTGTTGGGCCATGGATATTCGATTTATTGATACCATTTCAGATCCCTGGCAGTTGGATATCAAATTGGAGCATCTGGTAGACCATTGGGACCATATATGTCAATTGGCAGGAAATAGCGAACACATAGGTATAGGTAGCGATTTGGATGGTATTTTTGGTACCGAGCAATCTCCCTGGGACCTTAATTCCATAGCCGACCTTCAAAAATATGAAGCGATTTTAGATAGAAGAGGCTATTCCTCTGAAGATATTGATAATATATTCCATGGTAATTTCCTGCGGTTTTTAAGAAACTCATTGCCCGAAAGTTAAATTTTGATCCATTACTAATTCCTTTAATCAATGTCCAATAATTTTCAGGCTGGTGCTGCCAGTGTCGATACGACTCCTCCATTAGGAACAATCATTAATGGAGACTTTGTCACCCATTATGCACAGAAAATCCATGATCCCCTGCATGCCAAAGCTCTTGTGCTTAAAAATGATACACGAACCCTAGTTTTAGTGGTGGTAGACATTTGCATTTTGGGCAAAGAATTGCTGGATGGTACCAAAGCTATTATCGAAAAGCAATTTGGCATTCCATCTGAACAGGTTTTGATCTCAGCCACTCATACCCATGCTTCTGGAGCTGTTGAAGATGTACATATGGTACCGGCAGATTTGGCATACAGGAAGCGCTTGCCGGGACTTATCGTGGAGGCAGTTGGGAAAGCCATTGACAAATTGAGACCTGCTCAACTGGCCTTTGGGACGGCTGATGCACCAGAATATGTGATGTGTCGTAGGTATTGGATGAAAGACAGCTATACTCCCTTAAATCCTGTAACAGGGAAGGCAGATACGATTAAAACGAACCCTTTTGGGGTGGAAGATGAGATTATAAAACCACTTAATAGGCCAGACCCAGAACTTGGGTTTCTAGCGGTTAAAGGTTTGGATGATAAGTGGATAGCCATTTTAGGTAATTATTCCCTTCATTATGTTGGGGATTGGGAAAATGGAACCATATCAGCTGATTATTTTGGTAGGTTTGCTGCAGCCTTGAAAGAGAAGTTGGATGCAGGCCCTGAATTTGTGGGGATAATGAGCAATGGTACAAGTGGAGATATCAATATCTGGGATTTTAGCGGACAGAAAGAATTCCCTAAAGGAGAACTGGCCAAAAGTACAAAAATAGCCAATGATTTAGCCGACAAGGTTTTGGAGGGATTGGAAGGTGTACGGTGGGATCAGGCACCCTATCTACATAGCAGTTTCGCAAACATTAAGGCTGGTAGAAGGATGCCAGACAGGGATGAACTGGAGACTGCCAGAGGGATTTTGGCTATTGGTGAACTTGAGGATTTGAAGCCAGACACCCAAGGTTGGCGCAAGCTTTATGCGAGAGAACAAATGTTGCTCAATGAATTTGCTGATGCAGCGGAAAGTGCTGTGCAGGTTTTGCATATTGGCGAAGGGAAAATTGGTGCATTACCCGGAGAGTTTTTTGCTGAAACAGGGCTGAAGCTCAAAGCTGAAGTAAAATGTCCTTATTTCACTATAAGTTTAGCCAATGACAATGTAGGCTATGTACCGCCAGCACATGAAATCGAGAAGGGGGGCTATGAAACATGGAGATGTAGAATAAGCAATCTTTTACCTGATGCGGAAGACTTGTTTAGAAAAAAACTGCTTGAATTAATTCACGATGATAAAAATTCTTAATTTTGATTTCAGCTTAAAATTAAGAAGTGAAAAAAGAAAAGTGGTTGGAACAATTAAAGGGGAAGGTGCCTGAAAACGCCTTGTCTTATTGTTTTTCCCTTTGGGAAGAAGAACCTTTTGTTATTGAAATCACCAAATCGAGAAGGTCAAAGTTGGGTGATTTTCGGTATAGAAGAGACAAAAGCATACAGAAAATTACTATCAACCATGATCTGAATCAATACCAATTTCTGATTACCTATATTCATGAGGTGGCTCATCACCGTGTGTTTAGTCAGCATAAGGAAAGGATAGGGAAGGGTATCATGCCTCATGGCATAGAATGGAAGCGATCTTTCAAGTGGTTGATGGCGCCCGTTTTGCATGAGCGGGTATTTCCAAAGGACGTTTTAATACCTCTCAAGCTACACATGAGCAATCCAAAGGCTTCCACAGGAGCTGATCTCTTCCTGATGAAGGAGTTGCGAAAATACGACAAGGATGCGGTTAAATTTGAACAACCTTTCCTTGGAGACCTGCCACAACATGCACATTTCGAATTAAGAGAAAGGGTTTTTAAGAAAATTCGTACACAAAGGTCCAGAGTATTGTGTCAGGAGATTTCGACGGGGAGAAACTACTTGATATCCAATAATGCCCTAGTCAAGCAAGTGGATGGCCCGGGTGATGTTCCTTTTTAGTATGGATTTGTGGAGGATCATTAGTAAAGAGGCCTAGGCATTTATTGCTCTCCTGAAATTTTGTTTCGGGCATTTACACCCAAAGTCCTGAGTTTTTCAGCTTGGGAAAGAAGATTTCCTTTGCCAGTTTTAAGTTGCTTGATGGCTGTATTATAGCTATCCTGGGACTTGTCAAGATGTTTTCCTACATCTTCCAAGCTGTTAACAAAATTAGAAAGCTTGTCATAAAGTTTTCCTCCTCTTTCGGCTATTTCCAAGGCATTTTTAGATTGATCATCTCTTATCCAAAGGTCCTTGATCATCTTAAGGGCTGCGATTAGATTGCTGCTACTGATTAATAATACTCGCTTTTTGTAGGCATATTCCCAAATCTGGGGGTCGGCTTGAAGGGCTACTATATAGGCCGCTTCTAGAGGTACGAACATGATCACAAAGTCTAGGGCCTTTGTATAACTTTCATATTGCTTAGCAGAAAGCTGGTCTATATGGGTTTTTATAGCCTTAAGATGAAGATCAAGGGCTAACTTTTGCTCGGTTTCCCCAATAGTACTGCTGTATTTCTCATAAGCTATAAGTGATATTTTACTATCAATGATAACTTTTTTGTCATCGGGATAATGGATAATCACATCAGGTTGCATTCTCTTGCCATCTGGCCCGATTAAAGGGTGCCCATTTTCATCTTTCAAAAATCCCTGAATGCTATAATGCCTGTCTTTTTCCAATCCGGAATTTTGAAGAATGGTTTCCAATATGGCCTCACCCCAATTTCCTCTGATTTTGGCATTGCCTTTCAGGGCATTGGTTAGGTTTTTGGCTTCCTGGCTGATTTGCTGATTGAGCACTGCAAGTTCCTTGACCTTTCCTTCCAGAGAAAAGCGCTCCCTTGATTCCATGGCATAGGCTTCCTGAACCTGCTTTTTAAATGCTTCCAATTCTTTCCCCAGAGGCTGGAGAATGTTGCTGATGTTTTCCTGATTCTGGTTGGTGAATTTTTTGGACTTTTCCTCTAGAATTTTGTTGGCCAACAATTCGAACTCTTGTTGAAACCTAGTCCCCATTTTGTCAAGCTCCTGTTTTTGAAAAATCAGTTTTTCCTTCAAAAAAAGCAATTCACTCTCTAATTTTCCTTTGTCCAAGGCAAGCTCATGATTTTCTTTTTCAAGGGACTTGACAGAAATCAAAAGGGCTTCATTTTCTTGTATTATCCCCTCTTGTTGGTCTTGAAGGAGTCGGGTTTTTTCGCTGTAGCGCTCCTTTTCCAGGTTTAGGGCGTTTAGACTTTTATCCAATTGGTTGCGCTTCTGTTGAGTTTGATACAGAATTATGGCCAGTAGGGCTATGATACCTAGCATCAAAAATAAAAGCGCAACCAGTTCAATTGCCATTTATACGTAAATTAAGAATCTGCCTGTTTTCTTTGGCGAATGGCTTCGTAAATAACAATTCCAGTGGCTACAGATACATTAAGACTCTCAATCTGGCCATGTACAGGTACTTTCACGAACTCATCGCACAATCCCAATAATTCATCAGAAACCCCATCTTCCTCAGACCCCATTACCAATACAGTAGGAGTAGTAAGATCTGCTGCATACATCATTCGGTCAGTTTTCTCAGTTACTCCCACCACTTTTAGGCCTGATTTTTTTAGGTCTTTAAGTGTGTAGTAAAGGTTTCTTACCCTACTTACAGGTAGGAAATTTAGTGCTCCTGCAGAAGTTTTGACCGCATCAGAATTGATCTGAGCACTGCTTTTTTCTGGTATAATGATGCCATGTACACCTGCAACTTCAGCCGTACGTGCTATGGCTCCAAAATTCCGAACATCAGTAACCCTGTCTAGCATCAAAATAAGTGGAGCTTCGCCTTTAGTAAAGGTACTGTCCACCACGTTTTCCCAAGATGCGTAAGCAATCGATGAGATATAGGCAATAACTCCCTGATGATTCTTCCTGGTGATACGATTAAGTTTACTTTCCGGCACTTTGGTTACCGGGAGTTTTTTCTCTTTCGTTAAAGCAAGTAACTCTTTAAGAAGGTCACCTTTCAGTTCCTTATTGACCAGTATTTTGTCTATTTCCCGATCTGCATTCAAGGCCTCCATAATGGGCCTGATGCCAAAAATAAAATCTTTTTGGTCTTTGTTTCTGTCGATTAAAAAACCATCCTTCCGTTTCTCCATGCTGTGATTGTTTTGAACCATACCGGCTGATAAGCTCTGGATCGGTTCAATGTATAATATTGTGGGGTTAATATATTTTTTACCCGTGCAAAGGTAAAGGTTATTTTTGAATTAGAATCCTGAGCGAGGTAAACCCAGGTCTCTTTATCTAAATTAAAGTAAACTTCCTGTGGAGGGCCCATTATAATATACACCATTCCACGGTCCGTAGCCCAACCTTCTTTGAAATCGGTGAATAGAATATTTGCAAATTCTACCTGTCTAAAATATTCTTTGATTAAACTTTTGGCAGCATCCTCATCTCTGGTCATTCTTATCCAGTATTCATCCAGTGCTATTTTTTTGTTTTCGGCAGCCAGGAGAGTTTCATGTTCTTTTCTAGTGGAAATATAAGCCACCATTTGGATCATCTCTTCCCAAGTGGATACCTTAGGGAAAGCTTTCCCTGCTGTTTTGATCATCAGTCCGGCTGCTGTAGTGGTGTCCTCCTGAATAAAATAATAGCCTGATTTTTCAAAGGGGACAGGGACATTTACTAAGAAGTCACCTTCATTTATTACTTGAGTTTCCTTAGCGATCTCTGGTGTTTTGGTTTCCATTGGAGGTAAAGGAATTGCGAAACTCTGAGGGTAAAAGTACCTGTATAGACTTACGCTATTCTCACTTTTGAAGAGCAAAGATTCTTCAACATTCAAGAAATTTTGGTCATAAGGAATGTCATTTCCGAAATAAGCGCCAAAGGATGGTTGATCGGCTACAAATGGACTTATTAAGTCGGCATGATACACATATTCATCTTCCTGACGTGTGTCTGTAGCCCTAAATATTACATAAGCCTGATCAGAAGAGGAAGGTATATCTACTGTTTCTTCAAAATAAAAATGACCATCAGTGTCTTTTTTTAATAGATCCCTGTCTAATGCAATTACATTGTCATCATCAATTTTCTGTTCAAAACTATTGACAATGGTGTATGAGAAAAGGTAATCATCAAAATTGGCTTCATCTTCTATTTTTTCCACCAGCATTTGAAGCTTAAAAGTTCTTTCCGCAATTTTGATTGGGATGACTTTTAATGAGATTCTCGAATACCTGGAATACCTTAAACTCTGGTTTATACTTTGCAGATTGTTTTGAGCAAAGGTGGAAAAGGATAGCAGGGTTAAAATAAATAAAAACCCAATATTTCGTTTCATATGCAATGACTTTATTTTTTCCATAGTTGGTTTTAAAAATTAACCTTAATTTTGTTGAAAATAATAAAATTTTAGATGGCTACCTATACAACGGAAATTACTTCCGATAAGTTGATCAGTGACAACCCAATTCATCAACGCCTTTTTAAGGCATACATTGTTGCTAAAGAATATGTTTCAGGCAATCTTTTAGAAATAGGCTGTGGTGAAGGCAGAGGTGTACATGTCCTTGGCCCTTTGGTTGATCATTACCACGGTATGGACAAGATAGGAGAAATCCTGGACAGACTAAAGGATAAATTTCCTGAATTTACTTTTGAACAGGCAATTATTCCACCAATGGACAATCTAAAAGATGACTCCTTCGATACTGTAGTGAGTTTTCAGGTAATAGAGCATATCCAAAATGACAAAAAGTACCTTGAAGAGATTTACCGTGTGCTAAAGCCTGGAGGTATGGCATTGATATCTACTCCAAATATTCGATTTTCATTGACGAGAAATCCTTGGCATATCCGGGAATACACTCCCGCTCAATTAAAGGAATTATGTGCTTCTATTTTTGATAAGGTGGAGACTAAAGGAATTGGTGGGAATGCTAAAGTATGGGATTATTACAATGCCAATAAAGAATCTGTAAATAAAATCACCCGCTGGGATGTGCTTAACCTTCAGTATAGGTTGCCCGCTTGGATGTTGAGAATACCCTATGAGATTTTTAATAGAGCCAATCGGGATAAGCTACACAGAAAGCACGGGAAGGCTGTAGAGCAAATAGAGCATTCAGATTATTTGTATGTTGATGACCCTGAAAATGCCCTTGACCTTTACTATATTTTACATAAAAAATAGGTATAAAAAAACCGGCTGCTCATTGTGAATGGGCAGCCGGTTCTGTTTTATTAATTCGTTAAACCCGAAATATGCAATAAACAATCTATTACGTGCTGAAATCGCTTTAAAATCAGCCACTTCGTTGCTGTTTTCAATTTCACCATAGCGGTGCTATGCTAAAATCTCCAAACAGCCTGATTTTCTTGCGATTGCAACACTTCCCGTAAACACGGGAAATCCTATTACATCATCCGGGTTAAAATTCTCTTTTATACTTCTAGTTCCTTTTCAGTGAACTGAATTTATCTTCTTTGAATTCGTGAATTGCCACTCATGGCACCGAAGATGCGCTCATAATTCTGTTGAAGCTCTGTGGATTTTTCTTCATAGCCTTGTTCTTTTAATACCGGAACAAAGTAACGCAACATTTCCGCAGAGATCTGAGCTTCTCTATCTAGTCCTCTACCAGTTTCTTGGTAAAAATCCAGCAATTCAATCGATTTTTTAGACATCTTGTCAATAATATCCAAAGCTTCTTCTTTCATTTCAAGTTCAAAGAGTACAGGTACAGCTTGTCCACTGGCCAAATCATAAGGTATGGCCTCCCCAGGAAGTCTTTCCAAGCTGAGTCGCATAACATCTTTTGCCCTCTCCTTGTCATCTTCTTCTATTAAAGCAATGGCTATACTATTTAACACACTTCTATGGTTGGAAGTGAATCTTCTAAATTCATCATCAAAATAGTTGTCAGGGTTGTCCATTCCTCTAAAGGCAAATTTCTCCATGACATTCTCATATGCCAGATCAGTATTGATCAATTCATCCTGGTTGTCTGGCTTTTGAATAGGGAGCAATCGGTAGGTAAGTCCTTCCATTACAACATGGCTGCTTACGTCAAATCCTATTGTTGCCAATGATGTATTGTTGAAATAAATCGGCCTTTCCCAATTGTTGGTAGCAATTAAATCCAGAAGCATTAGATTACCCTTGGTTACATAGTTACCTTTTATACGAATGTTGATATTCGGTATTTTCAAGTCCTCAAATTCCTCTGGTACAATTCCAGCCTTATCAACCACTTCTGAATCAACTGGCAATGTCAAAATTCGTGATGGTACTGTATTGATGTCACTGTTTGAGCGATTGCTAGTTAATTTTAGCAAGTCACTGTTTTCTTTTAATAATTTGAGGTATTCTATTAAAGGCAGACTTTCGATATTTCTTTCCGTTACATAAAGTACGTCATTGGTGCCTTTTTTATAATTTTCATAATCCAGGGTAAAGTTTAGGGCTGCAGACTCATTTACAGGTCTCGCCATTTGCTTTATGTACCAATCTGTATCGAAATAGCTTAATACAATTACCCTTACATCAGTTCGGAAACCTTCGACTTCCTGAACGTACCATAGGGGGAATGTGTCATTGTCTCCTCCAGTGAATAATATGGCATTTGGCGCACAAGAAGCAAGGAAGTTTCTTGCTGAATCCACAGAGAAATACCTGTCAGACCTATCATGGTCGTTCCAGTTTTCTGCGGCCATTAAAATGGGGACAGGTAAGGCGATTAGGGCAGCATATACCCCTGCCATCACCATGCCTTTTTTCAATTTACTAAGTTGATGGCTGATAGCCATGACACTAAAGCCAATCCAGATGGCAAAGGCATAAAAAGACCCTACATATATATAATCTCTTTCCCTTGGTTCCACAGGGGGTGAATTGAGGTAAAGCACTAGTACTACCCCCATCATTAAGAATAGCATTAGGGTAAGCCAGAATGATTCAGGGTCATGTTTTGCTTGGAAAAACATTCCTATCAGTCCAAGTATCAAAGGAAGCATATAATAATTATTATGGCCTTTGTTTTCTTTGATATAGTTAGGGAAGTCAGTTGTGACTGTATTCCAAATGCTTAAGAAAGGAGCATTACTGAGGTCACTTTCTCTACCGCTGAAATTCCACATAAAATACCTCCAATACATATGTCCAAGTTGGTGTTCAAACATGAAATAGATATTGTCAAAAAAGGTAGGGTCTTGGCCTTCTCTTAATCCAAGTTTGGATCTGTAGATTTGTTTGTGGCGCTCTTGTGTAGAGTATATTCTTGGCAGTAGGGTTGTTTTTTCTGGATCATAGATGTTTTCCAACTGGTAATCCACTATCTCATATTTTTCTTTTCCTTTGGCATAGACAGGAGCTCCTTCTACCTGATCCACAATGTCTGCTGTAAAATATTGACCTTGCATTAAAGGTCGGTAACCATATTGCTCTCTTTTAAGGTAGCTAACAAAACTTATGATGTCTTTAGGGTCATTTTCATTAATTACCGGTTCAGCATTGGCCCGGATCACGATCAACGCATAAGAGCTATAGCCTATAAGTATAAATGAGAAACACAGTAATATGGTATTGAGAATGACTTTCTCTTGACGGTAGGAGTAGATAACTGCATACACAAGCCCTCCTAAAAAGGCAATGGAAAAGAAAACTATGCCAGATCCAAAGGGTAGGCCAAGACTATTGACGAAGAATATTTCCAAAGACCCGGCTATACTAGGTAGACCCGGGATAATAAAGTTATTGATTACAACCAGGGCAACTCCACCTAGTAGGAATGCGATGATTCCTCCTTTGAGGTTATGGTTTTTGTATTTCTTAAAATAGACCACTAAGGCAAGGGCAGGAAGTGTTACCAGATTTAAGAGGTGAACACCTATTGACAAACCTACTAGGTAGGCAATAAATATCATGTACTTATTTTCCTCCCTTGGATCTTTTATTATATCCCATTTTAAGAAAGCCCAGATTACTATGGCCGTAAAAAAGGATGACATGGCATAAACTTCAGCTTCTACTGCTGAAAACCAAAAACTATCCGTAAAGGTATAGGCCAAAGCTCCTATAAAACCAGCACCAATTAAGGTGTAAACTTGGTCTGTATTTGGCTCCTCACTGTTTTTAAGCAATAACTTTCTACCTAGAAGTGTGATGGTCCAGAAAAGGAACAAAATAGTGAAAGCTGAAAGCAAAGCACTACCCACATTCATCCAATAGGCGATTTCAAGACCATCTCCGAGTGCTAAAAAGCTAAACATTCGGTAGATAAGTAAAAAGAATGGTGCGCCCGGGGGATGAGGGACTTGTAATTTATAGGCTACTGCTATAAATTCCCCCGGATCCCAGAAACTGGCAGTTTCCTCGATGGTGAGTAAATAAGTAATAAATGCAATAAAGAAGGTGGTCCAACCTGCAAGATTGTTAACCCTGGCATAATTTAGCATGTTACCTGAATATTTATGAAAGGCGAAAATAAAAAAATTATCATGAATTATAGTTGAATTGCTTTATTTAAAAAACGAAAGTAGTATGACTTGCCTTTAATTATAGGGGAATATTGAAGAATTTTCAGTTTAAAAGAAAAAATAATAAAATAATTGTTCTCGGAATTAAATTTTTTAAAATTACTTTTTTACATTTTATTCTCTCTATTTTTTTTCTTAAAGCTTAATAAAATATAAGGTTTTAGGGTTTTATTAGTAAAAATAAGGTTAGGTCTGAATGAATATTTTAAAATATTTTTTATGTATTTTAAATACAATAAAATGGTTTTTAAATTTTTTTACTTACCTTTACATCGTCATGATTAAACAGCAGACAAACAGCAAACAAAATTTTTAGATTATGAAAAACATAAACGGCAAAAAACTAAAGATCGGTATAGTGGGCACCGGTGGCATTGGGAGAGGCTTAGCTAAGCTCATTGCAAGAAGAGAAGATATGGTCATTTCAAAAATATTGACCAGAAGAGAAGGGGTGATTAGTGACCTTGGGGTTAGTCAGGAATTTTTAACCACTTCACCTGAAGAGGTTCTAGATAGCTCGGATTTAATTGTGGTAAGTACAGGAGATCCCATTTATTCAACAGAAATTATTGATAAAGCATTTGTATATGGACTTCCAGTAGTAACAATGGACGCCGATACTCAAGTGCTTACCGGGTCATGGTTGTCCAAACGCGGAGTGATTACAGAGGCAAATGGAGATCAACCTGGGTGTTTGGCCGCACTTAACAAGGAAGTGATTCAGATGGGATTTAAGCCTTTGGTTTATGGAAACATTAAAGGTTTTCTAAACAAAAAACCTTCGCTTGAAGACATGTTGTTTTGGGCACAAAAACAAGGATATAGTCTTAGTTCTGTTACATCTTTTACAGATGGAACAAAACTTCAAATTGAACAAGCGTTTATAGCAAATGGCTTGGGTTTAGATATCGTTAGAACAGGTCTTGTTGGCTATGAAACTAGCGATTTTGAAAGTGGTGCTTTCGCTTTAGGCGAAATTGCCCAAAAACAAAACGCTGCCATCAGTGACTACATTATCTCTAAAGAATCGCCTCCAGGCGTTTTTATTACCGCCACCCATCAAGAGGATTTGGCAGAGGAGTTGACTACCTATAAAATGGGTAAAGGTCCATTTTATTTGCTATACAAACCCATGCACTTGTGCTTTTTTGAAATACCTAATAGTATTTTGAATTTGGTAAATAATAATGAAATCTTGCTTGATAATGGAGATGTACCTTCAGTAAGTGTAGGGACAATTGCTAAGAAAAACTTAACCTCAGGATCTTTTATTGACAAAGGGATCGGTGGAATGGAAGTTAGAGGAGAGGCTATCAAAATAACTGACTGCACCAATCATGTTCCTATTGGTTTAATGAATAAAGTTCAATTAAAGAGAAATATTGAGGAAGGAGAAATAATTACATTTGACGATATTAATATACCAGATTCTTTGGCTTTGGAAGCATGGAAAAGCACGCTTTCAGATGTAGCTGTAAAAAATCGATTAAGTATAAAGGTAAGCTGTTAATTTTTTTATCTTATTGCTGTTTACAGATCCATTGACCTAAATCACATTAATGTGGTAGTGGTTTAATGGGTCTGTTTTTTTATACCCATATTACTTTATTTTGCAGGATTCTAAAACATTGTCTCGTTCTTTTAAAAAGTGGGCTATGGTTTGTCCAGGTCCTTATTTTTTATTAATACTACAGAGTAATAAGCGAAAAGTACTATTCAAAGGTATTGGGGACAAATAATCATTAAGAAACCTACCTAGGAATAAGAAGACCCTTTCTGCCACATGGATTTATGCTTGGAAATACTCTTAAGTATATACTTTACACCTTATTTTTATTAAACCAAAATAAATTTTTCGAGTTTTCGAAATTAATTATTGTCATAAAGCGTTTATGCTGTATAATAAGGAGTTTTATCGAAAACAGTCTTAATGAAATATACCCAAATCGCATTATCTCTTTTACTATTGATAAATTGTGTTGTTCTAACTGAGGCTCAGGCTCAGATGGAGCCCGTAACTGATGTGAATAAGAAAGAAAGTGGTTACCTTCTGCTTGATAAAGGGCTTCAGTTTAGGATTACCGACGCTATCAATAGCATGTATAATTTTGACTTTGAGAATGCCGAAAGGGGTTTTCAAGTAATGCGGTATACTTATCCAGAACATCCACTTCCTTATTTTTTAATGGGATTGAGCCAATGGTGGAAAATTGTTGTAGCTGTTGACAACAGGAGTCATGATGCGCTTATGTTAAAATACATGGATTTGACAATAGAGAAAGCAGAGAAACTCATTGAGGAAAATCCTGAAAATAAAGAAGCAGCATTTTTTCTGGCCGGGGCCTATGGGTTTCAAGGGCGTTTACATAGTGAAAGAAAAAATTGGACTAGTTCAACTTTCGCAAGTAAAAATGCGTTAAAGTATCTGGAATTAAGTAGGGGAGAGGAAGAGTTGAATCCGGAATTATTATTGGGCGATGCATTGTTTAATTATTTTTCTGTTTGGATACCTGAAAATTACCCTTTATTAAAGCCAATAATGTTATTGTTTCCTAAGGGAGACCAAAAGTTGGGTTTGAAACAACTGGAAGAGGTAGCGGAAAGCTCTTTTTATGCTCGAATAGAAGCGCAATATTTTCTATTCCGATTGTATGCCACCGAGGAGAAAAAGCCTTTTAAAGCCTTAGAAATTACTAGTTACCTTCATGGTAAATATCCAAATAACCCCTATTTCCATAGGCATTTTGCAAGGCAATTGTATGCTGTAGGTAGAGGGGTAGAAGCTAGGGATGTTTCTTTAGAAATTCTAAAGCGAATAAAAGAAGGTTGGACAGGTTATGAGGCAACAAGTGGAAGGTACGCTGCCTTTTTTGTCGCTCAAAGTTATGACCGAATGGGGCAGCCGGAACGAGCCATGCCTTATTATTTGCAATCCATATCTTTTGGAGATGAGTTGGAAGCACAGGAAAGTGGTTACTACTTATTTTCACTTCTTCAGGTTGGAAAAATTCTATTTAAGAAGGGGAACAAAAAGGAAGCCAAGCGGTATTTGGTTACAGTCAAAGACAATTCGAAACGAAGACACCCGGCTAATAAGGAAGCGAGAGAATTTTTGAAAAAGAATAAACTTTGATAAGCACTAAATTGTTCATTATTAGTCTAATCGAGGGGAAATCCACGTTTTTAATGAAATCACGAAACACTGAGTGTAATAATTTTAAAAATTATTACAATTAAACAACAATATTTCGTCCGGGCTTGCGTTTTTTTCGTAAATGTCTTTAAAATAAATATAAATTAGATTACCTTTGTGCCACATATAATTCGGTAAATTCTTTACAATATGGATAATAGTATAAAAGTGAAATTTGACAAAATTGACCGTAAGATTTTAGAAATTCTACAAGGCAACGCAAAAATCACCAACGCGCAGCTTTCAAAAGATATAGGATTGTCACCAGCACCAACTTTAGAGAGGGTGAAAAAATTGGAACAATCAGGAATAATAAAAAGCTATCATGCCAAATTAGATCCGGAAAAAATCGGACTTGGTGTTAGTACTTTTGTGTTGGTAGGATTGATTGGTCATAATAAGTCCAATATAGATGCCTTTATGAAGGAAATCAACCAAATTCCAGAAGTGATAGAATGTCACCATATCACAGGAACGGGAGATTTTATTTTGAAAATTATATCAAAAGATATTAATTCTTACCAGAAATTGATGTTAGAGCAGGTAAGTGAGATTAAGGAAGTAGATTCAATGCAGTCTATGGTTATCCTTTCTACTTTTAAGGACAGCAAAGTATTGCCTATCCCAGCTTAAATTAAAATTATTTAAAGCATTTGAAGGGTGGCTATCGGCCACCCTTTTTTTATTTATTTTTTATGAAAAATCCGTGGACAACAATTTCTAAAAAAGAGGTGTACGACAACCCTTGGATCAAGGTAGAAGAACACCAGGTAATAACTCCGACAAATAAACAGGGAATATACGGGAAAGTTAGTTTTAAAAACCTCGCTATAGGTATTCTTCCGCTTGATGAGAATGAGTATACATGGTTGGTTGGGCAATACCGCTATACCTTAAATGAGTATACATGGGAGATACCAATGGGAGGAGGGCCAGCCGATCATACATCCCTAGAAAGTGCCCAAAGAGAACTTAAGGAGGAAACGGGACTATTGGCAAATGAATGGACAGAAATATTAAAGATCCATACCTCCAATTCAGTAACTGATGAAGTTGGATATGTTTATATGGCTAGAGACTTGACACAGGGCGAAACAGAGTTTGATGATACGGAAGATTTGAAAATTCGACATTTACCCTTTAAGGAAGCCTATGAAATGGTTTTGAATGGTCAAATTACTGATGCCATCAGCATGGCTGCAATTTTAAAAACTTCAATTTTATTGAAAAAATAAATATCAATAATTAATGTTTAAAGGGTTTAAGGACAATTTTGATAAGACATTTACCCTGGCTTATCCAGTAATGTTAAGTCAACTCGGCCAAGTGATGGTTGGGGTAGCAGACAATATCATGGTAGGTAGATTAGGAGCCGTCCCACTAGCAGCTGCTTCTCTTGCCAATAGTATATTTTTCGTTGTCCTAATGTTCGGGATTGGTATTTCCATGGCGGTAACTCCTATGGTTGCGGCGGCAGATGGAGAAGGAAAGACTGGGAAAATCGGGAGGTTGTTGAATCATGGGTTTGTTATCAATACAGTGTCCTCATTTCTACTTTTCCTATTTATCCTAGCTGTCTCTCCAGTACTGAAGCTTATAAATCAGCCTCAAGAAGTAGTGGTGCTAGCTATTCCATATCTGTTGATCATTACCTTTTCTTTACTGCCGTTTATGTTTTTTCAAACATACAAGCAGTTTATAGAAGGGCTTTCTCAGACTAAACAAGCCATGTTTATTACTGTTATTTTTAATCTATTGAATATTGGTCTGAATTGGTTGTTAATTTATGGTAATTGGGGATTTCCAGAATTGGGATTGAATGGTGCTGGATGGGCGACTTTAATATCCAGGGTATTTATGGCTTGGGCTCTGTACATTTATGTAACCAAATCAAATCGATATAAAAATTATATACGTGGCTTACGCCTCAAGCAAATAAGGCTGACTATCATTAAGAAGATGCTAGGCATAGGTATTCCTACAGGCTTGCAATTTATTTTTGAAGTAGGGGCATTTAGTACTGCAGCCATTATGATGGGGTGGATTGGTGTCAATGCCTTGGCAGCCCATCAGATTGCCATTAATCTTGCTTCAATTAGCTATATGATGGCTTCGGGCTTATCAGCAGCAGCAATGGTTAGAGTAGGTAATCAACTTGGAAAAAGAGATATTTCAAAACTCAGAGAAGTTGGCTTTTCTATATTCGGAATGGTGACGGTGTTTATGTCCGTATTTGCCATCCTCTTTCTTTTGTTGAAAAATTACATGCCTTTACTCTATATTGACGACCCACAGGTAATAAAGATGGCTGCCAGTTTGTTGATAATTGCTGGAATTTTTCAAATCTCTGATGGATTACAAGTTGTTGCTTTAGGAGCCTTGAGAGGGCTTTCAGATGTGAAGATACCCACCCTAGTAACACTTCTTGCCTATTGGGTGGTAGGCTTACCTCTTGGCTATTTCCTCGCCTTTAAGTTGCATTGGAATGAATTGGGTATTTGGATTGGGTTGTTGATTGGTTTAACACTTACGGCCATTATGCTTCTTTACAGATTTAATTCCCTTAGTTCCAAATTACGTAGACAATTTGATAAACCTAAAATTTAGGCCAAGAGCAGAGTGAACTGAGCCTTGCAGCTTCCTTCTAATTCTCTTTGGTTCCGACCAAGTGGCTGATCAAGTAAAATTTGGTATTTTAGCTTTTTCGAGTTTTATCAAGCCACTGTAAACTCAAATTAAAATGGAAAGACAATCTCTTTATATCATCACAGGGGCCAGTAAAGGCTTGGGTGAGGCCCTTAAAAATCATTTGGTTCAATTACCAAACACAATGGTAATAGGAGTCTCCAGAAGCCCAATTAAGGCCGAAAGGAATTTTATACCTTTACAAATTGACTTGGCAAACACTGATGAGTTGATCAGTAAAATACCTGAAATTTTTCCATCTGAGGATTTTGATAAGGTAGTCTTAATTAATAATGCTGGATGGATAGGTGAAATTGCTCACAATGGAAATATTTCTTCAAGTTCTATAAAAACAATTCATTCAGTAAATGTAATCGCTCCAGCAATTTTGATGAATGCCTTTGTTCAAAAATACAATGGTATTAGGGGAGATAAGATAGTAGTAAATGTGAGTTCAGGTGCTGCGGTGAAGATAGTGGATGGGTGGTCAGGCTATAGCTCATCTAAAGCTGCATTGAATCAGATGACGATGATTGCCCAGCAAGAATCTGACCTAAAAAACCTTGGTTTTAAAATGTTCGCTTTGTCTCCTGGGATTATTGATACGCCCATGCAGGAGTCAATTAGAGCTGCTTCTCAAAATGAATTTAGTGGTCTTTCCAAATTTCAATCTTTTAAGGACAATGGGGAATTGAGTACTCCAGATGAAGTTGCAAAAAAGGTATTGTTCCTGATCAATAACCCTTCGGATTTCGATGGTGTTTTACAAGATGTTAGGAAGTTTTAGGTGATGGGTTTTTAGGGAAATCATACATCCAAAATCTTGCGTTAGTAGCGTTGATATTCTCCCAACTATTTACTTCAAATTTGAAACCCATATAGGCAGCTGTTGGAAGGTTTTCCAATGGCTCTCCCAGATAATTGATTAATTCAGTCATTCCTGGATTGTGACCAAAAATAAACAAGGTATCGATCTTATTGCTTGTCTTTTTGATCTCAACCAAATGCTCTTGAGCAGATGCCATATAGAGGGCCTCTGATTCTTCATATTCAACATTCATTTTTTCAAAAGTGGCTAAATAAAATTCTGCGGTCATTTTTGCACGCAATGCCTTTGAAGAAAGTATTTTCTCAGGGAAAACATGATTGGTTTGCATTCTGTTAGCCATCATCGGAGCATCATTTAATCCCCTTTTTGACAATGGTCTCACACGGTCATTTAAGCGCGGGTCTTCCCATGAGGATTTGGCGTGTCTACAGATTACTAATTTTTTCATAAGATTCAATTTCAGTACTTAATGACCTGCTAAAAGTATACTTCAGATCTATTATTCAATTGAAATTTACATTTTTCTTATTACTAAAACTCAGAATGGAGCAGTTTTCTATTTTTGTCAGGAAACCTTTTACAAAATCTAGGGTTTCCAGCTTAGAATCCATCGTTCCTTAATACTCCATCACCCTTTTAGTTGGTTTATCCTCGCAATTAAAGAGGAGTACCTAAGTACTGTTTATTCTGTTGACGGAAAATAATAGGTAGTAACCGCAGCAGGAGGAGGTAAAAAAGCTGCTCCCTCGGCGATTACTACATTGCTTTTGCTTTAGAATAAAGGTTTATTCTACTGGTGTACCTTTTCTTTCTTTAGGTACATACAATTCATGTTCGTAAGTGTCTGGAAGTATTTTTATTCCGGTTGTAAATTTCAATGGTGCATCTCCGGCATAAGTAAGCTCAACATAATGACCTGACCAGCCTTTAGATGGTGCAGCTATTGGAATTACATATTCTCCATCAGCTTCAAATGGGATATTGGTAGCTTTCCATTGTGGACCCAAAACATCAATCCTGAAATCCCTGGTGTTTTCATTGGTTGCAGACCAAAGTTTGACAGCTACAGGAGGATTATTGATGTCAGTTTTAATATGTATGGCATCTTCTTTAACTTCCCAACTATAGGATGGACGTTTTATATTATTGATGATATGAGAATAGAAGCCTAAAAGAATCTGAGGGGCGTCAGAGTTTTTCAGTCCATGACCAGCATTAGGAATATATGCAATGTGACTTTCTCCTTGTAATTCCTCCCAATAATACCTCCAACTGTCAGGAAGGAAGAATTGATCCCCAGATCCGTTGATAAGCAATTTAGGAATGTCTTTGTATTCTTCAAGAAACTGATAAGGTTCTACGATCTCTTCCAAACGTTTGAATTCTTTACTATCCATCCAATCAAAAATACCTTCAAAAGTATAGTCATTTACAGCCGGGGCCCAAAATCCATAGGTTTGCCAGTGATGCTTAAATGAAGGACTTAAATTAAGCATGTCTATTACGATAGGAATCATTCCTATTACCCTGTCATCCACTGCAGCAGTGGTCCATGTGGTCCATCCTCTTTTTGAGGCACCTGCCACTACATATTTGTCTAATGATATATCCAGGTTGGTTTTAGAATAATCTACAACTGCATCCATGGCTGAAACCACAGCTTTTGTCATTGGAAATCTAGCTAGCCAGATAGCATCTTCATCCTTGGCACCACGTTCCATAAACTCTCTCCAACCGTAGGCAATCAATCCATCTTCAGTTCTTAGTCCTGAAGTATCTCCTACATACTGTAAAGGCTGAAAAGGGATATTATGGACCTTGATAGCCGTGGAACCTGTTGACAAGGCTGCCTGAAGAATCATGTCGTCTGGTTTTTCAGGAACAGTGGTGTTTTTGCTACCTCCAGAAATAATAAGTAATGAGGTATTGTGCTTGAGTTCATCTGGAACTACAAAGGAAACCCAATGCCACCAGGTGGTTTCCGTTACTTCTTTTTCAGTCAACCAGTTTTGGGAAATGACTTTAAGTACATAGTAGGAGTATCCATCTCCTTTGGATTCAAAAGCCAATTCGTAATCATATACGTCTTGGTCCTTTTCTACGTAAGCTTTTAAAAGGTCAATACCTCTTACCTTTTCTTCTACCGTTTGTATTTCAGTGTCCGAACTGGTTTTCGACTGACAATGTGGGAAACAAAAAAGGCTTATACCAATTAATAAGGCCAGGTGCAGCGTTTTATGAATTTTGATTATCTTGAACATATATTATAGGAATAGTTTATAGGTATATTACCTAAAAGAGTAAAAAAAGACCATTAATAGAAAGGCCCTTCTTCTAAAATAATTTCTAATTCTGGTCTATGCTTTTGTATTGCTTCAAATACTTCTGGTTCAATAGGAGTGCCAAAGAGATAAACTTTTTGAAGTGACTTGAAATCAAGTAGGTGAAGTAAATGTCCTTTATCCAATGGCGTAAAGGAGAGGTTCAGTTCTTCCAGATTAGGAAGGTCTTTCAGGTAAGGAAGTCCTTCACCATTTATATTCGTCTTTTGCAAAATCAGTCTGCGTAATTGCGGCATTTTTCCTAAAAGGAATAGGGCGTCATCATCTATATTGGAAGAGGCTAGAGAAATGCGTGATAGGTATGGGAAATAGGGTGAAAATTCTTTTAATTCCTCATTGCCAAATGGGCCGGGTGGGAATTTCATCTTTAGCCCAAAGAATTTCCCATTGGACAATTCATCAGCCGTTACTTCAGCATCCACTTTTTTACCTATTTCTTGTAATTCTAGCAAAGCAGTATTAAATGCCTCCTTCTCTTCAAGTATCTTATATTGGGCTTGTTGAATTGTTGGCATCAGTTCCTCGATTTCTGACAAAATCTTCTCATTTTTAATGTCTCCATATTTTAGACTGTCTGAAGCGCCATTTTCAATCCAGTAAGTAAGAAGAGTGATTTCATTTTCTGTTAAGCCAGGCTTTCCTTCCGGAGGCATTCTGTCGTCATGGTCTAGTGGTAGTAAAACCCTTACCAAAACTTCACTATTGGCTGTGTCGGTAGGTATGATGGCATGTTTTTCACTTTTACCTGCTTCAAAGATTTCCTTATAACTATTAAGGATAAGGTTTCCTTTGGATTTGTTTTCATTGTGGCAAGAGACACATTTTGTTTCAAAGATCGTAGCAACCATGTCCTCATAAAGCAGCATGTCTTCAGGTGCCTTGTCAATTTTTTTTGCGGGAATTAAAGCAGCTAGTGGTGCGGAGAGAAAATCGTCACCATGAGTGAGTGAACCTCCAAGATGACTGGTATAGGCCAGTGAGAGGTTAGCTATTCCAAGAATCAAATAAAAGCCAAATCCACTCTTTAATTTTCTTTGCAGGTTTGATTCGTAAATAATTAGGCAAATTGAAATTGAAATGCCGGTTAACAAAGCTCCATTTAGGTGGTTTGTTACCATAACTCCTGAATAGCCTTCGGCAATATATAAAAGGTACCCGGCCAGTATGGTTATATAGGAGAAAAACACCGATGTCCACAGTAAAGATCGAATAATGATTGGCTTGTTAAAACTTGGATTGAAAAACCCCATTAAAATAAAGCCCGTGGTAATTAGGATCAATACTATTGGGAAATGCAGGACGAGGGGATGGAACCTGCCAAAAAACACGAGCAAATGGTTCTCTGCTGCCACGCTAATGGGTACCAGAAAAATTGCGAGGTAGGTAGTGACTAGAAAAATGGGTAGAATGAATTTTTTATTTAATAAAAAGTCCCACTTTAAGTTATTTTGTGGTAGATCGTTGTTGTCCATATGAATCCTGTATATCAGGCGAAAAATGCCTGTTATAGTGGTGTACTATTAATTGATTGTCTTTGATCGTAATACTACTAAGCTATAATTCCGTCAAGGGTGCCAGTACTGTCTGCAAATTGTGTTTGTTCAATACCTATAGTTTGCATCCAAGAAGTATAAAGATTGGACAAAGGAGTGTTTTTAGGATAAATAAGGTTTTGACCTGATTTTATTTTATTACCCCCATGTCCCCCGACGATAATAGGAAGATCAAATGGAGAATGCCTGTTACCGTCTCTTAAGCCAGAAGCAAACATTACTAAGGAATTATCCAGTAAAGTACCGTTGCCTTCTTTGATGGATTTTAGCTTGTCTAAAAAGTAGGCATATTGCTCAAGGTGCCATTTCGTAATCCGATCATATTGTTCCAAGTTCTTTTGGTGATTCATGTGATGAGAAAGCGAATGATGTGCACCGTTTACTCCCTCAAGGAAGGAAAAGTTTCTGTTGCTTACCGAGTTGCCAAACATAAAGGTGGCTACTCTACTTGCATCACTCCACATAGCTAAGGCGATGATATCAAACATCAAGCGGGTTTTTTCTGTAACATCAACACCGCTGTACACTTCAGCATATTCTTCTATGTCTTGGTTTACCTTAATCAATTCTCGTTTGATGTCAGGGGTAATATTGCTTGCGAAATCCTTGATACTATCTTGGTTATTGATCCTTTTTTCAATGGACCGGATAGATTCCAAGTATTCTTCCAATTTATCTTGATCAGATCGGCCTAAATTGTTTTTAAGGGATTTAGCATCCATTAGTACAGCATCTAGGATGCTGCTTTTGTGTGGGTTTTCTATTTTATTATTCCCAGGTATAAAAGTTCTAAACAGCCGGTCAAAGGCCATTCTAGGGTCGATTTCCTTTGAAAGAGGGGTCATGGCATTTTTCCAGGAAATACTACTTGCATACAATCTGGTGAATCCTACATTGATGTCAACCCCAGTCTGTATACGATCCAAGCCATATTCTAATGAAGGAAAAAGGGTTTCGTTTTTATAGTGGTTAGCAATAAGCTGATCTATTGAAATACCCCCACTATTAATATTGTCTCCAACTGTTTTTTGAATTGGGAGGCAAGTCAGTAGGTTGGCAGTTTTGGCATAGTGTCCATCAGATCCTTGAAATAATGAATGTTTATTCCATAGCTGACCTAGAACCAAAATGTCGTCTTTCAGATGTGCTAATGGTTCTAGGGTAGGAGAGATCGAATAGTTTCTCCCTATTCCTTTAGGAGTCCATCTATCGGGGTGAACACCATTGGGCATAAACATGAAAGTGGACCTAATAGGAAACCCATCATTGCCAAATTTTTTAATATTTAGCGGTGAGGCCATAGCCTCCATGAAAGGTAGTGCAATGGCAGCGCCTACCCCTTTCAATAATTTCCTCCTTGATATTTGCCACTTCTTATTCATAAATAGTAACGTTTTAAAGCAAGCTTTTAAATATTTCTTTAACTAACCAGCAAAACTTGAAACAGATGGTAATCAATATTAATCAGATTGTATTTATTTGAATCTTAGAAAGTAGGATAGATTTTATCCTACAAATTTATTTTTCGTCCTGAATTCAACTATTCTTCAAGTTAATCTATTTCAAATTATTAATCAACCTCATTTACTCTTTTCTGAAAATCCTTAATCTTCATCCTAAAAGGATAGCTTTGAACCAAAGCGGTAACGAATTTATCAGGATTAAAATCATTCTCAATCAAGGAATCAGACAATTCCCGGATGGCAATTTCATCAGTAAAAGTCGTACCCCTTCCTATAGCATAAGACAAAGTCTTTTTGGAAATGTTCCGTGCAAATTTTTCTTTCTCCTTCATAAGTAATGCTTTCAATTCTGCAGGACCTGCAAAGGTCTCACCTGAGGTAAGAACACCTGTAGGATCAATTGGAGTGTTCCCATAACTTTCTCTCCATTTCCCATCTGCTCCAAAATTCTCCAAACCTAGACCAAGTGGGTCCATTTTTTCGTGACAAGATTGGCATGCAGGGTCCTCCCTATGCTTTTCTAATAGAGCCTTCAATCCAAGGTCCTCATGTAAAGACTCATCCTCAGGTAATTCTGCAACATCTGGTGGTGGAGGGGGAGGAGATGTACCTAATATTTCTTCTAAAACCCACTTACCTCTAAGTACTGGACTTGTCCTGGTGGGCAAGGAAGTTACGGCTTGAACACTGCCTAAACCCAAAAAGCCTCCTCTGCTATTGTTGGCCAGCATTACTTTTTTGAAATCGTCTCCCTTTACACCTTCAATTCCATAGTAATCAGCCAATTCTTCATTGAGAAAGGCGTAATTACTATTGATCAAGTCAAGGAAGTTTTTACTTTCGGTCATTACATAATGGAAAAAGGATGTGGTTTCTTTGAACATGGCCTCTCTTATAGAAGGGGTGAATTCAGGAAACCTAACCAAATCAGCTAAAGGTGCATTGTCATCTTTAAGCTTATTGATTCCTAACCACTGGCTTACGAATGATTCTGAAAATCTTTCCGATTTGGGGTCATTGAGCATTCTTTTTACCTGATTTTCTATTTCTCCTGGTGCTTGAAGCTTACCTTTCATGGCCAGGTCAAACAATTCATCATCTGGCATGCTTGACCATAAGAAGTAAGATAATCTGGTAGCCAGTTCAAAATCTCCTAAGGCAATAGGGGCAGGGCCTAAGGGTTCTTCCTCCATTTTGTAAAGGAAAGAGGGGGAAATTAAAATAGCTTTAAATACTTCTGCAATGGATTTGTTGAATTTCTGAGGGTTGGGTTCCTCTGGAAGTGAATAATAGACCGTATTAAAAAGGTCAATAAACTTTTCTTTTTCTTCAGATTTTAATAGCCTTCTATAAGCTTTGCTGGCAAAAGGGAAAAGTACTTTTTCGGCTGCTTTTTCAGGTGGATTAAGGGGCTTGAAATTACTACTGATTTTAGGCATTAACCAATTTATAAACCTTTCCCATATGTTTTGATGATAGCTTTCGGGAACAAGGTCTGACCATTTTTCTAGGTCTTCATATAGAGATGTGACAATCTCTTCAGCAGCATCATAATACCTTTCCATCTTAAGGGGCGTGAAAAACAATGAACCACCTTGATTGTCAAAACCGCCACCACCCGAACCATCTGCAGGGAAGCGATTCATGGCGTCAAAACTCACCCCTGTCAGGTCTAATACTGTGTAATGGTATTCAGTGTGACTCAATCGTCGGATGATGACTTTGCCAGGAGTTCTTTTTTCTAGAGATTTGATGAGAATACCATTGATTCCATCGAGTAAGGTATGGTATTCATTATCATTCAACTCTGGCTTACTGGACGGGGGCATTTCTTTTGACTTAATTTGGTCCAATACTTTTAGCCAAAATTGTCCATCTTTAATAACACGTCCCTCTTCCTCATATATTTTTAGGTTCACTCCTCCTTTAGGGTTTCCGGTATTGTGACAGGAATAGCAGTTTTTGTCCAAAACCGGGATAATATCGGTAGTGTAATCTAAGGCCTCCTGTGCAATGCTTGCAAAAAAACTGAAGACAGCCATAACCAGTAAAATATATGATTTCATTAATGGCATAGGTTTTATTTGGATTCAGATAAAGGTTATGCCTTAAATTTAAGGTAATTAATTCATTAATTCCAATACTATTTTGATGGAAGGTGAGTGGTTTGGTTATGCAGGATTGAAATAAGTCAAAAAAAAAGAAGACCATCAGGTCTCCTTTTAAAATTGCTATAATTATGCTTTTAGCATTCTGAAGCTTTTATTAGGCATCTACACCTAAAGCTTTAGCCATCACCTCTCCTATTTCGGCTGGTGATTCTGCTACGAAAATACCATTTTCCTTCATGATACGCATTTTGGCGATGGCTGTATCATCTTTTCCACCAATAATGGCTCCAGCATGTCCCATTCTTCTACCTGGAGGTGCTGTTTGGCCTGCGATAAATCCTACAACAGGTTTTTTATTGCCATTTTCTTTGATCCATTGGGCAGCTTCAGCTTCATAATTCCCGCCAATTTCTCCTATCATTACGATAGCGTCTGTTTCAGGATCTTCCATTAATAGTTGAACCGCTTCCTTAGTGGAGGTACCGATTATCGGGTCACCACCTATTCCAATGGCTGTAGAAACACCTAATCCAGCTTTTGTGATTTGGTCAGCTGCTTCATAAGTAAGCGTACCTGATTTGGAAACAACTCCTACCCGTCCTGGTTTGAAGACAAAACCAGGCATGATGCCAACCTTAGCTTCACCTGGAGTGATTACTCCCGGGCAATTTGGCCCTACCAAAATGGCTCCTTTTTTCTTAACATACGGCTTGGCTTTCATCATGTCCTTTACAGGAATTCCTTCAGTAATGGCGATGATTACTTTAATACCTGCATCCGCCGCTTCCATAATAGCATCTGCCGCAAAAGCTGGAGGAACAAAGATTATGGTAGTATCAGCTCCTTTGGCTTTAACTGCATCTTCTACAGTATTAAATACTGGTCTGCCTAAATGAGTATCGCCACCTTTTCCAGGAGTTACACCCCCAACTACATTGGTACCATATTCTATCATCTGTTGGGCGTGAAAAGAACCTTCAGTTCCTGTGAACCCTTGTACAATTACTTTGGAATTTTTATTTACCAATACGCTCATAAGTCTGCTTTTAATTAATTTGCTACAAAAATAGGAGATAAAGAGTGATCACAAAAAGAAATTGCAAACAATATCGATTTAATTTATACTATAGATAACTTTTTATATTTTTATGGTTCCTACTTAACCCTACAAATGAATAATTCTAGTACTCCAGAAGCCTGTTTTAGCCCTAGGCTAAGGCTAATATTATATTAGGAAATAGACACTAAAATTATTTCATCAAAAATTCATTTCCTGTTTTTTTAAGGTAAATTAGGGTTTATTTGGGTAGATTTATAAAAATAGGATACAAAAAATTGCTAAAAGTACCCTCAACGATTATGAAATCAACATCTTTGGATTTAAACGAGGAGTGGATTCAGGCAAATATAAAATCCTTTAAGACAGCTTAAATCAAAAAAAAATTGTTTGAGACTAATTTTAATATGTTTCAACAGGTGCTATTTTAATCTTTGTTTGTGAACTTTTGAAGAAAGAGATAAAAGTTTTATCGTTCCTTTAGCTTGTAATAAAATATTAAATAAATCGATCCCCTAATGGGAGAGAGATATGGGAAATTCCGGAAAAAGTAAGGTTTTGTCGAAAAAAATGTCCTCGGATAGCTACCAGTTGGCCTTGATGCCCTTATTGGCTGTAAATCCTGAACCTGTGACCGGGCAGACCGTGGTTGATTTTTCAGTTTATAATAATTATTGGTTTTTAGCAATTGCTTTCATTTTTTTACTTGCAATCATTTATGGAGTATGTATTTTTATTCAGCAGACAAAAGACAGAGGGATATTAAAAATCACACTTCAAAAGAAAAATAGAGAGATCGCAGAAAGGGAGGATCAATTTAGAATAGTCTGGAACAATTCTCAAGAAGGTATGGTACTGTCTGTTTTTGGAGGGAAGGTTATTTCTGCTAATCCCACCATTTGTAAAATGGCAGAGGTGAGCGAGGATGAGTTGATTGAAAATGGGCTTCAGCATTTGTTTCGCGACACAGATTTCTACGAAAAGGTAAGGAATGAAATAGCTGATGAACTTAACTCAAATACCAAAAGTACCGTAATACGAGAATTTGAAATGCCTTTGAAATCGGGAGATAGGGAGATAGAAGTTTCCATTTCCAAAATGAAGGAAAACTTTGAAGGGAATATATTGTTCTTGAATGTTTTTCGAGATATTTCGAAGAAAAAATCTTATGAGAAGGGCTTGGAAATAGCCAAAGATAAGGCGGAGGAGGTAAGTCGATTGAAAGGGAATATCATTTCTAATATGAGTCATGAAATTCGCACACCCTTAAATGGTATTCTTGGCAGTACTGAATACATAAGCCAAATTAGGTCGGAAGACAAGGAACTTTTGGAGCATTTGAATATTATTAAGGAAAGTGGAGAACGCTTACTCAATACCATTACCAATATACTGGATTTGTCTTCATTGGAGTCCGATGAGCTGAATATTGTTTTAGAAAAAACCAATGTAAATGATTTTGTTTCAAAAATATTGATAAATCATAAATCCGTAGGGATTAAAAAAGGTATATTAGTCACTTCAAAATTTTTAACTAAACCCTTTAACGCAAAAATCGAGAGAAAGTACCTTCAAATTATTATTAATAATATCGTTGGTAATTCGGTTAAATATTCAGAAAAGGGACTTATTCAAGTTGTAATTGAAAACTTTGAAAATCAATTGATTATAGTAGTACATG
>TARA_R110001599_G_scaffold103416_3_pt1 | contig 37452 bp, 32 predicted proteins | sample TARA_R110001599 | Tara Oceans TARA_R110001599 (sample SAMEA4398360) | marine metagenome | biome: Polar Biome; feature: [MES] marine water layer (ENVO:01000295) within the mesopelagic zone...; material: water (ENVO:00002006), including particulate matter (ENVO:01000060) such... | reverse complement strand
TGGTTGTGTTAATTGCAATAGTGTCTTCGTGTATTCCCAATGAGAAGATCATTTACTTTCAAAATAAAGAAGGTGATAAAGCTCTTGGTTTGGACACTTTAATAACTCCCCCTCGATCTGAGTATTACCTTCAGCCCAGAGACATACTTTCACTTAATTTTTTTTCAAATGTAGAGTCGGAAATTGAGCCTTTTAGACAATCAACCTCAGATATACTAGCGACTGGCTCAAGTGGGCAACAAGGGAATGTACAGTCGTTGGGGCAAACCTTTGTCATAGATAATAATGGGTTTTTATTAATCAATACTCTCGAACCAATAAAGTCTGTTGGCCTAACTACCATTGAATTGAAGAGGCTACTGGAGGATAAAATCTGGAAGGATAAAGGAATCAGGGATATATCGGTGAATGTGAGTTTGGCAGGTATACGGTATACCACTTTAGGAGAGATGGGGACAGGGCAGCATGTGATAGCTGGGAGTGAAGCCAATATTATGGAGGCATTAGCTTCTGCTGGTGAGTTAAGTATTAATGCAGATCGTCAGAGAATACAGATTTTAAGGAGTTATGATGGAGGCGACAAATGGCATGAGGTAGATTTGACGAGAAGAGATTTAATGTTAACCGAATTTTGGTATATAAAACCTGGGGATATTATATATGCTCCGCCATTAAAATTACGTGAAATTGGCGCAGGAGATAATTTTATTTCACAATTGGGGACGGTGATTGGGTTGATTTCAGCCGGAATTTTCTTTATCGGTTTGGCTAATAAATAATTAGAATGGAAGATTTCGAAGGACTTTTTGGTCAAGAGGAGAATAAAACTAAAGCAGCAGCTTTCAACCCCAAAGAGGTGGTCTTTAAATATGTCCGCTTATGGCCATTATTTATTGTTTCAACGTTTATGCTAGTGCTTACTGTTTATATTTATCATAGGTATACTACCGAAAAATTCAGCGTAAGAAGTACAATACTCATTCCTGAGAAAAATCGAGATATAGATCAGAGTATTCTGGCACAGTTTAGCTTTGATTTTGGGGCTGTCTTTTTAAATGAGATAGAAATTTTGAAATCAAAACCTTTAACTCAAGATGCCTTGGATAGTCTTGATTTTGATGTTTCATATTATTCGAAGGGGCGAATAAAAACGATTGAAGAATACAAAACTTTGCCTTTTGTTATCCGGTATGATAAGAGTCACCCACAACAATATGATCAAGAATGGAAGCTTGTTTTTTATGAAGGAAATGAGTTCAGTATTGGGAAGTCTGGGGAAGAAGAACTTGAAAATAGAGTTCGTTTCAATCCAAATGGGTGGATTGAAAGTGGCCAATACCGGTTTAAACTATTGGTAAATACTAATACAAACTTAGCGGGAAAAACATATTATTTTAAAATTAACAGTAGAGGGAGTCTTGTTGATAGCTTTCAAGGAAGGTTGGGTGTGACTTATTTAAAAGCCTTTAGCTCAATAGCAGTACTTACACTTACAACAGACGTACCACAAAAGGGAGTTGATTTTTTAAATAAATTGCTTGAGGTATATCAGAAAAGAGAACTCACATTAAAGAACAGTAAAGCTGAAAAGACCATAGCCTTTATTGATGAACAGATGGACACACTCGAGGTTAGTTTGAAAAACCTAAGTGCCGAAAGATCTGAATACCGAATTGAAAACCGTTTTTTGGATTTGAGTAGTAAGGGTGCTGAACTTTTAGCGAAAATTAACCAGTCTGATTTTGAGATAAGAAAGCTGGCTAGACAGGTGGATTTTTTAAAAGAATCTCTAAAAAAAATCGAAAATAATGATAGTCTTCAGGACCTAATATCGCCTTCACTATATGGTATTGAGGATACTTATATAAATCAATTTACAGATCAAATTAGTGAACTTACATTACAGAGGTCGGGGCTATTGGAGTATTTGGAGCCTTATAATACCACAGTTCAGTCTTTGGATCAACAGATTAGTCAGGTTAAGAAAAACCTAAAAAGTTATGTTAAGTTGAAAATAGATGAACTAGAAGGGCAGCTTAAAGCGTATAATGATGAAAATAAATTGGTCGCTAATGAATTTAAAGAATATCCCATTATTGAGCGTGATTATTTAGAGATTGAACGTAAATTCAATATTGTCAATGGTATATATACTAACTTACTTCAAAGAAGACAAGAGGCATCAATTGTAGCGGCTTCTAATGTGGCTAACTCTGAGGTTGTAGACCCGGCAGTATTGCCATCTAGTCCATTTTCCCCGAATTACAAATTGAATTACTTGGTAGGTGGGGCTTTCGGTTTGATTATTCCATTGTTGTTCATTGTTATTAGAGAACTGACTTTCAATCGTATTGAGACAAGAGGTCAAATTGAGCGAATCACGTCTATTCCTATTATTGGTGTCATTGGACATAATGAACAAAAATCGAACCTGGCTATTCTTGATAAGCCTAAGTCAATAATTGCAGAAACTTTTCGATCCTTACGGTCTAACCTCCAATATTTTAGTAGCGAAAAGGAATTGCAAACCATTCTGGTCACTTCAGGTTCATCTGGTGAAGGTAAATCCTTCTGTTCTACCAACTTGGCTTCTATCATGGCTATCAGTGGAAAGAAAACTATTCTTTTGGGGCTTGATTTGAGAAAGCCCAAATTATTTGATGACTTTGGGTTAACGAATGATATAGGGGTGTCAAACTATTTGGGGGGCTTTGTTGAAATGGAGGGCATAATTATCAAAACAGAGTTTAATAACCTCGATGTTGTCTTTGGAGGACCTGTGCCACCGAATCCTGCTGAACTCTTAATGGGGAATAAAATGGATAAGTTGATGAGTTTTCTGAAATCAGAGTATGAGATCATCATTATTGATACACCTCCGATTGGTATAGTCTCAGATACTTTCAACTTATTGAAATATGCAGATATTAGCTTGTATCTAGTGCGTCATCTTTATACTCAACAGGATTCCTTGAAACCATTGAATGAATATAGAGAGAAGGGAATTATTAAAAATATGGCGTTAATTCTTAATGACTTTAAAGCGAGGACTGGTTACGGTTACGGGTATAATTACGGTTACGGTTACGGTTATGGTTATGGCTATGGTTATGGCTATGGTAGTCAATATGGTGGTGGATACTATGAAGAATCTAATGAGAAAAAGAAGCCTTTTTCAAAAAAATAAGGAGTACTAGATGAGCTACCTTAAGAAAGCAATTAAGAAGTATTTTCAGAGTTTTTATTTTTTTTATGGTTATCTGAAATTCAGGATACCTGTAATTTTGACCTTAAGTATTTTAGTTGGGGTATTGGATGGCTTTGGTCTTGCAATGTTTATCCCTTTGCTTCAGATGGTAGACGGGGAGGCTACTGCTGACCCTGAACAATTAGGTAACCTGTCTTTTCTAGTTGATGGATTGGGTTACGCTGGTATTCAAATCAACATCTATTCTATTCTTTCATTGATCTTGATTTTCTTCGTTATGAAGGGGGTTTTTAGATATATTGAGGGTTATTTAAGAGTTGTATATCAACAATACTTTATTCGTACGATTAGGGTGAAGAATGCTGATTTACTTTCTAAGTTTAGTTTTTCCGACTTTATTAAAGTTGATAGTGGACGTATTCAAAATACCTTCAGTGCAGAGGTAGGAAGGGTAAACTATGCCTTTGGTACTTACTTCTCTTGTGCTCAAGCCTTAATTATGGTTTTGGTTTATTTAGGTTTGGCATTTATGACCAACGCCCAATTTGCAGTGTTAATCTCAATTGGTGGAGCGTTGACAAATTTGGTTTTCAAGAGACTATATAAAAAAACTAAAAAATCATCCATTGAATACACCGAACAGTCACATATATTTCAAGGCTTGTTGATTCAAAAGGTTGCAAATTTTAAATACTTGAAAGCCACGTCCCTAATATTTAAGTACGTTGACAAGTTGAAGGATAGTATCACTAAGATTGAAAAGGTTCAAAAGAGAATGAGTTTGCTAGATACAGCTATGCAAGCTGCAAGGGAACCTATGATTATCTTGGTTGTGGTCGTTGTAATTTTGGTGCAGATTAAATTCTTCTCTGAAGAATTGGGTAGTATAATTCTAAGTCTTTTGTTTTTTTATCGTGCCCTCTCTTTTCTTATGATAATGCAAAAGCAATGGAATTCTTTTTTAACAGTTTCTGGCGCGCTAGATAATATGACTTCCTTCATTAAAGAATTAAAAGATGGAGGAGAGGTGTATGGCTCTGCGACATTTAACCAATTCACAAAGTCTACAAACCTTACGGGAGTGAATTTTTCCTATGCAGAAAAACAAGTCCTAAAGGATATTAATATCTCTATCGAAAAAAATGAAACTATAGCTTTTGTAGGTGAGAGTGGATCAGGTAAAACTACTTTAATGAACCTTTTGACCGGGCTTATAAAGCCATCTCAAGGTCAGATTTCCATTGATGGGGTTGACTACAAAGAAATTGATATTCGGACACTTCAACGTAGAATCGGATATATAACACAAGAGCCTGTAATCTTTACCGATACGATTTATAATAACGTCACATTTTGGGATTTACCAACCGAGGAAAATAAACTAAGGTTTGCTGACGCCTTAAAAAAGGCTGCTATTTATGATTTTATTGATGAACTTTCTCAAAAGGAACAAACCCTTTTGGGTAGTAATGGAGTAAACCTTAGTGGTGGTCAACGTCAAAGGCTTTCGATAGCGCGAGAACTTTATAAAGAAGTTGATTTTTTAATGATGGATGAAGCAACCTCTGCACTTGACTCAGAAACAGAACGGGCGATTCAAAACCATATTGATAAACTGAAAGGACAATACACTATTTTGATAATTGCCCATAGACTTTCTACAGTCAAGAACGCTGATAGAATAGTGCTTCTGAAAAATGGAATGGTCGAAGGGGTGGGTAGTTTTGAACAGTTAATAAACAGTTCTGATGAATTCAAACGAATGGTTTCTTTACAGGATTTTGCCTTGAATTAGGGTTTGTGTTTTAACCTATCTCTTAATAATATATACCCCTCCGTAATTCTTTTTTAATTAATATTTAACTGAGTAGCGTGCTCCATAAAGTATCAGAAATTATAAGAAGCAGATTCCCTTCAGAGGAGAGTATTTTTCTTCACGAACCTAGGTTTTGGGGGAATGAAAAGAAATATGTCTTAGATACCATCGAGTCTACTTTTGTATCCTCAGTTGGAGCTTATGTTGATCGTTTTGAAAAGGAAATTGCTAAATTCACAGATACATCAATGGCCACAGCAGTAGTAAACGGCACTGCCGCAATTCAAGTGGCTCTACGGTTGGCAGGTGTGAAAAAGGAAGAAGAGGTATTGACCCAAGCTCTCACTTTTATTGCAACCTCCAATGCGATAATTTACAATCAAGCGAGTCCTGTTTTTATAGATGTGGATAGAGATACTATGGGAATGTCTCCAAAATCGCTTTTGGCTTTCTTAGAAGAATTTGGTGACCTACGTGAAGATGGATGTTTCAATAAGTTAAGTGGTAAGCGAATTGCAGCATGTTTACCCATGCACACTTTTGGATTTATGTGTCGCATAGATGAGATATCCGTACTTTGTGCCAAATGGAACATACCAATGGTTGAAGATGCCGCAGAATCATTAGGTAGCAGCTATAAAGGTAAATCAGCAGGTAGCTTTGGTTTAGCAGCAGCCTTTAGTTTTAATGGTAATAAGATTATTACTTCAGGGGGGGGAGGGGTTATTGTGTCGAATGATCCTCTGATTGCCATCAAGGCTAAGCATCTTACTACAACCGCCAAAACACCACATGCTTGGGCTTATGAACATGATGAAATAGGTTACAATTATCGAATGCCTAACTTGAATGCAGCCCTGATATGTGCTCAACTTGAGCAATTAATGATTCTAAAGAACTCTAAGAAAAAGCTCTACGAAGAATATGAGAGCCTTTTTAAGGGGGTCGGAGTCCAATTGAAAGCCATACCAAAGGATACAGACTGGAACTATTGGTTAATGAGTTTGGAAATGGAGGATAGGAAGGAACGTGATAAGTTCTTAGACCATACAAATTCTCAAGGTATTATGACAAGACCAATATGGCAATTGATGTATCGATTACCAATGTATAAAAGTTATCAGCGGGATGATCAGCAGAATGCAGAGTACTTAGAGCAAAGAATTGTGAATATACCCAGTAGTGCGCGCATAGTATCATGAATAGCGTGCTAATCATAGCGGAAGCAGGTGTTAATCATAATGGTGATATGCAATTAGCCAAGCGCCTTATTGACGTAGCAGTAGAGGCGGGTGTAGATATGGTTAAATTTCAGACTTTTAAAGCAGATAAACTGGTAAGTAAAGCCGCAAAGAAAGCTGAATATCAGACCAAGAACACTGGAGACCCTGACGATTCTCAGTATAACATGCTTAAAAAATTAGAATTATCACATGAAAATCATGTTGAGCTCATAGCTTATTGCAAAGAAAGGGATATTCAGTTCTTTTCGACAGCTTTTGATTCAGAAGGGCTAGAGTATTTAAATGGTTTGGATTTTAAAAAATTCAAAGTTCCCAGTGGTGAAATTACTAATTATCCATACCTAAAGAAGTTGGCCGAAATAGGGAAGCCTGTGATTCTGTCTACTGGAATGGCTAATATGCAAGAAATTGAAGCAGCAATCAAAGTACTGATTTCTGAAAATTTAACAAAAAAAGATATTACGGTGCTTCATTGCAATACAGAGTATCCTACTCCAATGGAGGATGTCAATCTTTTGGCCATGAATCACATTAAGAACCAAATAGGAGTAGAGGTTGGTTATTCAGATCATACTTTGGGCATTGAAGTTCCAATAGCAGCAGTAGCCCTCGGGGCAAAGGTGATAGAAAAACACTTTACATTAGATAGGAATTTACCTGGGCCAGACCACAAGGCTTCACTTGAGCCTTTGGAGTTGAAGGCCATGGTAAAGGCAATAAGAAATATTGAAAAGGCTATTTCGGGACCTGGAAAAAAGGAACCTTCAAATAGCGAGTTGAAAAATAAAGTTGTTGCAAGAAAGAGTATTCATGTACAAAGAAGTTTTCTTCAGGGAGAAATTATAGAGGAATCTGATCTTATTACATTAAGGCCAGGCAATGGAATATCTCCTATGGAATGGCATGATGTTATTGGGGCTAGGGTAATTAACAGTCTTGTAGCATTTCAAATGTTAAACCCTGATGATATAGACTTTTAATGGGCACCTTAGCTCAAAAGATGAAGGTTGGGGTTTTGACGAGCTCAAGAGCTGATTATGGTATTTATAAGCCATTGCTCAAAATTCTACATGAAGATCAATCCATTGATCTTCAATTGATTGTTTTTGGCATGCACCTTATTGATCAATATGGTTCGTCTATCAAGCATATTGAAGAAGATGCTTTTGGAGAAATCATAAAAGTAGAGGGTATGCCAGAAATGGATGACTTGCTCTCTGTTTCTTCTGGCTATGGTGAACTTGTTAAACAGTTTGGCATCTTTTGGTCAGAGCATTCATTCGATTGTGTTCTTTGTTTAGGAGATAGGTTTGAAATGTCTGCCGCTATACAAGCTTCTATACCCTTTGAACTTAAGTTGGTTCATTTACATGGTGGAGAAACTACCCTTGGAGCCACAGATAATATTTATAGACACCAAATAACTTTAGCATCTAAATTACACTTTGTTGCTACACGACTTTTCAAAAACAGAGTTGCTGAAATCACTGGATCTGATAATAATGTGCATTGTGTTGGCGCATTAAGTTTGAGTGAGCTTGAAGACATGAGTTTACCCCATTGGGAGGGTATTTGTGAAGAGTTTTCAATACCGAACCTTCCTTTTATTCTGGTAACATTTCACCCAGAAACCGTGGGGGCTGAAAAAAACATTCAGTTTGCTATAGATGTAGCTAAAGCTATGAAGGAACTCGCGAAAAGATGGGTTATGGTGATAACAATGCCTAATGCTGACGTCCAAGGTACTGTATATCGTAAAATGCTACTTGAACTTAAGAGTGGCCACCCTGATAAGGTTCATTTAATCGAGAACTTTGGTCGGGAAAAGTACTTTGCTGCGATGAAGGCGAGCGAATTTCTTTTAGGAAATACTTCCAGTGGAATTTTAGAAGCTGCTTCATTTGGTAAGTATGTAGTAAACGTAGGTAATAGGCAAAAGGGGAGACTTCAAAGCCGAAACATATTAAATTCAACCTTTAATTCCTCTGAAATAATTCGATTTTCAATTGAAGCTTCTGAAATGGGGGCGTACATGGGGAGTAATATCTACTATCAAAAGAATACGGCTAGAAATATTTTGAATATATTGAAAAGTGCGCAGTTATAGAGATCACCTCATAAGAAAAGGAACAGCCATCAAGGATGCGCTGCCAATGTTGGACACTTTGTCAAGTGATGCAATTCTCTTTGTAGTAGACGACTCCGATATGTTGATTGGAAGTTTGACAGATGGAGATGTAAGACGAGGATTGATGAAAGGGCTTGGGACGTCAAATCTTGTGGATGAGATAATACAGCTTAATCCTAGGTATATAGACAAGAATAATTACTCAATTGAACAGATTATTCAGTATAGAAAAGATAGTTTCAAGGTAATACCCGTTACGGACTCTCTGCGAAAAGTGATTAACGTCATTAACTTCAGTTACGTTCGGTCTTACCTACCCGTGGATACAGTGATTATGGCAGGAGGTAGAGGGACTAGGCTTAAACCTCTTACTGATAAAATACCTAAGCCTCTTCTAGTGGTTGGAAACAAGCCAATCATGGAGCATAATTTGGATCGTTTAAGGAAATTTGGGGTTGACGATTTTTGGATTTCTGTACATTATAGAGGTGAGCAGATTGAAGATTATTTTGGAAATGGAGCTGATAAACAAGTTAATATAGAATATGTTTGGGAAAATAAACCTATGGGCACTATTGGCGCAGTCAGTTTAATAGATAATTTCAAGCATGAATATCTGTTGGTAACTAATTCGGATCTGTTAACCAATATGGACTATGAAGATTTTTTCCTGAATTTTATAGAGAGTGATGCAGACATGGCAGTAGCTACTATACCTTATTCCGTTGACGTGCCATATGCTGTAATGGAAACAAGTAATAACCATGTTATCTCTTTTCGTGAGAAGCCCACATATACTTATTACTCAAACGCAGGGATTTACCTTATTAAGAAAGAGTTACTGAAAATGATTCCAAAAGACTTGTTTTATAATAGCACTGACCTTATGCAAGAAGTAATAGAAAAAGGCCTGAAGTTGGTTTCCTATCCTTTGCGAAGTTATTGGCTTGACATTGGTAAACATGAAGATTTCCAAAAAGCCAATTCGGATATTAATCATTTGGAATTCTAGAGATGAAAATATTGATAACTATCTGTGCACGAGGAGGGTCGAAAGGTATTCCGGGCAAGAATATAAAGTTGCTGAATGGGGAGCCTCTATTGCACTATACATTACGGCATGCTCAGCAGTTCGCGAAAACAAACGAAGCAGATATACAACTCAGTACTGATAGTGAAGAGATTTTGGCTTGCGCGGCTGAATTAGGCTATTCAACTGATTATCAAAGGCCATCAGAGTGGGCAGGTGATTCTGCTGGTAAAATTGACGCCATCCGCCACGCTTGGCAATGGGCAGAAAATGAATTAAATAAGAAATATGACTTTGTGCTTGATCTAGATGTCACTTCACCACTTAGGACTCAATCAGATTTAGCCGAAGCTTTTTCTTCAATACTTGCTGAACCAAGAGCCCTGAATATCTTTTCCGTCAATCCAGCAGCTAGGAATCCATATTTTAATATGGTGGAGTTAAGTGATGATGGTTTTGCTCGGATAAGCAAATCGAGTCAACAAACAAAGTCTCGTCAAGAAGCTCCAAAAGTATTTGACATGAATGCATCCTTCTACTTTTTCTCTAGGGAGTTTATGGAGGGCGATCATGGCACAAGTACCACTGAAAGGTCAATGATTCATGTCATGAAACATGTTTGTTTTGATTTAGATGAGCCTGTTGATTTTAACGTTTTGGAGATAATGCTGAGAGAGAAAATGCTGGATTTCGATATATGAAAGTTCTGATTGTTGGACTCGGTTCAATCTCAAAAAAGCATATTAGTGCAATTAGAAGGATGTCTTCAGAGGCCAAAATTTATGCCCTTCGTTCCGGAAACTCAACCAACGATGAAATAGGCGTTCGGAATATTTATACTTTAACCGATGCTCCAGAAGATCTTGATTTTTGTATAATTTCTAATCCAACTAGTGAACATGGTGACACTATCAAATTGTTGGCTAGCCTGAAAAAGCCATTGTTGATTGAAAAACCAGTTCTTAGTTCCATAGATGAGGTAGAGGAATTAAACTTAGTAATCAAGAAATCTAAAATCACCACTTATGTAGGCTGTAACCTTAGATTTCACCCTATAATTGAGAGGCTTAGGGAGGAGATGAATGAACGAAAACCCATTGAAATGAATGTTTACTGCGGATCATACCTTCCAGAATGGCGCCCTGAACAGGACTACCGGAAAGTATATAGTGCGAAATCTTCATTGGGGGGAGGGGTGCACTTGGACCTTATCCATGAGATTGATTATACTACCTACCTTTTGGGTTATCCTCGGACATTCAACTCTTACTTAGGTAAGAAATCCTCTCTTGAAATTGATAGTAATGATGTAGCTCATTATATTTTGGAGTATGATCACACATCTGTTTTTATTACTCTAAACTATTATAGACGAGAGGCAAAGCGCCAAATTGAGTGTGTTTGGGAAGATGGAGTATGGATAGCGGATTTAATCAAGGGATCTATCATCAATGAAAAGGGAGATGTTATTTTCATGAAACCCTTTGATGTTTTGGAGACTTATTATGCCCAACTTAATTATTTTTGGGAGTGTATTCAAGAAGAAAGAAAACCGATGAACAGTTTTAGTGAGGCTACTGAGATACTTAAAGTATGTTTGAATTGACTTGAACAATGTTAGAAGATAAAATAATAATTGTAACGGGTGGTAATGGGCTTTTGGGGAAACAAATGATCTCTGACATCAACGATAAAGGAGGTGTTGGTATTTGTGCAGATATTAATGTTAAAACAAATTTGGCTAATGGAGATCTCCATTGCGATATTACCAGCTTGGAGGGTATAAAGGTGGCGATAGAAAGCTTAGTGAATCACTTCGGACGAATTGATGGCTTGGTGAACAACGCCTATCCGAGAACAGAAGATTGGGGAGTGGATTTTGAAGAGTTGACGGAAGAATCTCTCTACAAAAATGTCAATTGGCAAATGAACAGCTCCATCCTTTTTTGCCAACAGGTAATTAAACATATGAAAAGTAACGGAGGAGGTGCTATTGTTAACATAGCCTCTATATATGGAGTAGTTGGTAATGATTTCGGTATTTATGAGGGTACTAACTTAAAGCCACCTGCACCCTATTCCGCTATAAAAGGAGGGGTAATTAATTTCACCAGATTTTTAGCAAGTAAGTATGGCAAAGAGAACATCAGAGCCAATGTAGTTTCTCCAGGTGGGATATTTGATCATCAACCTGAACAATTTGTAATGGCTTACGAGAAAAAAGTACCCATGAAAAGAATGGGAAATCCTGATGATATAGCCCCTGCGGTAAGTTTCTTGTTATCAAACCAAGCCAAATATATAACGGGTCAGAACCTCATTGTCGATGGTGGTTGGACTGCAATTTAGATTATGACTGCGATTAGAATAATTCCACGATTAGATATAAAGGGTCCCAATTTAGTGAAGGGTATTCATTTGGAAGGGCTTAGAGTTCTTGGCTCTCCGAAAGAGTTTGCTAAGTTTTACTACGAACAAGGAGCTGACGAATTGATTTATCAAGATGTTGTTGCAAGCCTGTATGAACGAAATAGCCTTCATGATATTATTTCTCAGACAGCAGGCGAGATTTTCATCCCACTAACAGTAGGAGGAGGTTTAAGGACTATTCAAGATATTACCGGAGTTTTAAGAGCTGGGGCTGATAAAGTTTGCCTTAATACAGCTGTTCTTAACAGACCAGAAATTATTACTGAAGCTGCACTGAAGTTTGGTGCATCGACAATCGTTGTTGCGATAGAAGCAATTAAGGAGCCTGATGGCCGGTATTTGGCTTATACGGATAATGGTCGTGAGTATACGGGAGTTGAGGTAGTTGAATGGGCTAAAAAATTAGAACAAATTGGTGCGGGAGAGTTAGCTGTTACTTCTGTTGATAATGAAGGTACGGGTAAAGGGTATGACCTTGAATTAATCAAATTAATCACGAATGAAGTTAATGTTCCTGTGATCGCTCATGGTGGCGCTGGAAAAATGGAGCATTTCAAACAAGTACTTCAAGATGGAGGGGCGGCAGCAATTACTATGGCTTCTATGCTCCACTATTATTGTGTTGAAAATGGGAGTGAAGTGTTTAATGCTCATGCTGAAGGAAATGTGGAATTCTTGAAAAGTGGTAAAAGTTTTGGGCGGGTAGATAAGTGCAGTATCAAGGAAATAAAAGATTATTTGAAAGAGAATGGATTTGAAATTAGAGACTAAAGTGGTTAGCTACTCAAAAAAAGTGGTCATTATTGACTATCAATTGGGTAACCTTTTTAGTGTACAACACGCATGTGAAAAAATAGGTATTCTAGCTGAAATATCTTCGGACGCTAAAGTAATTAACGAGGCTGACGCTTTAATTCTACCTGGTGTAGGGGCGTTTGGTGATGCGATGAAGAATGTTGAGGAATTAAGCCTCATTGAGCCAATAAAGAAGGCAATTGTTGATGGTAAACCATTCTTTGGTATTTGCTTAGGTATGCAGTTGCTATTTGATAAGAGTGAAGAGTTTGGAGACTTCAATGGATTAGGGATTATACCAGGGCAGATAAGAAAATTTCCAAAAGAATTTAAAAAGGAGAGACTACGAATCCCTCAAATTTCGTGGAACAAAGTGTTTCCAAATGAAGGGGCAACTCGATGGATAGATACACCATTGAGTACAACGGATATAGGTGAATATATGTACTTTGTACATTCATTTTATGCACAACCTGAATCTGAGAGTCATATTCTGTGTAAAACAGATTACAATGGCTTTAATTATTGCTCAGGAGTTAGCAAGGATAATATATTTGCAGTACAATACCACCCTGAAAAGAGTGGAGAAAAAGGTCTTCAGATTTACAGAAATTGGGCCAATCAAAATCTCATCTAAAAACTTTTAATATTATTAAGTATGGAATTAAATTATTCTCCAAAAGAAACACTAGACGAAAAAAGAGAGGCTTTCTATGGCTTACCGGAAGAGGTGGTTTTTTGTAAGAATTGTGTGATATCAAATCAACGGCCGGCATCTGCAATTGAATTCAAGCACACTATAGATAGTAAAAAAACCACAATGCATGTGGATGATGATGGTATTTGTGATGCATGTAAAGTGGCCAGAGAGAAGGATAAAATTGATTGGGATCAGAGAGAGCAGCAGTTGATAGAACTACTTGATAAGCATCGTAGAACGGATGGAGGCTATGATTGTTTAGTGCCCGGCAGTGGTGGTAAGGATAGTGCTTATCAGGCTCATATTCTTAAATATAAATATGGGATGAATCCGTTAACCATTACCTGGCCTCCAATTATGTATACGGAATACGGTTTTAAAAACTGGCAAAATTGGTGTGAAGTTGGCGGCTTTGACAATGTTATGTTTAAGCAGAACGGTAATGCTATGAAACTCCTAACCAAGTTGAGTATAGAAAACCTATATCATCCTTTTCAAACTTTTATACTTGGTCAAAAAAACCTAGCACCAAAACTGGCTGCTAATTTTGGTATTGATTTGATTTTTTATGGGGAAAATGAAGCGGAATATGGCAACCCTATTGCGGATACTGTCACCTCTTTAAGAGATAAGTCTTATTTCAGTTACAATAATTTGGATGAAATTTATCTAGGAGGTGTCTCTGTTAAAGAATTACGAGATGAGTTTGGCTTGAGATTAAGTGATATATCGTGCTTTTTACCACCTAGAATTGAGGATTTAGAAAAGACCAATATTCAAGTCCATTATTTGGGCTATTATTTAAAGTGGGTGCCTCAGGAGGCATATTATTATGCCGTAGAGAATACTGGTTTTAAAGCGAGGCCTTTCAGAACACAAGGCACTTATAGCAAGTACAACAGTATTGATGATAAGATTGATGATTTTCATTATTACACTACTCATGTTAAGTTTGGGATAGGTAGAGCTACTTATGACTCTTCTCAGGAGATAAGAAATAATCACTTGACTAGGGAGGAAGGGCAAGCGCTCGTAAAGCGATTTGACGGAGAATATCCTGATAGATACTCCTCTGAAATCATGGAATATTTAGAAATTAATGAGGATCAGTTTAAAGGTGAAATTACTGATAAGTTTAGATCTCCACACCTTTGGGCAAAAGTTGATGGTCAATGGAAGTTACGTCATACGGTGAATAAAGATGGTGTTGATGACCATTTGATTTGATTTTTTCAGAATAGTTGTATGTATTCTACAATAGGAAAAAAGTGATTTAGGAATGGATGAAAGAAGAATTTGCTTGCAGGCTGGTAATATTGAAATGCCAGATGATACCAATTTAAATAGTATTAAAGTTGTTTTAGGGACTTCAAAAGATTGGTCGGGTCATATTGCTTCCTTTTATTTTTCTGATGATGCATTAGGTAATGTTGCTGTAGATAGGTCGGAAGTTAATGAATATTCTGAATTGGAATTTCAGCGGTGTCTCGAATTTGTTATTTCACATCAAGCTACGCGAGTTATTTATGAAAGAGGGTATACTCTTAAGGGAATTGTGTTTGCAGATGCTGATATTGAACGTATTACTTATAATGCCTATGTCGTACTTCTTAAATATAAAATCGATACGTTTATTTCGCACAACACACCTCACCAGTTGATATACCATATTTTTGGACTGGTTGCAAAATTTTTGAAAATACCGACTTATAGTATTCGTGATTCAGTGATGATGTGGCGTGTTACGCTCGAGAAGGATTTAATTTGGGGCAAACAGATTAGGCTTAATTATGCGGAGCAAAATGCCCACTTTAATCTATCGGATGTTGAGGACTTTATTAAATCGAAAAGTCAGTCCTATGATAAAGCTGTTACTGAATTCGAAGGAGCTATGTTAAACAGGTATAAGTCTAAAGGATACCCAGATAAACTTATTTGGAGAGACTTCTTAACTGATTTAAAGGTAAAAGGCCTAGCAAGAGCTGCTAAGAGTGCCTTGTACAAGCGCGAAGTTTCACATAGTTTCCTTCTCAACTCAGTACACAAAACAGATAATAGAATTAATCATGATAATTATGCCTTATTCTATATGCATTATCAACCTGAGCGGACAACACTGCCAGAAGGAGGAATATATAACCAGCAATTGTTAGCAATAAGAAGTTTAAGAAGGTATTTACCTAATGAAATGAGTATTGTAGTAAAAGAGCATCCAGCCACTTTTCGACACAGACTTAATTCGAAATATCGAAATGCAAATTTTTACCACGAGTTAGCCGAAATTGAGAATACCTTTCTAATTAATGACTTAAAGAATGATTTTGGCCTATTAGATAGGGCTAAATTTGTATCTAGCGTTAAAGGTACTGTTCTGATTGAGGCTGCCATACGAGGAAAATGTGGAGTATATTTTGGAAACCCCTCTTATAAAGGATTGCCTGGATCATTCTATATAAATGAACTCCCAGATATTAAGGTGTTTTTGTCATTGTGCGAAGGTGCTAGTGAACGCATCGCAAAAGAAGCTAATGAGTACCTTAGGGATCAATACTCTATTACTGTAGGCTCAGAGGTAGTAGGGCCAGATAAATTCAGTAATGAAAAAGAGTACTGGAAAAGCTCGAAACTATTATTGAGCTTTATTTTGAGCAATCAGAATTGTCTTGATTAACTGTATTGAGGTTCTTGATACGTATAGTAATTTATATAATCAATGAAAATTATTATTTACAGTACTAAGTCCACATTTTCTGATCAATCTTTTGGAGGAGCTGAGAGTTCTCTCACCCTTTTGGCAGAAGAGCTTGGTAAGTTGAATAATCAAGTTTGCTTTGTTACTCCACCACCTCTGAAAAGACTGTCATTGGGAGCGATCGTGCAGGGAAATGGGTTTACTGTACATTTTTTGCCTGTTTTCAGAATGCCTATTCAGCGTTTTTCAGTGTTTAAAAGGATGAGTACTCTGGTAAACGACTATCTATGCCAGAGATATATGCAGAAACGGTTTTCGGATTTCGACCTTGCACATTGTTTTAGTCCGCAGGATACCTATAGGTTGATTAAGTGGAAAAGAAAGAACTCTTTGGATCTGAAAATTATAATCAGGTCCGTGGGAGCATTCTGGAAGAGTGATAAAAGAGACGAGGTTCACATGTCTAAAGTGCTGAATGATACTTGGGCGAAAGCCGATTCTATTTGTTTCATACACGAGCGCCAAAGTCAAGATTGTTTAGGTATACTAAGACAACTTTATAAAATTGATTTGAAAGATTCTTTTGTTCAAGATATTGGAATTAAAGTCTCTAAAAAATGGGATTGGAACCCTTTAAATGATGGAGTTTTTAGGTTAATTATGGTTGGAAGGTTCTCATCAATTTTTAAACGACAAGATCTGTTAATCCATGCATTCAAAAAATTAAACATTCATAATTCAGAACTCATATTTGCTGGAGATGGAGAAATGAAGAAGGACTATGAAAAACTCTGTTTTAACGATCCATTCTTAAACAAACGGGTGAAATTTATAGGGTTTGTTGAAACCCCTGTGCTTAGAAACTTAATGTCATCCTCTTCACTTTTTTGTTTAGCATCCGATTCAGAAGGGCTTTGTAAATCGGTTCTAGAAGCAATGTCCACAGGAATTCCTGTTTTAGTTTCTAACGTAGATGTGCTGAATGAGTACATTATACATAATCAAAATGGTTTGTTGGCAGGTAATACAATAGAGGAATGGAGTCAAGAGTTGAGAAGTTTCTATGATCGTTCCTTGGAAGAAAGAAAGAAAATTGGCGTTTCGGGGAAGAGGTTCGTTGAGGAAAACTACAATAGTGAGTTGTGCGCAAAGAAGATTCAAGATCATTTTTTGCGGATTTCAATGTCTTGAGGTCTATTTGGGGGTTTAAAATGAGATTATATTTTTAGTTTGACATGAAGAATAACATATACGATAGTAAGGTGATTTTAATTACCGGAGGGACTGGGTCTTTAGGGAAAGCTTTAACCACTCATTTGCTGAGTAATTTTCCGGGGTTAAAAAAATTGATTATTTTCTCCAGAGATGAGCAGAAACAATTTCAAATGGCCCAAGATTTCCCAATTGAAAAGTATCCTCAGATTAGGTTTTTCATTGGTGATGTAAGGGATTATGAGCGTTTAAAGCGAGCTTTTCAACAAGTAGATTATGTTATTCATGCAGCAGCAATGAAACATGTGCATATAGCAGAGTATAATCCTGAAGAATGCATACGTACCAATGTGGATGGTGCTCAAAATGTAATTAATGCGGCTTTAGATACCAATGTGGAACGGGTAGTTGCGCTATCAACGGATAAAGCTTGTGCGCCTATTAATCTTTATGGAGCAACAAAATTGACTTCAGATAAATTATTTATAGCGGCCAATAACGTTAAGGGGACTCGATCTATTCGCTTTTCAGTGGTGCGATATGGAAATGTTATGGGATCAAACGGTTCAGTCATCCCATTTTTTCTCAATAAAAAAAGCACAGGAATATTACCAATTACCGATCCTAATATGACACGCTTTAATATAAGCCTACAAGGAGGAGTTGATATGGTGATGCACGCACTCGAACATGCATTAGGAGGAGAACTGTTTGTGCCTAAAATACCGTCATATAGAATTACAGATGTAGCTGAGGCCGTAGGGCCCCAATGTGAGAAAGTGATCGTTGGTATACGTCCAGGGGAGAAAATACATGAAGAAATGATAACTTCCTCTGATTCTTATAATACCTATGATTTGGGTAAGTATTATATAATAGTACCTACAGTTCCAATTCGCTCTTTGAAAGAATTCCTAGAAAATAATAATCACAAGAAGGTTGAGGCAGGTTTTAATTATAACTCAGGTGAAAACACAGAATGGGAAACAATAGAAACTTTGCGTACACTTATTAAGAAACATGTTGATCCAGACTTTGGTATTTAATGAGTAAAGCAATTCCATATGGTCGTCAAGACATCACTAGTGACGATATTAAAGCCGTAGTCGATGTGCTGACATCAGATTACTTAACTCAAGGCCCGCAAATAGAACTGTTTGAGGAGGCTTTTTCGAACTATGTAGGAAGTAAGTATGCGGTGGCCGTAGCTAATGGTACTGCAGCTTTGCATTTATGCGCTTTGGCTTTGGGAGTGAAAGAAGGGGATAAGGTAATTACAACACCAATTACTTTCGCAGCGTCAGCAAACTGCATCCGTTATTGCGGTGGTGAGATAGTGTTTTCAGATATTGATCCCGAAACTTACCTTTTAGATATAGATAAAGTAAGGTTACTTCTTGAAGCATCTCCAAGAGGAACTTATCAAGGAGTAATTCCAGTCGATTTTGCAGGCAGGGCGAATAATCTTGAGGCATTTAGACAGTTAGCGGATGAACATGGTTTGTGGATTATTGAAGATGCTTGTCATGCCCCCGGGGCTTACTTTACAGACGCGAAAGGAATACAACAAAATTGTGGGAATGGCATTTTTGCTGATTTGGCCATTTTCTCATTTCACCCGGTAAAGCATATTGCTGCAGGTGAAGGGGGGATGATTACCACTAATGACAAGACACTCTATGAAAAATTATTGATACTGAGAACACATGGTATTAGTAAAGATTCATCTCAATTTCAAAATAGTGTTGAACTAGCAGTTGGTTTAGCAGAAAACTCAATAGCCAATACCGAGTACCCACAATGGTACATGGAAATGCAAACTTTAGGCTATAATTATCGCTTGACGGACTTTCAAGCTGCATTAGGCTTGAGCCAATTGAAAAGAGCAGATGCGGGACTGGAGAGAAGAAAGGAGATAGCTGAAACTTACTTTAATGCTTTTGAGGACCAACTGTTCATTCATGGACAATCAGAAGTAATAGAAGGACATGCTTATCATTTATATGTAATTGAAGTTGAAGACCGTTTGGGCTTGTATAATTTTTTAAGGTCAAAAAGCATATTTGCTCAAATCCATTATATCCCGTGTCATTTAATGCCTTATTACCAAAAGTATGGTTGGAAGGAAGGGGATATGCCGCGTTCAGAAGGGTATTACTCAAAATGTATTAGCCTACCCATGTATCCAACTTTATTGGCTACAGAACAACAGTTTGTGATTAAGTGTATAACTGAATTCTTTACTGAATCCGTATGACTAGACGTTTGGAGACAAATAGACTGATACTCGAAAAGTTGTCATTGGAACACTTATCTGATGCCTATGTTTCTTGGATGAATGACCCTGAAGTGTATAGATTTTTGGAAACGGGAGGGGACTACTCCAAAGAAGAGTTGAAGAGTTATTTGCAAGAAGTTGAAAACAAACCTGACTTATTGTTTTGGGCAATTATAAGAAAGGACAACGGCCAACATATTGGTAATATAAAAATGGACCCTGTTAATAATAGGCATGGTATCGCGGAGTACGGGATATTAATGGGGGATCGCCAAAGTTGGGGCAAGGGGTATGCTAAAGAAGCTTCAAATGCCGTAATTGATTATTGCTTTTCTGAGCTTGATTTAAGGAAAGTGAATTTGGGAGTTGTTGCTGAAAACAAGGCAGCAGTTGGCTTATATGAACAAATGGGCTTTGTAAAGGAAGGTCATTTAAAGAATCATGGTGTATATGATGGTAAGCTTTGTGATTGTTACCGCATGGCTATTTTTAACCCTAAGTATGAGAATTAAATAGTATGACAAGTTTTAATAAAATAATTCTTGGGACTGTTCAAATGGGCGTTTCAGGTTATGGTATTAATAACTTGACCGCTGGACTCACCGAAGAAGAGAGTCTTGAGATTCTTTCTTTTGCTAGGGAGTCAGGAATTTTGATTCTAGATACTGCCGCAGCTTACGGCAATGCTGAAGAACTAATCGGTACGTTTAATTCCGCGAACGAAAAAAATGGGTTTAGGGTAATTACTAAGATTAATCCCAAATCTGGTATTTCCGTTCAGAATGCACTATCCAGTTCATTGGAAAAGCTCAATCAGGGTGCTATTGATACATTGTTGTTTCATTCGTTTGACGATTTTCTTGCAAAGAAAAACTCCATTTCTGACCTATTGATGGAGTTAGTAAATGGAAGAATAAGGAGAATCGGTGTGTCTGTTTATACGGAGTTAGAGGCAAGAGAGCTTTTGAAGTATGATTATATAGATACAATTCAGCTACCATTTAATTTGCTCGATAACCTTTCTCAAAAAGGCAACTTACTAAAGGATATTAAATCAGCGGGTAAGTCTGTTCATGTAAGATCAGTATTCCTTCAAGGTTTATTTTTCAAAGAACTCACATTACTCCCTGCTTTTTTAGAACCCATTAGGTTTGATTTGGAGTTACTTCATTCTCTTTCTATACAGTATCAAGTGACTATGAATAGAATGGCGTTGAGGTATGTTCTGGATCAACCACTAATTGACGGTGTTTTAATTGGAGTTGATTCATTGGCGCAACTGAAAGAAAATTTGGGTCAAATAAGAGATCCGTTGCCTGAAGCTTTGATGAATAGAATCAATGAAATAAAGCCATCTAATGAATTATTGCTAAACCCAGTAAATTGGAAATGAAAGTTATATTAATCACTCAAGCTCGAATGGGTTCGTCACGGCTTCCAGGAAAGGTATTGATGAAAGTGGGGGGCTCTTCGTTGCTTGAAATGCAACTCCAAAGAGCATCAAAGGCAAAAAGGGTTGATAAATTGATTGTTGCTACCTCCGTTAAAGCAGAGGATAGTGCAATTTGTAAAGAAACAAATCGCTTAGGTATTGATTGTTTCAGAGGTAATGAATTGGATGTACTTGATAGATTTTATCAAGCTGCAAAATTGGAGCAACCGGATTATGTCGTACGCTTAACAGCAGACTGTCCTTTAATTGACCCTTTAGTGATTGATGCCGTTATTGAAACGGCCATTGATCAAGATTTAGATTACTGTATGAATAGTCTTCAGGAATGGTTTCCTGATGGGCAGGATACTGAGGTATTTAAGTTTTCTGCTTTAGAAAGGGCATGGAATGAAGCTGAAATTGGATCAGAAAGGGAGCATGTAACACCCTATATTTTTAATAATAGTATTGAAAAAGGGGGGGGCTTCAAGGTAGGAAGTTATGATATTGAAGAAAACCTGAATCACATTCGGATGACCGTGGATGAACAGGGCGATTTCGATGCAATAGAGGTATTGGTAAATGAATTAGGGGTAAATAAAGGCTGGAGGGAATACACCAATTTTATAGTTGCCAACCCTAGAAGGTTTACCAACCAGAAAATAATTAGAAACGAAGGATATTTAAAGTCATTAGAAAATGATAAAAGCAGAGAGCATTAAAACGGGGCAAGAGCTATATAAACGTGCTAAAACCCTTATTCCAGGAGGTACAATGTTACTTTCTAAGCGACCAGAGATGTTTCTTCCAGAACAATGGCCTGCCTATTTTAGTAAGGCGTCAGGCTGTCAGGTTTGGGGGATTGATGGCACACATTTCCTAGATATGTGCTCGATGGGAATTGGCACAAATAGCTTAGGATATGGAAACCCAAGAATTGATGCTGAAGTAAGGCGTGTAATTGACCAAGGGAATATGTCGAGCTTAAACTGTCCAGAGGAAGTTTACTTGGCAGAAAAACTCGTTGAATTACATCCTTGGGCGGACATGGTGAGGTTTGCAAGAAGTGGTGGAGAGGCCAACGCGATTGCAATAAGAATAGCCAGAGCAGCGTCAGGAAGGGATAAAGTAGCTATTTGTGGTTATCATGGTTGGCATGACTGGTATTTGTCAGCGAATTTAAGTGAAGATGAAGGCTTAGATGGACATTTGATGCCAGGCTTAGATCCAGCAGGAGTACCAAGACATTTGAAAGGAAGTGTTATTCCGTTCAATTATAATGATTTAGAAGAGATAACGGCAATTGTAAAGAATAACCCAGATTTAGGGGTTATTAAAATGGAGGTTTCTCGAAATTTCGGACCCGCTACTGGTTACTTAGAAGGGATAAGAAAACTAGCAACAGAAAACAATATCGTGTTGATTTTCGATGAATGTTCATCTGGCTTTAGACAAACTTATGGTGGATTACATAAAATGTATGGAGTGGAACCAGACATGTGTATGTTTGGCAAGGCCTTAGGGAATGGGTATGCAATTACAGCTGTGGTTGGAAGACGGTCCGTTATGGAAGCAGCACAAAAAACCTTTATAAGTAGTACTTTTTGGACAGAGAGAATTGGCCCAACGGCAGGCCTTGAATGTCTAAAGGTGATGGGAGAGATTAAATCCTGGGAAATAATCACCAACATAGGCCTCAGAGTTACAAAAGAATGGAAAGCCATGGGGGAACGTTGTGGTTTAAAATTAAACACAATGGGTATTCCTGCATTGACTTTCTTTTCAATAGATTCTCCAGATTGGTTGAAGTATAAAACCTTTATTACTCAAGAAATGCTGAAAAAAGGAATTTTGGCTTTTAGTGGGTTTTATGCTTCTGTGGCTCACGAAGACCAATATTTAGAACGATATTTTAACGAGCTTGAGGAGATTCTAGCAGTTGTTGCTCAATGTGAGAAAGGTGAAAAAAGTATTAATGACTTACTAGAAGGGCCTGTTTGCCACGGAGGTTTTAAAAGATTAAACTAGTCAGTAAATTCATGGCTTTACTTTAAACAAAGTATTTTGGAAAAAACTAATGTTGTTGTAGGGGGCGGAATTGCAGGGATAGTTACTGCTTATTATTTAGCACAGGCGGGCAAATCAGTTATCTTATTAGAGAAATCTAACGACTTAGGTGGGCTCCTTAGAAGTAAAAATATTGAAGGTAACTATTTCGATTACGGTACACATATACTCAGAGAATCTGGCGTTGATGAGTTGGATCAATTCTTATTTGATGGGTTGGACTTGAAAAAGTTTGATTATCTAAAATACGGATCTTACTATGGTGATTTATTTGAGGGGAACGGTTTCTTAACCGATCACGCACTTACTGCTCCGGATAAAATATCTGCTCTAGAGGAATTGATCGAAATATCAAAATCGCCTAAAATAGAAAGTACAAGTTCTTTAGAGGATCAATTGACCAGTGAGTTTGGAGCTAATTATACTCAACTATTACTCAATCCTATCATTAAAAAACTTTTCTATCAAGAATCAAACACTCTTTCACCAAATGCACACCTCTTCTTTGGCCTAAGTCGGTTAATTGTTAGTACTGCGGACGGGACTAGAAAACTGAAGGGCGATAGTTACTTGGATTCAAAGCTGGCCTATCATTCTTCGAGGGAAGTGCTAGGGTCAATTAAAAGTTTATACCCAACAAAAGGAGGGGTTGGAGCATGGATAGATCATCTTGAGCGAAAGCTTACCGATATAGGCGTTAAGATTGTAAAAGGAGAAGATTTTAAGATTAGAGGAGACGAAAAACGAATCCAAACTTTAGAGACTAGAGACGGAGCATATGAAATTGAAAACCTCTACTGGACAGTTCCACCAATATTTCTTTTTTTCGAGTTGGGGTTAGAAAGGCCAAAATCACAACCTCCACAAAGGCTTTCTAGCATTATAGTAGATATGGTATTTGAAGGAGACTACCTTACCAACTTATATTATTTTCAAGTATATGATCCTCAATTAGCTTCTTTCAGGGTTACCTGTTATGATAATTACAATCCAGAAAACAATAGCAATGGTAAAGTAAAGAGAATTTCGGTAGAATTTTTATCTGCTGACTCAGAGATTGATAAAAGCAAGTTTGAAGAATTGGCCAAATCAGAACTGACTACAATGAAGGTAGTACAATCTGCTGCTGTACTTAAGGTTGTAAATGTAGATGTGGTTAAAGGAGGGTTTCCAATCCCAACCCCTGAATTTGGGGATGCTACTAACTCAATGGTAGAAAAACTTGAACCAATAGAAAACCTAGAACTTTTTGGTAAAGCCAGCGGAAAGGTCTGGTTTATGAACGATGTTTTAATGGAAATCCGTAACCATTTTTTGGGTTAATGAAACTAGTATTTAGAGTTGATTGTAACGCTAAAACAGGGTTTGGTCATTTGTCAAGGGTGATTAACTTATGCCGCACCTGGGTTGACTACGAGGGACTGAATGATTTCTTGTTTATTGGAAATTATAATCAATTCGGGAAGGAGATACTGTCCAACTATGCTTTACCCTATGTTCAAATTAAAACAGACGATTTTTCTGACCTGAGCCTCGGTGAATTGGATGATGGTGATGTTGTGCTGATTGACTCCTATTTGTTGAAACAATCTCAACTTGATGAGTTAGTAAAAAGAGAAGGTAGGGTGATCTTAATTGATGACGAATGTCTATTAAACTATGTAGGTGTTTACGCAGTCATCAACTTTAGATTTAATGCTGAGAAACTCTATAATTACAATTCCAAACATGCCTTTTTGGGTGTTGAATACTTTATTGTCAAGCCAGAGCTTGTTGACTTGAGGGCTTCTAAAGTGGATTTTGAATCAGGCCTATCCATCAACAATATTTTATTATTCTTTGGAGGAGGTTTTAATGACCATCAATTTATTTCGAGTATCATTAAGCACATTAATAACAAGCTACCAGAAGTAGAAATTCTACTTCTAGGGGATTTTAAGGAGATTAGGGGTGAGTTTACTCAAGTCAGGTCTACTCCAGACTTTCACAAACATTTAGTGAATGCAGATGCCTTGATTAACGCAGGTGGCTTAATAAAGTATGAAGCCTCATTTAGTTTAATCCCAACTGGGTCTTTCTCTACTTCTGCTTTACAGTATGAAGACTCAAAAGTGTTGAGTGATTTTGGCGTTCATTCGGACTTCGGGTTAATAGAAGATGGTTTTGTTCTTAATAAGAATGCAAATTTTAATGCTTTTCTCGATGAACCGTCAGTTCGAAAAGAGCTTTATCAGAACGCTAAAACGAAATATCATAATTCACCTACTTTAAATTTAGTAAATAAGCTAAACACGATTCTATGAGCGATTCAATTGTTAAAAAACAGCAAGAGGTTTATACAAAGCAATTTTTGGAACACGGTGACTCCCCAGAAGGCACCTTTAACCAGAATGATGTGATTCAAAAATTGCGCTTTGATCGATTGATAAAACAACTTGATTTTGGTAATGGAACTAAAAAACTGCATGACGTAGGGTGTGGGATTTGTGATTTACATACATACTTACAAGGACAAGAGGTCAATGTAAAGTACTCTGGAACAGATGTAGTGCCAGAAATGAAGGAGTTGGCCCTTAAGAAATATCCTAATATGGAATTTCATGTAAGGGATATTATCAACGATGAAATCGAGGAGGTATATGATTATGTTACTTTAGCCGGAGTATTTAATTTGCCAGGAGATACAGATCGAGAGGAATGGGAAAAGTTCACACTTCAAATGATATCAAAAATGTTTGATTTGTGTACTAAGGCTATTTCATTCAATTTTCTAACTACAAAAGCTGACTTCTATCATCCTGATATGTATTATGCCGATCCAGCTGAAATCTTCGAGTACTGCTCAAAAAATTTATCAAGACATGTGGTAATAGACCATTCATATCCGCTTTTTGAATTTACGGTTACGGTTTTTAAAACAGAAGGGATGAAGGAGAATTTCACAGAGCAACCATTACAAAAGTATCTGAAATAGATGTATCTCAATACCCGGTCTAGGGCATCATCTTTTATCTATCAACAAGCTAGAGAGCATAAAGGAGTCTGGCTAATCCCTGATAATATCTGTCATGCAGTATATGTAGATATATACATGGCAGGGAGTACCATTGAGTTAATGGATGTAGACTCAGAAACGCTGGGGTTAAACACAGATAAGGTTACGGATTATTTAAAGAGGAATGAAGTAGCCGGTATAGTGTTGGTCAGAGCCTTTGGGTCTTTAAAAGTAAATTATGAAAGTTTTTTTGCTTTCATAAAAGATCATTACCCTGAAGTTTATATTATAGACGATAGATGTTTGTGTTTCCCTCAGTTTAATGCTCCAACAGAGACTTCTGCTGATATGATACTCTATAGTACAGGTTATAGCAAAGTAGTAGACATAGGTTATGGAGGGTATTGTTTTTCTAAGTCAAAACTCGAACCAGTATCAATGGAGTTTTCAGAGTCGGATGAAGATAAATTTGATTCATTTTTCAAAAGGTCTATACAAACTGGAGAGCCTATTAGTGAGCGAAGTCTAAAATCTATTTGTGATCTATCATGGATTAACCACTCTCAAATTAATACGGGCCAGTACTTTGATGAACTAAAAGAGAAGTTTGACATGGTTAAACTTCAAAAGGCCAAACTAAATGAGATATATGGCACTATAAACAAAGAAATGATCGTAGGATCAGAATTCAACGACTGGAGATTTAATCTTTTACTGAGTAATAGGAGTGGGATTTTAAAGAAAATTTTTGATCAAGGCTTATTCGCTAGCCATCATTACTACCCACTCGGGCTTTTTTTTAATTTTCAATATCAGAGTACTTGGAATAGGTTATGCGGTGGGATTCTGAATTTGTTCAATGATTTTAGAATGACTGAAGAGGGGGCGATTAGAATCGTGAAAATTATCAATGAAAATGGAGAACCATTCAAGTATGACTAATAATTCTTTGGCCGTTATGCAGCCTACTTTTCTTCCTTGGGTGGGCTATTTTGATTTAATAGATCAATCTGATGTTTTTGTTTTCTACAATAATGTTCAGTTTGTAAAACAGAGCTGGCAAACTCGGAATAGATTAAATGGGGCTAATGGTGTTTTCTACATCAACTGTCCTGTCAAAAAGTGTGAGTTGGCAACCGGTATCGATAAGGTCCAAATTGATAATACTAAAGCATGGAGAGAGAAAATTATTAAGACACTTTTCTTCAATTATAGGAAGTCTCATTTTTTTGAAGAAATCCACCCTTGGATGATTGAATTCTTTAAAAAGGGATATGACAGACTTGAGGATCAATCAATTGCTTTTATAACAGACTTAGTCAAGAAACTAGGAATAAATACCATTTTAATACGTAGTTCAGATTTAGACTTATCAACCAACGATAGAGTTCAAAAACTGATTGATATTTGTGTTTTGAATAAAACAAATACATACATATCAACCCCTGGTGCATATGATTATCTTAGTAATGAGAACGGAGAAGTCCGAATGAATGAAAAAGGAGTGAGCTTAAACTATCATCAATATAGTCCTTTGCCTTATCCTGTTACGGTATCTAATTATGAAGGATACATGAGTATTGTTGACTTATTATATAATGTTGGTTTTGAGAATGCCCTAAGCCATATTAGGGCAGGGAGGAAAGACTTAAAGAAACCTTCTGAAATTAAAGATGTTTAGAATGAATTTAGATCGCTGTTTTATTATAGCTGAGATGTCTGCCAATCACGGGAGCAAGCTCGAAATAGCTCTTGAAACTGTGAGAGCTGCAGCACGGGCAGGAGCTGATGCTATAAAGCTTCAGACTTACCGTGGAGATACCATTTCTATGGATTCCAAGACACAAGACTTTCTAATTGAAGGTACTTTGTGGGATGGTCGCTATCTGTATGACCTCTATGAGGAAGCTCATTTGCCGTGGGAATGGCATAAAGCTATTTTTGATGAAGCTAAGAAGGAGGGGCTTGTATGTTTTTCTTCCCCCTTTGATATTACAGCAGTTGACTTTCTGGAAGAATTAAAATGTCCTATTTACAAGATTGCGTCATTTGAAATTACAGATATTCCATTGATAGAATATGTTGCCTCTAAGGGGAAACCAGTAATAATTTCTACGGGCATAGCTGATGATACCGATATACAATTGGCGCTTGATTCATGTAGGAAAATGGGGAATTATGACATAACGCTTTTAAAGTGTACTTCGAGTTATCCTGCTCCGATTGAGCTCGCTAATCTTTCAATGATCTCTGATTTAGCTATGAGATTTGATGTTGATTCTGGCTTATCTGATCACACTGAGGGGATTGTCGCCCCTATAGTGGCCGTAAGTTTAGGAGCTAAAGTAATTGAAAAGCATTTTATTTTGGACAAATCTGTAGGTGGGCCAGACGCCTCTTTTTCACTGGATGAAAAGCAATTCACTGAGATGGTTAGTGCAGTTAGAGATGCAGAAAGGGCCATTGGGACTATTGATTATTCACTTACTGAAAATCAGAAACATAATAGGAGGTTTGCTAGATCACTTTATGTGGTTGAAGACATTAAAGCAGGTGAAAAAATAACATTACAGAATGTAAGAAGTATAAGGCCAGGTTATGGAATGCACCCTAAATTTCTTCACGAAACTCTTGATAAAGAAGTGACCTGTGATTTGACTAAAGGTACTGCTTTGCAGAAAAGTTATTTAAAAGACCGCTCATTTTAAATAAATGGTTGAACATCCAATGACAATTGAAGAGAAGCGTAAGCTGATTTCGACACGGGACGATAATTATACTTCTTTAATGGAAAAGTTGCCTGTTTTTTTAAATAGCTTTAATTCTCTGGAGAAGAGTGGAAGGTTTTGGGAAATTATTCTTTATAAGTTTGTTCATAAATTTGTTCATGATATTACTCCGCTGGTTTTCGGGAAAGGACTGGAGCCACTACCCAAAGGAGCTTTTGAAAAAATATTGATACCCGTAGATGATAATGACTACTCAAATTTAAGACATCAAAACTCTGTTTTTTATGAGCAATTTTTATACTCAGTTGACTTAAAGAAGTCTATTAGAGCTAAGCACGACACTAAAATAAGTAAAAAACAATTACTCAAAAACTGGATATTTAAACTGAAGCTGATGGTTCCTTCCAAGAAGGAAAAAATGCTTCTGTTTCAAGAGTACTATTCTGAAATTTGGAAGTATTATTATCCAGAGTATAGAATAATTAAAGTAGGTCTTCGATTAACTGAGAGGGACAATGAGGTGAAGATTAATACTAATCTCAGAGAAGAGTTAAGAGAGTTCCTAATAACGGAGGGTTTTACAGCGGTTTTGGCTAACGGGTTATCTTTTTCATTTCCAATTGATTTATTGGAGGGTTTTATGTACCATAACTTGAAGGTCGAAAAATTCACCAAAGGACTTAAGGTAGATTCAATGCTTGCGGGATGGGTGCCTGAATTGTGGACTGCAATACTTTGCGCTTCGAACATTGAACGTGGTGTTGAATTAAGATTAGTGCAGCATGGGGGGAGTTACGGGGAAAGCGATTATTCTTTTGGGGATTTGATTGAACAGAGGTTATGTGATCAATTTTTGTCTTGGTCGCAGAAGTCGTACAATGAGAAAATAGTGCCGGTGATTCCAACTAGGTTGGTCGCCTTTAGACAGAATTATCATCAAACTGTTAAAAATATCTCACACGACAATTTACCGAAATATCGAATTTTAATAGTTGATGGAATGCATTACAGTACACCTACAATTTCAGACATGGTAGGCTGGGCTGGCACTAAAGCAAATGTGGTCAACTTTATAGAGAGCTATTTGGATGGGGAAGGTACAGGAATACTACTTCGGCTTTATAAAGGGAATTATGCAAAAGATGAAAAATTCCACAAAGAACTATTAGAAAGGTTTCCCAAATTGATAATTCATGATGAGAAACACTCTTTGGAAATTGATTTGTTTTGTAGTGAGGAGGTTTACGTTAATTATATGTTTTCAACCCTGAAATGGGAAGCGAATTTTATTGGTAAAGCTGTTAAAACCTTACCAGGTTTGGCAGAGAATGCTCTATAGGTCTTATATTTAATCAAAGAATAAAAAAGTAAAATTTGTTATGACTAACAAAGTGAATAAGGATATTGATCATGAAACTGATAACGAAGAGAGGTTCGAGTTTGGTAAAAACTGGCTTAGTTTCATTCAAAAACTGGATGATGATAGGATTCAAGTGGCCATAGAATCACTCAAAGAAATGTTGGAAATGGATAGCCTCAAAGGAATGAATTTTCTTGATATTGGTAGTGGAAGTGGGTTGTTTTCGTTGGCAGCTAGTAGATTGGGAGCTGATGTTTTTTCTTTCGACTACGACAAAGATTCGGTGAATTGTACACGATTTCTCAGGGATAAATACAGCTCCGAATCCCATTGGAAAGTAGAACAAGGGTCTGTTTTAAACAAAGAGTATATTGAGTCTTTGGGTGATTTTGATATCGTATATTCATGGGGAGTTTTACATCATACAGGAAGTATGTATGAGGCTTTAGAAAATGCAGTTCTACCTTTAAAAGTCGGGGGGAAACTTTTTATAGCCATTTATAATGATGAGGGGGCCAAATCTAAAGTTTGGAAAAAGCTCAAAAAAATGTACGTACAATCCACTATTCTGAAAGGAATGATACTCACTCTTTATACACCTTATTATATACTTAAGAATTTTTTAATGGACGTGTTCTATTTGAGGCAAGCACCTTTGTCTAGGTATAAGAATTTCAGAGAAAAGAGAGGCATGTCCTGGGTTCACGATTTGTATGATTGGCTCGGTGGATATCCTTTTGAAGTAGCAAGTATTCCTCAAATTTTTGATTTTTATAAAAAACACAAATTGTCTCTTGAAATGGTCACTGCTAGAAAAGGAAGAGGGTGTAATCAATTCGTTTTCAAGAAGAATTAAACATACATAGTATCATTTTTAGGGATAGTTAGATGTGCGGAATAGCAGGTTTTATTGACTTCTCACACAATTCCTCTAGAGAAGAATTGGTGGCCATGACCGATATGCTCACACATCGTGGGCCAGACGGGGCAGGGTATGAGTTTTTACAGAACGATAACTATCAGTTAGGACTAGGACACAGAAGGTTATCCGTTCTAGACTTAAGCGAAAATGGCCAACAACCAATGTATTCATTGGATAGACAATACGCTATTGTTTATAATGGTGAGGTATATAATTTCCACGAAATTAGAGCTTGGCTCCTTAGTAAAGGCTATAATTTCATATCAAATTCAGATACAGAGGTTATTCTTTACGCTTTGATCGAAGAGGGAGTTAAAGCCATAGATCGGTTTATAGGAATGTTTGCAATAACCTTTGTGGATACCGTTAAACAAGAGGTTGTTCTAATTCGGGATAGAGTAGGTGTAAAGCCATTTTACTATTCTTGGAATAACAAGGCCCTTTTGTTCGCCTCAGAAACTAGGGCTTTTCATAAGCATAATAGCTTCAAGAAAGAACTGAACCCACGCTCCATTGCCGATTATTTGGATTTCGATTATATCAAAGACGGGAAGTCTATATTTAAATCCATAAACTCAGTAAAACCAGGCCATTACCTTAAGCTTGATTTGACCAATAGATCGGTTAAAGAAGTGCAATACTGGTCAGTTGATAACTATTTTACCGAGGAAAATAAATCTTTCGATTTAGCATCAGCTACTGACCAGTTGGATAAGCTTTTGGTAGATGCATGTAAATTAAGAATGGTGTCTGATGTGCCCGTGGGTGTTTTTTTAAGTGGGGGACTAGACAGCACCACAGTGGCTGCAATCCTTCAAAAGCATCACAGTTCGACCATTTCCACATTTACAATTGGTTTTAAAGAAAAGGAATTTAACGAAGCCGAAAAAGCCAAAACCATTGCCAAGTATTTAGGGACTGAGCATCATGAACTGTATTGCTCTGAACATGAATTGCTGGATATATTCCCTCGACTTCCAGAAATCTATGATGAGCCTTTTGCTGATAAATCAGCTATTCCAACCACTTTAGTAAGCGAGTTTGCAAAGAAACATGTTACTGTAGCCCTTTCGGCAGATGGAGGAGATGAAGTCTTTGCAGGCTATAATAAATACTCAGACGTACTTGAAAACTATACCAGACTTATTTCACAGAATAGCTTTTTTCGAAACAATAAGAGACGAGGCTATAAAATGCTTCATCATTTGGCATCCTCTGCCTCAGGGGCACAGTCAAAAGTAGCATTAAAGGCCTTTTCGGAACTGAAATATTTAGGGCAGTTCCCTAACGTTGTTGGAATGATGGTTTCAAGTGCTCAAAATTTTGGAGAGCGGGATTTGCAGAAACTGCTGTTAAAATATCAGGGAGTTCACAAGGGAAATGATATTGCTCTTAATCGAGATCACTTGGCTCAAATTCAGGCCTATGACTACAAAGATTATTTGCCTAATGATATTTTGGTAAAACTGGACAGGGCTGCTATGAGTGTAAGCTTGGAAGGCCGAGAGCCTCTGTTAGATCATCGAATTGCAGAGTTTGCAGCTGGACTACCTAGCAATTTTAAATTGAACAGTGGAATAAAAAAGTACATTTTGGCAGAGGTTAATGCTAGATATATTCCGCGTACTCTTACAGAAGGCCCAAAAAAAGGTTTTGCCATACCTAAGAAAAAATGGATGCAAACACACTTAAAGGAGCAAATAATGACCTATTTAAGTGACGATATGGTTAGAGATTCTGGTGTTTTTGACTTGAACTATGTTCGTGGACTCAGAAAGCAGTATGAAAGGGGGCATTCAAACAACAGAGTCTGGAATATACTGCTATTTCATATGTGGTATGAACGATGGATGAAGTAAAACAACGCAGTTAAATGAAGATCATAGTAATCAACGCCCATTACACACATATCCTTGGCGGATCAGAAATTCAGTGTCATCAAATTGCACAAGGGTTGACTGAATTGGGCGTTGAGTTGACCTATCTCGCTATGGGAGGCTACGATAATACAGTTGAACTTCCCTATGAAATTCTCCCCATAGAGAAGAACTCAAATTCAATTATTGAGGCCTGTAAACAACTTCAGCCCGATGTTATTTACTGGCGGTTTAATAAGAACCTTCTGGCTTCTGTGTTTAAGGAAATCAAATCCCTTAATATTCGACTCGTTTTTTCTGTTAGCCACATTCATGATTTAGAACCTTTTGCTTATAAACCTATCCCTAATCTGGGATTTTTTGCTCGTGGAAAGAGGAGGGTTGCTCACCTAGTTAAAGGGATTCAGTTTCAAAAAGCTTTTAAGAAAGTGGATGGAGTTGTTTGTAATAACGAACAACACTTAGGTTACATTAAGCACACCAACAAAATTTATGTTCCAAACTCTCCTTTTTTAGAGTTTGATGAATTTATATGGCCTAAACCATATGTTGTTTGGGTTGGGAATATCAAGGCTCATAAACACCCAGAGTTATTTATTGACTTGGCTGAATCATTAAATGATCAAGACGTTGATTTTTTAATGGTTGGAGCTATTCAACAAGAGGCTTATGAATATCTAAATACTTCAAAAACACAGCCCACCAATTTTCATTTTATAGGTCCAAAAGAGATTATGGAAACTAACGGTATCATAAAGTCTTCCTTGTTTTTGGTACACACCTGTGAACCTGAAGGTTTCCCCAATGTCTTCTTGCAGGCTTGGGGTTTTAGTAAACCGATTATTTCCCTCCAATTTGATCCAGCTCATTTGCTGGAGAAGTATCAACTGGGTTTTCATTCTAAGAATTATGGGCAATTTGTAAAAGACTGTTATAAACTAATTGATGATCACACTTTAAGGACAGAGATAGGGACAAGAGGCAATACTTATCTAAATGAGCATTTTGTGAAGGAAAAGAACTTTGAAAAATTGATTTCATTTTTGTCATCCACACTGAAAAAATGAAAATTCTTTACCTCTCCACTTCCTATATACCTTACCGAAGGGCTGATAGCGTTCATGTGATGCATATGTGCCAAGCCTTAGCCCTGGCTGGTCATACTGTGAATTTGGTATATAAAAAGAGTAGTAAGTTTTCAGAAAAGACGGCAGACCCATACGAGTTCTATGGTGTACAGAATGCTTTTCAACTCAAAGGGATTAGCAGACCTGCCTTTAAGGGGGGAGGTTTACTGTATTCATGGGGGATGAAAAGGTTTTTGAGAAGACAAAAGAACAATACTGATTTGATTTTCTCACGAGATATTGCGGGAGCATTATATGCCATCGAATATAAGTTGCCTCTGATTTTCGAAACTCATGTGATTCCTGATACCAGTAATCATATAGACAGCATTAAAAAAATCCTAGCTTATTCTGAGCTAGTTTCTGTGGTGATTTTAACCAATGGGTTACTAAAGGACTTTAAAAGTAAATTTATCAATGAGTTATCTGATCAAAAGCTGATTGTGGCACATGATGCCTTTACTCCAAAGGGGGAGGGGCCTGTTTTTAATATAAATACTACAGGTAGACGGCCTGCAATTGGGTATGCAGGGAATCTTTATGCTGGGAAAGGTATGGAGGTAATTGGCCTCTTGGCAGGCAGACTACCGGAGTACGATTTCAATATTGCTGGTGGAGAAGAAAAAGATATTGCTCACTGGAAATCTATTTTTCCATTTCGAAACCTTAATTTTGTGGGCTTTATGCCCCCTGCTGAATTAGCCAGTTTTTATCAAAAACAAAACGTACTGTTGTTACCACCACTTAAAAAATCCCTCGGCTTGTCGGGCAATAATATTGCAGGGTGGATGTCTCCTATGAAACTTTTTGAATACATGAACACTGGTAGGCCTATAGTTGCTTCAACCTTAGAAGTACTGAAGGAAGTTCTGGATGACGACAGAAATGCTCTGTTGGCCGACCCTGAACAGTTGGATGAGTGGGTAAATGCCATTAACAAGCTGATTGATGATCAGGTGTTGTCTAGGACTCTATCAGCAAATGCCTATAAAGATTTATTGAGTAATCATACTTGGGAAAAGCGAGTTGAACATATTCTAAATTCGAGTAACCTATAATGTGCGGAATATTCGGTTACATCACCAAAAGAGACAGTCTTCCGGCCAGAGAAGAGCTCGTAAGGGCTACTGACAAAATGCTCAGTCGTGGCCCCGACCATGGAGGGTATTGGAATAATAATGAGGTTTTTCTCGGAATGCGAAGGCTTTCAATTATTGATCTCAATTCAGGAAATCAACCGTTGTTTTTTCAAGGTAAAGATGTTGTACTTGTTTTCAATGGTGAAATATATAACTACAAAGAGATAAAAGAAGAGCTAACCAAGCTTGGTCACAAATTCAAGACTACATCCGATACTGAAGTGATTCTATTGGGATATATTCAATGGGGTAAGGAAGTTTTAGAGAAGCTCAATGGAATGTTTGCCTTTGCCATATATGATGACCGTGAAAACGAGGTTTTTATAGCGAGAGATCGATTGGGTGAAAAGCCTATTTTTTTCTATGAGGATCAAGATAAATTCATTTTCGCCTCTGAAACAAAGGCAATATTGGCATGTCATGGTGTAGATAAAACGTTGAACCCTTCCATAATTAACTATTTTTTTACTTTTGGGTATAGTAAACCTCAAAAAAGTATTTTCAATAAAATCCGTAAGCTCAACCCAGGCTCCTATTTTCTTGTGAAAGAAAATCAAGTTCACGAAAACAGATATTGGAACTTATCAGATTTTCAACTTTTGTCTGAGTCAGAAGAGACTGTTGAGAATAATGTTGAGCAGCTTCTAGAGGATGCTGTTGAAATGCGAATGGTAGCAGATGTGCCAGTCGGTGCCTTTCTAAGTGGAGGCATAGACTCGAGCTTGTTAGTTGCGATGATGAGAAAACATCATAATGATGTTCAGACTTTCACAATAGGCTTTGACGCATCGAAAGGATATGATGAAACGCAAGATGCAAAGGCGGTAGCAAAGTACTTGGGAGTAAAAAATACCTGTTTTACTTTAGGTGAGAATGAACTAATGAAAGTGTTGCCAGCTTTGGCAGGCTATTACGATGAGCCCTTTGCGGATGCTGCAGCATTTCCTCTCTATTGTTTAAGTGAATTGACTAAGTCTTCAGCAAAAGTTATCCTTTCAGGAGATGGAGGAGATGAACTTTTTGCAGGTTATGGTCGGTATAAGAAAGCATCCCAATATGCTAAATTGGCTAAACTTAGTGGGAGGGTACCAAGTGCAGTTTCTCCATTGTTTGACCTTTTGTCTAAGGTGTCAGGTAGAAAGCACTTTGAGGGAATCGGGAAGTTCGATTTCTATGACTTTTACCAAAAGTCCTTTGAGATAATGTCTTTGAGAGAAAGAGAGAACTTACTTATTAAGTCATCAATAGATGACAACCTGTTGAGTGAGGACTATAGGGATTATGGGGAACAATATTACAGGAACTCAGGAAGGGATGTAATTAATCATCTTCAAGTAATTGATTTAAGTACTAGACTTGTTGAGTCTTTCCTTCAGAAAACTGATAGGGCAATGATGGCCCAAAGTATTGAAGGACGTTTGCCATTTCTTGATCACAGACTAGTGGAATATGCTATGAAAATTCCAGGTACACATAAACTGAAAGGCGGAGAGAGTAAATATATATTAAAGAAAATACTCGGGAAATATTTACCTTCAAACATGGTTTATAGGCCAAAACATGGTTTCAATGTACCTTTGGAGGAATGGATAGTGACCAATTTCTCTTCTTATTTAGAGGGGATTCTACTTGATTCTCAATGTTTGAATCGTCAAATCATTAAGGAGGAAACAATAATTAAAATGATCAAAGAAACCAAAGAAGGCTCGGCTATTCATGCCAGAAAACTTTGGTTGCTTTTGAACTTTGAACTTTGGTGCAGAAATAATCTATAACAATGAACGTAGCTATAATCACTGCCCGTGCTGGCAGTAAATCCATAATCAATAAGAATATTTTAGAGGTAAAGGGGAAACCGCTTATCTACTACCCAATTAAGGCATCGCTAGATGCGCTTAAGATTGATAAAGTTTTTGTATCCACCGATGGTGATGGTATCGCAGCGGCATCAGAAAAATATGGTGCTACAGTTATTCCTAGACCCGATGAACTGGGAGGTGATACTATCAATCATGGTGATGTGATTAAGCATGCCGTGGAATGGGTAGACGAACGCTATGATAACCTCGAAAACGTAGTGTTGCTTCTAGGGAATACAGTGTACATAGATGGAGAAATCATCGATAAATGCCTTCAAAAACTTGATGATGAAAAGGAATTGGATTCATGTATGACCGTGTGGGAAGCACAGGATGATCACCCATTACGAGCGATGGAAATTGCTGAGGATGGTTTATTAAGGCCTTACGGAAATGTAGAGCGAAATGTATC
>TARA_R110001599_G_scaffold26935_14_pt1 | contig 37481 bp, 41 predicted proteins | sample TARA_R110001599 | Tara Oceans TARA_R110001599 (sample SAMEA4398360) | marine metagenome | biome: Polar Biome; feature: [MES] marine water layer (ENVO:01000295) within the mesopelagic zone...; material: water (ENVO:00002006), including particulate matter (ENVO:01000060) such... | reverse complement strand
GAGAGTCTTTACGTTCATGCCAAAAACATAGAAGGTCAAGTCAGCGACGCCGTTGCTTCGGTGTCGGCGTTTAGCCAAGGTTTGTCGGGAAGCATTAAAATTTCGGTTCCGACGATTTCAGGAGAATTGCTCTTGGCGGAAGCCGTTGCGGAATTCTGTCAGCAATATCCGAACATCACCGTCGATATGCGCCTTGAAAATGATTTTGTGGATTTGGTGGAAGAAGGCCTCGACCTTGCGATTCGCACTGGCAAGCTTGAAGATTCGAGCTTGATTGCCAAGCCTTTGATTCAATCTAATTGGGTGGTTTGCTGCTCACCGAGCTATCTTAAAAAACATGGCGACGTTTCAAGTCTAGACGCACTAAAAGACCATAACTGTTTGGCGTATACCTACCAAGCGCAAGGGTCTTTTGATTGGCGTTTTACAAAAAATAGCATTGAAGAAAGCGTTCGTATTAGCGGCAGCTTTGCGACCAATAACGCCCAAGCTTTACGCAAAGCCGCTTTGTCGGGCTTTGGTATCGTCTATGTCCCGCGTTGTTGTGTTTATGAAGATTTGCAACAGGGCAAACTGGTCGCTATTTTGCCGGAGTTTCAGCCTCGACGGCTTGGGGTTTACGCTATTTACCCTTTTACTAAATATTTACCCGAAAAGTTAAGGCTACTGATAGAGCACATTAAGCAGGCTTACCAGGATAAGAAAGAATATTTTTAACAGGGTCTCTTGAATGAGAGGACTTTTCATTTAATTGTTTTGTCATTATTCTTGCTGTCTATTTAATCGCTTTTACGATGGAAATGCTTATGTCGGGTCAAGGTTCTGGAGGCAATGTACTTGCCGCACTTTGTAGTGTTTTTGTTCCTGGATTAGGTCAGTTGGTTCAGGGACGTATTTTTATGGCGCTGTTCTTTTTTGTAACGGTCTTTGTGAGCTATGCATTAGGGGCAACCGTGATTCTGTTCTTTATGTGGTTGGTTGGCGGTATATTGCATCTTTGGTCAATTATTGATGCTGCGCGCTTTTCTAGATTGCGCACGGTTTTATAATAAGATAACCAGGTAAATGAGTAAGAAAGAAAAAAAGAACAGGTAGCCAAAGACTACCTGTTGAGTTGCTTTTTATTCGCGCAGTTTTGAGATATGTCACCATTGAGTGCATTGATCAGGTTATCTACGGCGCAGGTTACCATTTTAAGCCGCGTTTCTGTGGTCGCAGAGCCAATATGTGGAAACAGTACCGCGTTGTCTAGTTTGCAAAGAGGAGAGCTGGCCGGTAGAGGTTCGACTTCAAATACGTCTAGCCCTGCGGCGCGAATAGCGCCATTGCTTAGGGCGTCGACAAGAGCGGCTTCATCGATCACTTTGCCACGTGAACCGTTGATGAAAATGGCGCTTTCTTTCATCATAGCGAATTCTTTGGCTCCGATGAGACGTTCTGTTTGAGGCGTTAATGGCGTCATCACACAGATAAAATCAGATGTTTTAAGCAGTGACTCTATGTCCATATAAGTGGCATTGAGTTCTTTTTCTGCGTCCAAATTACGACTGCGGTTACTGTATTGAATCTTCATGTCAAAACCAAAATGCCCACGTTTGGCGATGGCGTAACCAATGCGACCCATGCCAATGATGCCAAGGGTTTTACCATGTACATCCGTGCCGTAAAGCGCTTCGCCTACGTTGCTGGTCCAGCGGCCTTCTCGCACCATGGTTGATAATTCGACAGCGCGGCGAGCCGTACACATAATGAGTGTGAAAAGGGTGTCGGCGGTGGTTTCATTCAGTACGCCCGGTGTGTGCATTAAGGGGATGCTACGCTCGGTTAGGTAATTCAAGTCGTATAGATCTGTACCGACGGAAATCGTCGATGCGGCTTTTAGCTTAGGTGCAAGGCTTAAAAGTTCTGAACTCATATTCGTGCTGGTGCCTATTAAGCCTTCCGCGTCGGCAAGGGCGGCGATAAAGGCGTCTTTATTTTCTTCGTTGATGCCATTGAAGAAAGTGATATCAAATTGGTTATCTAGTCGTTGGCGCTCTTGTGCTGGAATGTCTCGGTATAAAATTACTTTTTTCTTCATCCTATTATTCCTTTTCTAACTCGTTCTTTTCTAAACTATTTAAGTGAGCGCGAGTCGGTAGCGCTTCGCTGTCTCCGCGAACTTGAACCGTTAATGAGCCTAGCAGATTTCCACGTCGAGCGGCTTGCGCCATGGTTTTACCATCAAGCAATGCTGAGATAATTCCCACCGCAAAACTATCTCCCGCGCCCACGGTATCAACTACTTTAGTGACAGGAAAACCTGCGGCAGTACCCGACTCGCCTGAGCTGGTTTTGAAATACGCGCCGTCACTACCGAGCTTTACGATAACCGCTTTGACGCTTTGCTGAAGGTAAAAATCTGCAATCTTTTCTGGTTGGTCGCTGCCTGTGAGTATTTTACCTTCTTCTATGCCAGGTAAGACAATGTCGCTGGCGAAGGCAAATTCATTGATTGTCGCGACCATGGTGGCTTGATCGGACCATAGGGAAGGGCGCAAGTTGGTATCAAAAGAGACACTGCAACCTTGTTTCTTAGCGAGTTCTAATGCGTGTTTTGCAGCGTTTCGCATTGGTACGGATACCGCTGCAGCTATGCCAGTTAGGTGTAAATGTGCGCCAGTTTTGAAAAGGCTGGCGTCAATGTCTGCTGCGCTGAGTGTTGAGGCGGCAGAATTACGACGGAAGTACTCGACTTTGGGATCGCTGCCATCGGTCACATTCGATTTCAACATAAAACCGGTCGCATGACTGGCGCTCTCAGATATCCAGTCATTGCAAATATTTTCTTTGCTAATGGCTTTGCGAATAAACCCACCAAAACTGTCTTTGCCTACTTTACTAATGTAGCTGGCTTCAAAGCCCAAACGTGCCATACCAATAGCGACGTTGACTTCTGCTCCGGCTAAAGAGCGATGGAAGTCTTCGATATCCGCAAGTTGGCCTGGAGTGTTGGCAACAAACATCGCCATGGCTTCACCCAGCGTGACAAAGGCGTGTTTTGATTTTTTTTGCATAATGGTTGATCCCTTATTGTTATTTTTTTCAGCTATACCAACAAAATAAATGGCATAAATATCACGGCAACGAGCACCAAGACAATGACCGAAATATAAGGCATGACTGCTTTGAATGATTTGTCTATGGACAACTCTCCAATGGCGCTGGCAATCAACAAACATAGACCATAAGGTGGTGTGATTAAGCCGATTGATAGGGTAATAATAACGACAATTCCTAACTGAACAGGATCGACTCCTAAGGTGAGCGCAACGGGATAAATCACTGGTACAAACAGCACCATGGCAGGAATGGCGTCCATGAAGGTACCAATAAATAAGAAGAAGGCCACAATAATGAATAAGAACAGATACTCATTATTGCCAATGCCGCTGAAGAAATTGGAAACTGTCGCGTTGATTTGATAGTAACCCAAAAATTCGCCCAGTGCGGATGCCGCTGCCAGAGCAAAGAGTGATAAGCAGCTGAGCTTTAATGTTTCAGTGAAAATCTTAGGCAAGTCTTTGAGGCTAATGGATTTGTAGTAAAACGCGCTGACTAAGTAAGCATAAAGAGCAGAAAACGCCGCCGCTTCTGTTGGAGTGAATACGCCGAATACGATGCCACCAATAATGATAAGTGGCGTGATCATCGCTGGAATGGCGTCTTTGCTTAGTGCTATGAATTCGGCACGGCTGATTTTTTCCATCACCGGTAAATTATCGCGTCGAGCAATAATACTAATCACAAACATCATCCCTAGGCCGATCAATACCCCTGGTACCATGCCACCGATAAATAATTGCCCAACGGAGGTGTTGGTCAATCCACCATAAATTACCATGGTGATACTGGGTGGAATAATGCCGCCAATGGTCGATGACGCGGCGGTCACCCCAACCGACATTTCGCGACTGTAGCCTTTGTTGATCATATTAGGAATTAGGATTTTCCCGACACCAGCGGTATCGGCCGTGGAAGAGCCACTAACACCAGCAAACAGCATAGATACAAGTACGTTAGCATGCCCAAGACCGCCTGGTTTTCGTCCTACTAAGGCAATAGAAAAGTTAATTAATCGATGAGAAATCTGGCCGCTGTTCATGATGTTCGCGGTTAATACAAAAAGAGGCACGGCGAGTAATACATAAGAGTTAAGGCCGTAAAACATCTTCATTGGAATCATGGTGGTTGGTGCACCAGTCATGGTGCCAATGCCGACCAAGGACGCAATGCCAATGGAGAAGGCAATGGGAATTCCAATAATGATAAGAGTGATAAATAGTAGAGTGATTATCGCAAGTTCCATGAAGCCCCCTTGAAGCAAGACAATGTTTTTGCTTCGTTGTAGATGTTATCCAGTAGATAAACACTGGAGCTAATGAAGGTGATTGGCATGATGAGCCAGACATAACCTTGACGGAATTCGGGGATGCTGATCCAACGAGAATGCCAAAAGGCTTGAGTAATTTCAACGCTGTAAAGAGAGCATAATAGGCAAAATATCAACATGATTAGATTTTGAAAAATAACCAATATTGAACGTTTTGTGCCTTTTAAATAGTGTGTCAGAACATCAAATCCAAAATGTTTATTTTCTCTTACCATGACGGCCGCACCGAGAAACATGGCCCAAATAAAGGAGTTAACCGCCACTTCTTCTGTCCATAACACGGAGATACCAAGATAGCGGGTAACAACTTGGATTAAAGTGGAAGCTAAAAAAATCACAAGGAGCAAAACGCCCAATGTGATTTGTAGTCTGGCAATGAATTTAGTCAGTATTTGCATACCATACATCCTTTAGGCTCCGAGGGAGGCTCGGAGCCAGCAGCGAGTGTTATTTAGTCTGACGAATGGTTTCAAGTACGTCGGTCATGCCGTATTTGGCCGCCCATTGGTCTTGAATTGAGTGTGCTTTTTCGATGAAAGGCGTGCGATCTAGCGTATTAATAATAGCGCCATCATCAATTGCTTTTTGTTTATAAGTCGACTCTTCACTGTACAGAGCTTGACGCTCTGCCTTCGTCGCTTCGGTCACTGCTTGATCGAAGGCAGCATGCTGTTCATTGGTGAAGCCTTCCCAAACGGAATTACGAACAAGCAACAAGCGAGTCGTGAAGTCGTGACCGGTTTCAGAAATATACTTACCATTGTTGGTTTTATGATGTTCCATCGGGATGAAATAGGGGTAGGCGTTTTCAGCGGCGTCAACAACGTTGCTGGATAACGCTTGATACAACTCAGCCCAAGCAACGGAGGTTGGAACTGCACCGATCTCTTTCCAATATTGAGACACCACACCTGACGTCTGAGTGCGGATTTTTATGCCTTTGACATCGGCAAAACTGTTGACGGGTTGTTTGCCATACCAATGACGCACACCGGCTGTCCAGTAAGCCGCGACACGGTATTTTTCACCTGATTTGGTGTAGATGATGTCCGCTATATCGTTACCTACTTTTCCATCCACTACTTTTTCCCAGTGGCTGTAGTCATTAAATAAATATAATAAAGAGAATAGATCAACTTCATCAATGCCAGATGACGTCATAAAACCGGGAGAAACCAACACCATGTCTGCACCACCAAGAACCAGCTTTTCAACCAACTCATTCTCATTGGTACCTATGGTTCCTGCGTGTACTTCTACATCAAAAAAGCCTGATTTATCGGCCACTTCCTTCAGTTTAAGCATGCCTGTTTGGTATGGGCTTGAAAGGTTAGTTTGATTGTGGGCAACGACGAGTTTTACGGTGTCAGACTTAGCAGAATCTTCGCTACATCCAGCGAGTGTGATGGCAGCGGCTGCGGTTAGCAGTGTCAATATTTTTTTCATGATAGCTCCATTATGGATCGGTTTTTTATGATTATGATGATCGCACTTTAGGCGAAAAACGATATCATGGAATCGGTTCCATGAATAGAGTTTATTAATTGCTTTCTATCTTATTTGGAGTGTTTTGTATTCGGAATGAACTAGGTCGATTGGCGAATAACGAGTTCGGCTTTTAATTTGATGTGTTGCGCAGGTTCGTTGTTGCCCTGGACTCTCGCCAGTAAACGCTCGCAAGCGGTTTGCCCTATGACCCTTGTAGGCTGGCGCATAACGGTGATACCGCCTTCAAAAAGCTGCGCCCACTCTGGATCATCGATAGAGACTAAGCCGATGTTTGAGCCAATGTGCATGTTGAGGTGCTTCAAGGCTTTCGCGGTGCTCATCATCGCTACGCCGTTGGTGGTGAAAATGGCTTTTTTGCGATTTGGGTGCGAATCGATAAAGTTTTGAATAACCTTGATGAGCAAATCCACACTCATTTTCTCGATTTCAATAATCTCACAGGTAATGTCGTTGTTTTCTCGGGTGAACGCTTTAATCGCGTCGACTCTAGCTTGACGAGGGTCTATGGCGATGGATTCTGTCACCACCAAAATGGATTGGTAGGCTTTTGTTTGTAGATGTGTGCATACCTCTTTGACAGCCGCTTCGTTGTCTAGCCCAACGGTATCAAATCCAAGCGAAGTATCGATCCGATCGACGAGAACCAAAGGGCAAGAGATTCGCTTCAAATTGGTGATTTGTTTTTGTGCCATGCCGGCGGTATTGACGATTATGCCATCGACTCGATGTGCTTCGAGTAGTGTTAAATAGCTGTCTTGTAGCTCTTTCTGATTGTCTGTGTTGCATACCATGAGCATGTAACCTTCGCGTCGACAAACATGCTCTATGCCCTGAAGGACATCAATGGAGTATGGGTTAGTAACATCCGCCAGTAGCAGTCCAATAAGCTTTGAATGCCCTGCTTTTAGCATTCTGGCAGAGTGATTTGGACGAAAATCAAGGTGCTCTATTGCTTGATATATTTTTTCACGTAAGGGGTCTGACAGCTTATCTTGTTCGCCATTGAGATAGCGTGAAACACTTGTTTTGCCTACTTTTGCGTATTTAGCAACGTCAGAAATAGTCGCGAAGCCTTTGCTTTTGTTTTGCAATATATTATCTCAATGATTGTTTTTTTAAATGAAAAAATATCCCATTCAAGAATGGCATATAAACAGGTATTTCATCGTACTTTAAACTATGATCCTACTACTGCGCAATTACGTGAGGTTGATTCCGTATTTTCGTTTATCCATTTTTATTTATTTATTTATTTTTCTATCTCTCGATAGAAGGAGCTTTATGAAGATTTTCAGTTGCCAGCAGTGTGGTCAGACTGTGTTGTTTGAGAACACACGCTGCGAGCAATGCTCGTCGTCTTTGGGTTTTTTACCAGATCAAATGGTGATCAGTGCATTAAAGTCGGTCGACAATACTTGGTATGCTATGGCAGATAAATCTGTGCCAGCTAAACGTTTGTATTACTGTGAAAACCATCAGCACCAAGTGTGTAATTGGATGGTAGAAGAGGGTGGCAGCACTTTCTGTATGGCGTGTGAATTGAACCGTCATATTCCGAACTTGGAGAAAATAGAAGAGCGCCAAGCATGGCAGCAGTTAGAGTTTGCTAAGCATAGGTTAGTGTACTCTTTATTGCGTCTCGGTTTGCCTTTGGTCAGTAAGAAAAGTGCACCAGAAGACGGTTTGTCATTCGATTTTATTTCTGAAAATAACGTGGTTCCAGAAGATGTAAGCGCCATGACCGGCCATGCTTCTGGTCAGGTAACCATTAATGCCGCTGAAGGAAATTCCGTAGATCGTGAGCAGATGCGCGAAGACATGAATGAGTCCTATCGCACAGTGATTGGTCACTTTCGTCATGAGATTGGGCATTATTATTGGGATCCGTTAGTTTTTGACGATGAGCAGGTTTTAGCCGACTTTCGCGCGCTTTTTGGTGACGACAGAGAAAGTTATGCTGATGCGTTAGAAGCGCATTACAAGGCGCCTAATGCAGAGTGGCAAGAATCGTTTATCAGTGTTTATGCGTCTTCTCACCCTTGGGAAGATTGGGCCGAAACATGGGCGCATTACCTGCATATTGCCGATACATTGGAAACCGCCAGTGACCTTGGATTGAGTCTGCAACCGCATGGTTCTAATCGAGAAAATTTGGCGGTAATGGTGAATATTGACCCGTATAGACACGATAATTTCGATGATATTTTGGCGCAGTATTTACCCTTAACCTTTGCGGTTAATAACCTAAACCGTGGCATGGGGCAACCGGACCTATACCCTTTTATCTTGGTCCCTGCGGTTCGCGAAAAATTGACGTTTATCCACCGTTTGTTAAGAGCGTACGTAGAAGAGTCGTAAAGGAATAGTAGATTAGGAGTGGGTAAGTCGTCGAGGTTGGTGATTGGACGACTTATTCATAGCTGCAAGCGGCTTGATCCGTTATTATGCTCGCCAATTGGAACGTGTTACGCCACTTCCTGATTATTAATCTTTTAGGACCCTAATGAAAAAAACATTTGAGCTATCTCATCCAAAAATTGCTTACCCTCGATTAATCGAAGCGACTAAAAGCGACATTAAAAAATATCTGAAAAGAGAGCGTAATAAGGCTCTGCCTGAATACGCTGATTTTTGGGGATTTGACTGCAAATTTGGCCAAACAGCAGAACAAGCAGAGGTTATTCACGTAGCCGAAATTAATGACAAAATCAGCTTCGCTGAAAGCCAAGCATGGCCAACGTTTTATCTAGAAATTTTGGCGGCACCAACTCAACGTACAAAGCGTGAAGTGGTAGATGAAGAGAACGAAGACGATTTGTAAAAAACGTTTTTATTTGTCAGAAAAAGCAAATTTAAAAAAGCCAGATCAATGATGATTGATCTGGCTTTTTTACGCCTTTTATTTGGCATGGGTTGCGCGTAATCCGGTGCTTTTAGCTGACTTCAACATACCCCATAAAGCCCGTTTTAAGGTGTTCAATGATGTGACAGTGATACATCCATCGGCCTGGGTTGTCAGCGACTAACGCGGCAATAACGGTTTCATTCTGGCCCAATAAAACGGTGTCTGTGTGGAAAGGGGTAATAGCTTTTTTATTGGATTTTAAAACAGTAAAGGTGTGGCCGTGTATGTGGATCGGATGATGGTATTGCGTCAAATTTGCCAGCTCGAAAATGTAGGTTTTTCCAAGCTCTAGTTTGGCAAGGGGCGCGGGAATGTTGCCTTTAGACATACCTTCCCATGAACGGCGGTTCATTGTCCAAAAATTGTAGTTTACCTTGCCATCTTTATGGATCGGTGTGATGTTGGCGTTCCATTCGAAAGCGAACTTAATCGTTTCTGCATTTTCCAAATCTGGCGCAGGAATCGGGTTAAGTGGCAATGTGGGCAGTCGGCGATCTTTAAGCTTACTTGCTACCGTTCTTAGTGTTACGAGAGGTTTGTTCTTATGCTTAAATGTGACCGTTTCTCCCACCTTGCTGGACGCAATAACACCTAGATCAAGGCGCATACCGGGGGCAATAAGATGATTGCCGAGAGTTCTTGGTTGAGCAATCGGGTTGCCATCAATCGCGATAATTTGAGCATCAGAATCCGTTGACGCCACGTCATACACCAAGGTGTTATCGACGTTCAATAAACGCACACGAATGGCACCGCCAGCGGGTACGTCGTAGGTCGGGTGCATTTCACCGTTAATGGTCATGACGCGCCCAGGCGTTCCCATTCGAAAAGCATTTTGTGGTGTGGTCAGGGCGGTAAAAGAGCCATCGTCTTTGATGTGCCAGTTTTTCATACAAAGTACCAGATCGGCATCGAAGTCTGGCTTCTCTGCTTCATCGACAATCAGCGCGCCAACTAGGCCTTTGCCAAGTTGCTCAATGCTGTTCATGTGCGGGTGATACCAAAAAGACCCCGCGTCTGGCGGTGTGAATTCATAATCAAAGGTGTCGCCGGGCATGATGGGTGGCTGACTTAAAAAAGGCACACCGTCCATGCCAATTGGGATTCTCATACCATGCCAATGAATGGTGGTTGGCTCGTTTAATTGATTCACGACTCGAATACGAACGGGTTGATGCTGTTTTGCACGGATGACGGGTGATGGATAACCGCCATTAAAACTCAATGCGGGTGTGCTGCCGCCCGGTACAATGTTGACATCCGCTGGCGCGACGATCAGTTCGTAATCGAATCCCGCAGAAGGATTGGTGGCTAGAACGACTCTAGGCAAGGTTCCTACTATGGCGATGGCGACACCAGATTTAATAAAATTGCGACGATTCAAAACCTTTGTCCTTATTAATGGGTGATATCAAAATAACAACGAGCTTCATATTAACGATAACCTTGGGCTTGAAGCTTGAATAAATGTGCGTACTGCCCCTGTTGAGCAAGCAAGGTGTCATGAGTGCCTCGTTCTTTTACTTCGCCATGCTCCATGACGATGATTTCATGAGCGAGCCGAACGGTTGAAAAACGGTGAGAAATCAGAATCGCCATTTTTGTCTTAGTGTGTTCTTGAAAGTGCTGAAAAATATTAGCCTCAGCTTTAGCGTCCATCGCGGCCGTTGGTTCATCTAATACTAAAATATCGGCGTCTTCTCGCATGAAGGCGCGAGCCAAGGCGATTTTTTGCCACTGACCACCTGATAATTCTTGTCCACCTTTAAACCATCGGCCAAGCTGAGTGTGGTAGCCATTGTCGAGTTCTTCAATAAAGTCAGTGGCTTTGCCTAACTCGGCGGCTTTGTGCCAACCCGTTTGGTCATTGAAGCGGTCGTTGTCGCCAGCCCCTATATTCTCACCAACGATAAATTGATAGCGTACAAAATCTTGAAAAATCACCCCAACACGCTTAAGAAGCGCGGTTTCATCCCATTCGAGTAAATCCAACCCATCTAATAAAATGCGTCCTTGTGTTGGATTGTAAAGGCGTGTGAGTAATTTTATTAAGGTGGTTTTACCAGAACCATTTTCCCCCACAATAGCGAGACTGTGACCGGGACGAATATGCAGCGTGACATTTGATAGCGCGGATTTTTCACTTCCTGGATACTGAAACGACACATCTTCAAAGCGAATACCATCGTTTGGTTTTGGGCCAATTAATAAACCACGGGTGGACGATGGCGTTTCCTGTTCTAGGTACTCATATAAGTTCGACAAATAAAGGTTGTCTTCATACATGCCGCTGATCGCTGTCAATGAGGCTGAAACAGAGCTTTGGCCTTGCTTGAATAAGAGTAAATACATGGTCATTTGACCTAATGTGATCGCACCAATAATGGTGTCACTGACAATCCAGCCGTAGGCACCATAAAATACCAGTGTGCTGATGACACCGAGGATGAAGCCCCAGGTTTCTCTTCGAAGAATAAGGCGCTTACTTTCTTTAAACAGTTTGAGGAAAATTTCAGAGTAGCGCTGTAAAAAACGCTCTCCCAGCTGATAAAGGCGAACTTCTTTTATGTTGTCTTCCCGAGCCAGTAACGTTTCTAAATAGTTTTGCTGTCGGACTTCGGGCGAGCGCCAGCGGAACATCAAAAAAGCATCACCAGAAAATTTTGCTTCGGCGATAAAAGAGGGCAGCGCCCCACAGATTAGCAAAGCTAATGCCCATGGCGAAAAATGCCAGAGTAAGACCGCAAAACTTGATAAAGAAATGGCATTTTGAAGTAACGAAAAAGTTTTATTGACCAAGGCGAGCGGTCTGCTTGATGCTTCGCGTCGAGCGCGGACAAGCTTGTCGTAAAACTCAGAGTCTTCAAAATGAGACAGGGTTAGGCTTTGGGCTTTTTCTAAGATCATCAAGTTAACTTTTTGACCTAACAAACCTTGTAGAATGGCCTGCTGCGCCGTTAATGCTCGCTGTGCCGCGGCAATGATAAGAACCAAGATTCCTTCTAGCACCACATAGTTAAGTGCTGTTTCATAGTGCAATACTTGGTCTTGCTTATAACTTTCCATGGCCGCTAATACAGCGTCAACAATCAATTGTCCGACGTAGGCCATCGCGGCAGGTAGTACGCCTGCAATCAAGGTGGCGAGTGCGAGCCCAATGGTAAGAGAGGGAGACGTTTGCCACACCAAATTGATCGCCCGACGGCTATAGCGAAAGACGCCGAGCATGTTTTTATCGACAGTGTTTTTAGGCGAGTCGGTAGGCTTCATTAAAGATCCTAGAGCAAAATGGGAGAGCGGAAGTATGACGTAAAGTATACGTTAGATAAGTTTTTGGAGAGAGTTTTTTCAAAGAGAGCCGTGAACTAGGTAAAAAAAGAGCCTTTATAATAAAGGCTCTAGTTCTTATTTTTACTAAATTCAAATGTGATAATTAGAAGCTTAGACCAGTGGTAATGGCAACACTTGAACCATCGTATTTTTTGGTGATACCAACGAAACTGTATTCAATGTTGGTATAGCTTGCACCAATATTCATGGCAAGAAAACTATTACTGTAGACTTGGTAGTTCGCTTCTAAACGTAAACCTAGGGCGTTATCTGCATCAATTTTCGAACCTGAATTAAAAGTAGATTCATATTGAGGATTTAAATGATAAGTGAGGCCTGCTGCAATCTGCCATTTGTTCATTTGTTTTAATACTAGCGCATCTAATGGAAGTCGAGTAAACGTTACTTCGCCATTAGTTGCTGTAACAGAATCATGCAAATAGTTAGCTGCAAGCTTTAGTGCAACGCCATTATCTGATAATGGGATAATAGTGAATGCACCAATTGAAATACCTGATCCAGCTTTTAATGTTTCAGAAGACCCATCTGTAAAATTAACTGTAGCAAGAGTATCACCACCACTTGCGAACCCTCCTTGAACTCCAAATTTAGTGTCGTTTGCATTGGCAAATGATGCTCCAGCGATCAAAGATGCTGTCAATGCTATTCCCATGATTTTCATATAATTCCCTATCCATTATGATTGTGTAAAACAATATAATAATATGTAAGGTTAAGTGTGTTTAAAAGGTTTTTTTTTATCTATTTATTAAAAAAGTCTTATTCATCAATAAGATGATTCTGCTCTTTCTGGTCGTTTGGCAATAGTTAAATGAAATGTACATCCTAACCTTTACATCAATTCTTGTTGGTAAATAGTGACGCAAAACGTAGATATGATGGCGTTAAGACTCAACAGTCTGATACTAAGTTGTGATATGACGCACCAATGCTCTTCTCGATTGGATAATTGAATAAATACCTCGTTATAGATGAGACTTGAAATGCCGCATTATGCGGCATCACTTTCAACGAAGTCGCTTACCTCTTCATCATCAAATACGACGGTGTTTTCATCTTCGTCGTAAACCGCTTCTTCATCCGGTTCTATAACCAGATCTTCTAGGGCTTTTTTAGACGGTGATTCGGTCAGGTCAAGCTGAGCATTTGTTGCTTTACTGTTGGTTTTTTTAGACTTTTGGGGAGCTTTCTTTTTGGTACCTAAAACGTCTAAGAGCGATTCTTTGTTCTCCGCTAGGTACATGGAGAGTGCTTCCTTTTGACTATGGTCACCGGCTAGATTGCTTTGATCCAAGATTTCATACAGCGCTTCGGCCGTATCCAACAATTTATCGTACGCATCGGCTTCCGTTTTTGAAGTAAACGTCATTTTTTCGATTCCATCGCGTTCTACAACATATTTGATAATTACAGGCATGATCCACCTCGTGAAATAATATACTGTATAAATATACAGTGTTATTTTCCCTCTTGTCTAGTGCTTTTATTTGTTGATCTGAGTAATGATTGTTAAAGTGGCGCTCTTGATGAAGGAAACGGTTTTTATGCAACTCGATTTATCCCAATTAGATTTTTCTATCATTACAGACCATGTTGAAATTGCGTTAACCATTTCTTGGGCTTTACTGTTTTATATTGTGCGTCGTTACACGAAACGTATGATTCGTGTGAATCAGAATATTGAACACGATAAAAAGCGTCAGAGAATCAATACGGTCGATAACATATTTAACCTTTTTTTAGTTGTTGGCTTTATTCTAATTTGGTCATCTGAATTACAAAATATCGCGATTTCGATCGCTGCCTTTATGGTGGCGTTGGTCATCGCAACAAAAGAATTTATCGCCTGTATCGTTGGTGCATTTTATCGCGCGAGCACACGGCCTTATCAGGTTGGAGATTGGATCCGTATTGCTAATTATGAAGGCGAAGTCACGGACAGTGATTGGCTTTCAACGACGTTGTTTGAAGTGGATTTAAAAGGCGGGAGCTACACTTACACAGGGCGTACTACAGTAGTGCCGAACAGTGTTTTATTGGTTCATACGGTGCAAAACTTGAACTATATGCGTCGTTATGTGACGCATACCTTTTCTGTTTGTCGCAATACCGATGACGTAAACCTGTTTGCTATTAAAGAGCAGATACTCGAGAGAATTCGAGAATACAGCGAACATTTTCATGAGGTAGCGACCCGTTATAACAGCTTAATAGAGAAGCGATTGGACATTAAGATTTCCGGCCCAGAGCCGCGAGTACGCATCACTACGACCCCAGAGGGCTTTAACGTTTTTACGGTTTCTTTGTTTTGTCCCACTGAAGAAGCCGTCGATATTGAGCAAAAAGTAACAGAAGATTTTATGCGATTTTGGTTTGAAATGCGCAGAATGGCTGTCGATGTGACTGGGAGAGAATAATGAGATTAGACCATGTAGTTAGCGTCGGTGTTCTGGTCGTTGCATCGTTACTATTAACTGGATGTAATAGTTTCCGTGTTGGTGAAGCAGAAGTGAATCAAGAAGTAGCGAAGCAGCTCGCTCAGCCTCAAGAAAACCATATAAAGCTAACGTTAGACAATAATACACTCAATCTTGATTTGCTCATCGACTCTGCCGATGTGGATTTTACCGAACGCGACGGTGGCTTAGTATTGGTGGATTTGATCAGCAATATGACGGGGACATTGACGGCTTTTGGTCAGACCTTTTCGTTAACCACAAAAGTAAGTCCTTCGTTTGAATCGGGTGTGCGAATTGAAGAAGATCGATTGTATTTAGTGGCGCCAAAAATCACTAAAATTAATGTAGAAGGCTCAAGCTTTAATGACAAAATGCTGCGTTCAACGCTGGGCTCTTTGCATGGTGATTTCGAAAAAGCGCTCGTTGAGTATTTTGATGAGCACCCCGTTTATGTGTTAAATCATTCCCCTTTCGAAAAAACCGCTGCGGCGTTAGTAAAGAACATTATTATTAAAGAAGATTCATTAGAGCTGTCTATTTTTTAGTGAAAGAGACTGAATAAGGGTCTAGGTAAGTTTCTTCACAGCCTTTATAATGCCGCCATAAAATGAGCAGTCACGCTTAATTATTGAATTTAAATGAGGAAACAGCATGTCGATTGCAGACAACCAAGTCGTCCAATTTCATTATACTTTGCGTCACGGCGAAGAGCTTATCGAAACGTCTGCGGGCAAAGATCCTGCGACCTACCTTCATGGTCACGGTAATGTCATTCCAGGTTTAGAAAAAGCCATGGAAGGAAAAGCAGTGGGTGATGAGTTTGAAGTGACGGTAGCGTGTGCTGACGCTTACGGAGAGCGCCATGAAGACCGTACGCAGCAAATGCCAATTAAGCATTTGCAAGGTGCGAAACGCTGGAAAGCAGGCATGGTGGCTATGGTGAAAACAGACCAAGGCATGCGCCAAGTTACTATTATTAAAGCCGGATTGAAGCATGCGACAGTGGATCTTAATCATCCATTGTCAGGTAAAGACTTGACGTTCAATATTCAGATAGTCGATGCGCGTGAAGGCACCAATGATGAAATTGCGCATGGTCATTCTCATGGCGTTGGTGGTCATCATCATTAAGCATTAAATTCCTATAGACGGAATGGATGGTTAAATGAAAGCCCTTGTTACTTTAATGTAGCAGGGGCTTTTTCATTTTATTCGAGGCTTTTTTATACTGATGCTTATCAGGATAGAGTAAAAAAACAGTAATAATTAATAAGAATCGTTATCAACACCTTGACAGGGTTGCCATTCATACACATTATTGATAATAGTTATCATTTGTATTCTTTGGAGGGCAACGCGATGAGTCGCTATTTGGTACCATTTTCAGTACTTGAGCAAACCATTCAAGCAGGTCAATGTGCAGATTCGCCGGAATTGCTCTACTATTATTTAAATCTTACGGAAGAGTATGCGGAACGCTTGGATATCACCGATGCCGTATTGTTGCATCAGCGTGTGTTTAATGTGTTATTAGATACGGTTTGTGACACCAATCTTGCTCATCATTGGCGTCAGACCTGTTTGGATAAAGTGTATTTACCTTTGTCTAATCTCAAGCGTTTAATCGTGACGTATCAAGACGCGAGAAACTACTTCAAAATGGAACATAGTCTACGGGTTCTCAGTTATTACTTTACCTCTTCCTTCGAACAATAAGGACACCATTAAAGAATGAAAATGCGCATTGAAAAAGACAGTATGGGTGAACTAGACGTGCCAGAAGAAGCGCTTTACGGTGCTCAAACCCAACGTGCGATTAATAACTTTCCTATTAGTGGCGAAGCACTTCCAGACGCGTTTATCCGCTCCCTTATATTGATCAAAGCCGCTGCTGCGCGTGCGAATGAAACGCTTAAATGCCTCTCACCGGAAATTGCTAAAGCGATTCAAGATGCCTGTAATGAACTGCTTAACGATGACAATTTCATGCGGCATTTCCCTGTGGACGTATTTCAGACTGGCTCTGGTACCAGCTCCAACATGAATGCCAATGAAGTGATTGCGACATTAGCCAGCGTCTATCACGGTGCACCGGTAAATCCTAATGACCATGTGAACTATGGTCAGAGCAGCAACGATGTTATTCCCAGCGCGATACATGTGAGTGCAACGTTAGAATTAACCGGTCATTTACTGCCAGCGCTGGTTCATTTAAGGCAAACGATTATAGAAAAAGGCGATTCGCTAAAGGGGTTTACTAAGACGGGACGTACGCATTTGATGGATGCCATGCCGGTTCGACTGGATCAAACTTTTCATGCGTGGGCGGCTCAACTGCAAGACAATATCGACAACCTCATGTATTTAGAAAGTAAAACCACACAACTTGCTCAAGGTGGCACGGCGGTCGGTACGGGCATTAATGCACACCCAGAATTTGCTGCCCTTTTTGCGAGAGAATTGTCTGATTTAACAAAAGTCACTTTCACTCAAGGTAAAAACTTTTTTGCGCTCATCGGTTCACAAGATACTGCGGTGGCGTTATCTGGTCAGCTTAAAGCCGTTGCGGTCACTTATATGAAGATCGCCAATGATTTGCGTTGGATGAACTCTGGCCCATTGGCTGGTTTAGGAGAAATCTCACTACAGGCGTTGCAGCCAGGTTCGTCTATTATGCCGGGTAAAGTAAACCCTGTGATTCCAGAAGCAACCGCTATGGTGGCCGCGCAAGTGATAGGCAACGATGCCGCGATTACTATTGGTGGTCAATCCGGTAACTTTGAATTGAACGTTATGTTGCCGATGATTGCTAAGAATCTACTGAATAGCATTAAATTGCTAGCCAACAGTGGGCAGTTACTTGCTGATAACGCTATTGCTACATTGAGCGTTAATGAAGATAAATTAAACGAAGCATTGCATCGTAACCCAATTTTAGTCACGGCGCTTAATCCGATTATTGGCTATGCAAAAGCCGCTGAAATTGCCAAAAAAGCCTACAAAGAAGGTCGCCCAGTTGTCGATGTAGCAGAAGAAAATACGGACTTAAGTCGAGAAGAGTTACTTGTTTTGCTTGATCCTGCCAAATTAACCCACGGCGGCCTCTAGAGTAGATCAGATAAGGTTTCTTTATTTGGTTGTTCCCTTACCAAATAACGAAAACAGGCCAGCGTTCGCGCTGGCTTTTTTTTGTTTTTAACTTTGCCTATTTTGCATAAATAACCAAAAATCATATATCACAAGATTCCTTTTGGCTTAGGTTGATAGAAGAAAAAGAATGTTCCTTAGGCCTATTATTACTCCCAACGCCCTCCCTCTCAGCACAGTGCAAATGTGCATAGAATAATCATTTTTTCATTAATTATAAAATAGACCACCGCTTAATATTGACGATTGGGTAGTGTAGTGGAATAATTTGTCTGCCTAGGCAGCTACTGCCTGTGCAGCTAAATTCATATCACTCTGACTAGGCCAATCATGACCCAACCAAACCGCGAAGCCCATGAGCTACTATTTACTAACATTGGTTTTTTACTCGGTAAAACCAATCAGATAAAAGATCGCCTTCTTGATCAATTTTTGGTTGAGGAAGAGATTACATCAAGCCAAGTTAAAGTGCTGTTTAAGCTCTACTACCTGAAGAATCAGCGTTCTTCCGATCTTAGCAAGTCTTTGAATGTTGATAGCGGCGCGATTACTAGAATGTTGGATCGATTGGAGAAAAAACACTTAATTCAGCGAATAGCGGATCCTGATGACCGCCGTTCCGTTTTGATTGAATTAACAGACAACGGTCATATTGTAACAGCTCGTGCGATTCCTCTTGCTCAAGCTGCAATTGATAATTTAACCGAATGTTTAACGTCTGAAGAAAAACAAAATTTACTACATTGCTTAAGCAAAATTGTTGGTTCTTTTCTACCAGAAGAGTGCCATCTGTCTAATCAAAAGGATGCAAAATGTTAAAGCTGGCAAAAATCACTACCTTTATGTCGTTATGCTTTCTCTATGGTTGTGCGCCATCATCAAATATTAAAACGCACAATACCATGGCAGATGATTCATTAATCAGCCATGCCAGTACTTTGGAAACGAAAAACTTATATTCAACTAATTGGCCAGGAGAGTCTTGGTGGTTATCTCTTGACGATAACCAGCTGAATCAGCTTATAACGCAGGCGCTAAAACACAGTCCTGATATTCAAATGGCGAATGCGAATTTACAAAAAGCATCCGCGTTTGTGATGGCGGCAGACAGCAAATTTGATCCTGTGGTTTCTGCAAATGCAGGCGTTACGCGTTCTCGTTTGTCCCGTGTGGAAGACAACAGCTATCAAGGTAGTCAATACGGAACCGTATATAATCTTGGCTTAAGCATGAATTACTCTTTCGATTTATGGGGAGGTAATAAAGCTGCTTGGATCGCCAGTGTGAATACTCAAAAAGCCGCTGAGATTGATCATCAAGCTGCGAAGATTAATCTGTCTTCAGCCATCATCCGCACCTACATACAGCTTGCTAATGCCTACGCTTTAGAAGACTTGGCAAAAGAAGATCTAGAACGAACACAACGTATTGTTTCGATCACTCAGCAGCTGTTATCAAATGGCTTAACATCAGATGATCGTTTGTACACAGCGCAAGGTAACGAAGCCTCCACACAACAAATACTGAAAAAGCGAACTCTGTCTATTCAACTATTGAAAAATGCGCTAGCAACGTTAGTTGGAGAAGGCCCAGATCTCGCCATGACCATCGAGCGACCTACGGCGCACATGAGTACTAAACTCAGTCTACCGGAACAATTACCGGCAAATTTAATCGCTCATCGTCCAGATATTGTGGCTGCAAAATGGCGTGTTGAAGCGTCAAATAAAAATATCGAGGTTGCCAAAACAAGCTTTTACCCGAATGTTAATTTAAGCGCGTCAGCGGGGTTTAAAACGGTACTTGGCGACTCTATGTTTGGCGAACCAAGCCGTTCTTGGAGTGTGGGGCCAGCCATCTCTTTGCCTTTATTTACGCGAGGTCTCAACGCTGACTTGATTGATCAAACGGCTTCTTATGACGCCGCAGTCGCTCACTACAATAAAACAATTGTAAAAGCTTTTGGTGATGTGGCAGACCATGTTTTGTCCATCAAATCCATCAATGAGCAAATACAAGACGCACAACGAAGCTTTCAGCTAGCAACCAAAAGCTACCACATTACAGAAAAACGTTATCAGTCTGGAATGGGAAGCCAGTTAGAAGTATTACTTATTGAAAATCAGCTACTGCAAGCAGAATCAGCAATAACCCAATTAAAAAACCAACGGCAAGAGAAGCAAGTCGCGCTTGTTGAAGCGTTAGGTGGTGGTTTTGAAGATTACCCGTCGACCTCTGTTTCTAAAAATTAATGGTGAATAAAATTATGCAAGACAACGTTGAAAACACAGTGGCTCCAAAGAAAAGCAAGCGTAAGAAGAGCTTAATCATTCTTTTCGGTATTGTTGTATTAGGTGCCGTGGGAACTGGCTGGTACTACGAAGAGTATGTTGTTGGTAATCAAACCACTGATGATGCTTACGTTAACGGCAACATCGTCTCTATCACACCAGAAACGGTTGGCACTGTTACGCAAATTACCGTAGACAGCGGTGATTTTGTACAAAAGGGGCAAGTCTTAGTGCGTTTTGATGAGGCCGACGCAGACCTTGAGTATGACAATGCCAAGGCGAAGTTAGCCCAAGCGGTCCGACAAGTAAGAGCCATGTTTAATAATGTGACGCAAGCGGAAGCGGTGGTCGATGCCAATAAAATCGCGTTACACAAGGCAGAACGGGATTATGATCGTCGTAAAAATATGGTCAAAGCCGGTGGTTTGTCTCAAGAAGATCTAAGCCATGCGAAAGACATGGTTGATTCCGCTCAAACTCAACTTGCCGTTGCGGTTGAACAATTGAAATCACAGTCTTCCATGATATCGGGCACAACAGTAGAAACTCATCCTACGGTTCGATCCGCGATTACCAATGTTAAACAGGCCTATCTGACCAAACAGCGTACTAATATCGTCGCTCCAGTGACTGGGTATGTGGCGCGCCGTCAAGTTCAGCTAGGGCAGCGCGTTTCACCTAGCTCTATTTTAATGGCCGTTGTCCCACTGGATGAAGTGTGGGTAGACGCTAACTTTAAAGAAACTCAAATGGATGATATGCGCATTGGCCAGCCCGTTGCTTTGATAAGTGATCTTTATGGAGACAAAGTGGTCTTTCATGGAACGATAGAAAGTTTGGGTATCGGTACGGGCAGTGCATTTTCAGTTTTACCAGCACAAAACGCTACCGGTAACTGGATTAAAATTGTTCAGCGTTTACCTGTTCGTATTACGTTAGATGCACAGGACATTGCTAGTCATCCTTTGCGCATTGGTCTATCTATGAATGTTGAGGTTGATACAGCAAACACATCTGGCAAATTGTTATCAACAACAAGCCCAGAAAAACCGCGCTTTGTAACCAATGCCTATCATCAACCGATGGAAAATATTCAACAGACTATCAGCCAAATTATTAAAGACAATGATGCCCAGCTTAACCATGCATCCACAAATAAGTAGTAAGGGCGATCTATGAGTCAACAAGAAGACTTTCGCCCAGCGAATATGGCTCTGTGTATCTTTGCCATCTCGCTGGGGGTGTTTATGCAGGTGCTGGATACCACCATTGCAAACGTTGCATTGCCGACTATTGCTGGCAATATGGGTGTGAGTTTTAATCAGGGTACTTGGGTTATTACCTCCTTTACCGTTTGTCTTGCGATTGGCTTACCTATTACCTCTTGGTTAAGTCGTCGCTTTGGTGAAGTGCAACTTTATATTGCGGCCTTGCTAAGCTTTATTATTACTTCATTTTTATGTGGTATCGCGCAAAACATGGCCGAAATGGTTTTTTTTCGTGCCATACAAGGGTTGTCAGCAGCGCCGCTGTTTCCGATGAGCCAAGTGCTTTTGATGTCTATCTTCCCGCGAGCGAAACGGGGAATGGCGCTTGCGCTGATCGGCATGGTGGCCGTAGTTGGCCCAATTGTGGGTCCAATACTTGGAGGCTGGTTAACCTACAACTATAGTTGGCCATGGATTTTCTTTATCAACATTCCGGTAGGGATTTTCTCAATTGTTGTTATCTTAGCGCAGTTTAAAGATCGACCTCAGCAGAAAACCAAACCGAAATTGGACATCATCGGATTAGCAACCATGGCGTTGGGTGTTGGTGCTCTGCAGATTGTGTTGGATAAAGGTAATGATTTAGATTGGTTTTCTAATAGCTGGATTATTGCAGGCTCTGTGTTTGCTGCCATTATGCTGATTTTTATGGTGATTTGGGAGTTAACTGACGACCATCCGGCAATCAACCTTCGCTTATTTGCAAACCGAAATTTCTGCATCGGCACCATATTGCTGACATTAGGTTTTGGAGGTTTTTTCAGCATCAACCTGATTCTTCCGCAATGGCTTCAGACCCAAATGGGCTACACCTCATTTTGGGCAGGATTGGCGGCGGCACCATTAGGGATCTTGCCTTTATTGATGTCGCCCTTATTGGGAAAATTCGGTAATCGACTCGATATGCGTTGGTTAGCAGCAGGCTCATTTTTGGTTATTGGAATAAGTTGTTATTGGCGAACTCTATTTAATTTAGAGGTGGACTTTAAAACCATTGCGCTTATACAACTGTTTATGGGGATTGGCATTGGCTTATTCTTTATGCCAATGACGACGATTTTAATGTCTGATCTGAATGGTCCTGAGATTGCGGATGGGGCTTCTTTATCTACCTTCATTCGAACCCTAGGCGCGAGTTTTTCATCTTCTTTAACCGCTTGGATATGGACTCGTAATTCAAGTGTTCATCATTCGGTATTAAGTGAAAATATATCGCAATATAACCCGATTGTGTCGCAACAACTTGAAAACCCAAGTGTAGAAAGTCTGATGAACTTTAATCAGACAGTGACGTCACAAGGGTTAATGATGTCAACCATCGATTTATTTACGATGCTAACCGTCTTATTTTTCGTTCTTACGCCATTTATTTTCTTTACGAAAAAGTCTGCTAGTTAGCATGGGCATTAATTAATCAGTCTCTACCTAATAGCCCCAAATACATCTAATGTGTTTGGGGCTATTATCTATTAGAAAAATAAGCAGCTTCTTGTTCTTAAAGTTTTTTTCTTTAAAGCCCTCTGGTCATAAATACGCTGTACGGATCTAGTTTGTAGTCGGAAAACGGGCCGCATTCATTAAAACCATGTTTTTTGTAGAGCTTTCTGGCGGGGGCAAAGAAATCTTGTGGGCCGGTTTCTAGGCTGATTTTTTTGAATCCTTTGTGGCCAGCAGCATCGAGTATATGGCTCAGTAACGTAGAAGCCACGCCTTTATTACGAGCGGCACTGGTGGTTCTCATGGATTTGATTTCGCCGTGTTGATTGTTGATTGTTTTCAGCGCGCCACAACCCAATAATTGAGTGTTTTCCCATACGGTCCAGAAGAGAATGTTTGGTTTTTTGAGTTCGGTTAAGTCTAAAGCATGCACACATTCGGCTGGTGATGCGGTGTGCATATCCTCAAGGTGTTCGGTTAATAGTTTCTGGATTTCTGCGCCAGATAAATCGTCTATTCTGATGTCCATTCGTTTATTTTCCCTAATTTATACTGTCATTTTACATTCAAAATATGGGCGATAATAAACAAAAGAGTATACTGCTTTTAATAAAGGGTAAATATGGAAGGAGAGAAGGTACGATATGACAGAGCAAGTGAATTTGCGGCCCGTTACTATGGCAGATGCGGAAGATTTGTTGGTGTGGCGAAATGACCCTGAAACACGACATGCATCTCATAATACCGATGAAATATCGTTAGATAGGCACCTAGCGTGGCTGGAAGCGTCTTTGAATAAACCTGAGCAACGGCGCTTATGGATAGCAGAAATGAACGCTAAATCGGTTGGTACCTGCCGAGCGGATCGTATCGACGGTGCTTGGGAGCTGTCTTGGACTGTGGCGCCAAATTTTCGCGGAAAAGGCGTCGCCCAAAAAATGTTATCTGCCATCATCGAGCGTTTTCAAGATCCGCTAGTGGCAGAGATTAAGGTCGGTAATATTGCCTCAATAAAAGTCTCTGAACGAGCAGGCTTCATCTTTGATAAAGAAGAACATGGTGTGCTGTTTTATGTGTTTCCTAGAAAGTCTACCTCGTCATATTAGTCATCAAAACGAATACGTACTTTCGGCTCGTCTTTTTTCTTTTCTGTTGGTCTACGCAGTGGATCAACCAGCTTTTCTAAACCGTTGATTTTAATTTCAAGTGACAGTTGTAGCCATTGCCCTAGATTGCCTTTTGGCCAACCTTCTTTTGCAAACCACAGTAAATACGCTTCTGGCAGGTCGATCAAAATACGACCTTGGTATTTACCAAACGGCATGGTTTGACGAGCAACTTGAACGAGATCTTCTTGTGAAAACATAGTATTTACTTATTTAATGTAATGACGTGCTTAATGAATTTGTGTGTATTTAAACATAAGCCAGTTATTTGGCAAACGCCGGATTCTCTTTAAAACGCTGAATCAGATAATCACAGATGCGTTGCAATTTTGGTGATGGCTGTCGAACTTTTGGATAAACCAGCCAAACGCCACTATAAGGATATTGATACTGAGGGAGCAGGGCGATTAGTTTACCACTGGCCAGGTCGTCATTTACGTAATAATCCGGCAGCTGGGCGATGCCTAATCCTTTGCGAACTGCGTCTATTAACGCGGGCCCAGAATTGCTGCGCCATTGGCTGGTGATTTTTATTTCTTTGCGTTGTCCGTCTTGTTGAAATAACCAATGACTCTTCGAACCAATCAAACAGTGATGTTTATTAAGTTCTGCAAGCGTATGTGGCATACCGTGTTGGTCGATGTAGTCGCGTGAAGCGCAAAGATATTCAACACGATCACACAAACGGCGTGATAAATGGCTCGAATCTTTCATCGCACCCATGCGAATAGCAAGGTCATAGCCTTCGTCGATGATGTCTACCGCGCGATTGGTAAGGTGAAAATCCAATTCGATTTTAGGATGATCCAATAAAAAATCGTTCATCAACGGCGCAATATAACGCTCGCCAAAAGTGGTGGCGCAGGTCATTTTAAACAATCCAATCGGTGCTTGATTCAGCGTTGAAATGACTTCTTCCGCACTACTCAGCGCCTCAGGCAAACCGCGACAATGCTGATAATACAGCTCACCTGCTTCACTCAGGCGAATGCGTCGCGTGGTTCGAAATAATAGCGTGGTACCAAGCTCCGCTTCTAATTGAGTAATCAAGCGACTGATGTGCGAAGCCGAAACACTGAGTTTAATCGCCGCCGACGAAAAGCTACCTTGTTTAACCACTTCGATGAAGGCTTCCATTGCTTCCCAATTTTTCATATTTCACTCACTTGGCTGGATTCTATGTTTGGTACTTTATCGCAGATAAGTGAGATTAAAAAATGATTATTGCTGTATGGCAATAATCATTTTCCAAAATGGGCATTATCGTCGTAATGATTTACGACTACACTGAGTGCCATTATCGAGATGAAAAATTAATTATAAACACACTTTGGAGAACACAATGAAATGTAAAGCCGCTGTTGCTTGGGGCCCAGGTCAACCCCTTAAAATTGAAGAAATTGATGTACAAGATCCGCAAGCGGGTGAAGTTTTGGTTCGAATGGTGGCAACCGGTGTTTGTCATACCGATGCGTTTACGTTGTCTGGTGAAGACCCAGAAGGTGTTTTTCCTGCGATCCTAGGTCACGAAGGCGCAGGTGTGGTTGAAGCGGTTGGTGAAGGCGTCACGACACTAAAAGCTGGTGATCATGTTATTCCTCTTTACACCGCAGAATGTGGTGAGTGTAAGTTCTGTAAATCTGGCAAAACCAACCTATGTAGTGCCGTTCGCGAAACTCAAGGGAAAGGCCTGATGCCAGACGGCACAAGTCGTTTTAGCATCAATGGCGAACCTATCTTTCATTACATGGGCACGTCTACTTTCTCTGAATACAGTGTGGTTCCTGAGATAGCGCTCGCAAAAATTCATGTTGATGCGCCGTTAGAGAAAGTCTGCTTGCTAGGCTGTGGCATCACCACGGGAATTGGCGCAGTGTTGAACACGGCGAAAGTCGAAAAAGGCGACACAGTGGCGGTATTTGGTTTGGGTGGTATCGGCTTGTCGGTAATCCAAGGCGCACGCATGGCTGGCGCTGGTCGTATTATTGCCATCGACATTAATGAATCTAAATTCGAAATGGCGAAACAATTTGGTGCGACAGATTGCGTTAATCCGAAGTCATTCGACGCACCTATTCAGCAAGTCATTGTGGATATGACAGACGGCGGCGTGGATTACTCGTTCGAATGTATTGGTAACGTGCAAATTATGCGTCAGGCGCTTGAGTGTTGTCATAAAGGTTGGGGCGAATCCATCGTTATTGGCGTGGCCGGTGCGGGACAAGAAATCTCAACGAGACCATTCCAACTAGTGACTGGTCGAGTCTGGAGAGGATCGGCGTTTGGTGGTGTTAAAGGCCGCAGCCAATTGCCAGGTTACGTAGAAGACTACATGAATGGAAAAATCGAAATCGACCCATTCGTGACACACACCATGCCGCTTGAAGACATCAATAAAGCGTTTGATTTGATGCACGAAGGTAAGAGTATTCGTACGGTTATCCTGTTTGATAAAAAGTAACGGCTTCTAATCAATCGAAAATCACGTTGGCTTTCTTCCCTATAGAAAGTAGAAAGCCAACGCTAAGGAGTGGAACGATGGAATTACTTTCCAGTACTAAAAGCTTCGGTGGCTGGCTAAAACGCTATCGCCATGAAAGCTTGTCGGTAAAAAGCGAAATGACGTTTGCGATTTATTTGCCGCCACAAGCAGAAACACAAAACGTCCCCGTTTTGTACTGGTTGTCGGGTTTGACCTGTACTGACGAAAATTTCATGCAAAAAGCCGGCGCCTTTCGCAAAGCAGCGGAATTAGGTTTGGCGATTGTATGTCCTGATACCAGCCCGCGTGGCACAGAATATCCGAACGAACATGAAAGCTATGACTTTGGTTCTGGGGCGGGGTTTTACGTCAATGCGACAGTAGAGCCGTATTCGAACACCTATCACATGTACGATTATGTCGTTCAGGAATTGCCGCATTTGATCGAGACGAACTTTCCTGTGACGGACAAACGTTCTATTTCTGGTCATTCTATGGGTGGTCACGGCGCCTTGATTTGTGCGTTGAAGAATCCGGGCAAGTATCAATCTGTCTCGGCGTTCGCGCCTATTGTCAATCCAACCAATTGTCCTTGGGGCGAAAAAGCGTTTACCGGTTACCTAGGCAAAGACAAAGCCACTTGGAATGAATGGGATTCTACCTTATTAATTGAGGGCGCAAGTGAACGCTTACCTTTGTTTATCGACCAAGGCGAAGCCGACAATTTTTTGCTGGAACAACTCAAACCAGACGCCCTAGAAGCCGCCTGTGAAAAAGTCGGTCATCCGATTACGTTACGTCGTCAACCGGGTTACGATCACAGCTACTTCTTCATCGCCAGTTTTATCGATGAGCACCTAGAACACCATTCCAGAGCCTTGAGTTAATCCTAAATTAGCTTCTCTTAGAATCGACAAAGGCGAGCTACGGCTCGCTTTTTTATTGACTAAAAAAAAATATTTAAAAAACACGTAGGGAGGCATGCGCAAAGCGTAATTCACCGTTTTTTCAGGTTGGTCTTTAGGCCAAAAAGAGTAGATATTGCCGGTTCGAAGATGACTCAAACCAAGCGACGTTTAAACTGGTTTTGTCAATCTTTGCTGATGTGGAGGGGGAATGGGCCGGCCCTCCGCTTGTTTGATATTTGCTAAGAGAGAATAAAAGCCTTGTGAGCCGAACATCATGTTCAGCTCACAAGTTGAATATTTAAGCGAATACGAAGTATTTGCGAACCGTTTCTACTACTTCCCAAGTGCCTTTCATGCCCGGTTCGATGACAAAAACATCCCCAGCCTTTAGGTGTTTTGGCTCTTCGCCTTCTGGGGTGATGATGCAGTAACCTTCCAAGAAGTGGCAAAACTCCCATTTGTCATAGTTCACTTCAAATTTACCTGGCGTGCAAATCCAAGTGCCCATTATTTTGCTGCCGTCTTTTGAAAGGTAGGCGTTTAGGTTCACAGTATGTGGATCGCCACCAATACGAGTCCATTTTGTTGCGTTTACCACAGGTGTTGGGCAAGTTTCGCGCATAACGGTGATAAAGTCAGACATAGCCGCTCCAGATTATATAACGAGTTAAAGGTGGGTCATTGTATGGCGGCTATGAAGTATGAGTTTGTCTGTTTACGTCATAAATAGCGTTTAATTGGTTTAGAAAAAAACATCTCCAAAATAAGGTTAAGTCACAGGCTTGAGTGGAAGTCGTAGCGTTAAAGAATCTCGGGAAATACTAATCTGTCTCGGCGTTCGCACCAATCGTGAATCCAACTGATTGCCCTTGGGGGAAAAGCGTTTACTGGTTATTGCCTAGCCATTTGGCTTATCGTAATTTGTGTTCTACTATTTTGATTGACCAGATGACTGTCTAAATCAATATAAGATCCTTTAACCCTTTAAATGGAGTATGACGTTGAAGAAAATAACCATAATGGCGCTATTATTTTTGATCCCTCAATTATCGATGGCGGCGTTGATAAACGAAATGCAAACATGCCAAGGGCTCATCGAACATATCGATAAGAAACTGGATGAAACGGGTTCTAAATATGACAAAGGTGCAGTAAAAAAAATTCGTAATGGGCTAGAAGGTTATAATCAATATATTCAACGTGACATTGTGACTCCGGGGTTATTGAAGTACAGCGGTGGCGATCAATCTAAAGCGAAGGCGATGCAAGAACAGGTTGATGCGTATAAGAAAACAGTCGCTAAACGATACGACCTTACCTACCCTCAAAACGAAATATTTATGAATCATGCCATGGCGGTAAACGAATGCGCGAAACAAGCTGTGCCTTCTGGTCAAGAGCTAGAAGATTTAAAAGAAGCGCTTAACCTAATGGTCGAGTTTGCGCAATAAATTGAAGTTTGAGCCAGATTCTAACTCTTTAAGACTAATCTCAAAAACAGGCCCAAGCATGCAATCTCTAGAACAATTAATAACATTACGTAAAACACTTCACCAGAACCCAGAACTTTCTAATCAAGAAGAAGCAACAGCGGTTCGAATACTCAATGAGTTTAAGTGTTTTTCACCGGATGAAATCGTCACAGACCTTGGTGGTACTGGGCTTGCCTTTGTTTTTAATGGGGCCGATAGTGGTCCAACGACTTTGATTCGCAGCGAATTAGACGCGTTGCCAATCGAAGAAACCAATACCTTTTCGCATCGTTCGCAAGTAAAAGGCGTTTCTCATAAATGTGGTCACGATGGGCACATGAGTATTGTGACGGCGCTGGGTGCGGAATTGGCAAAATCTCGGCCACAGAAGGGTCGTGTCGTGCTGTGTTTTCAGCCAGCCGAAGAAACGGGGATGGGCGCGATTCAAGTGGTGAACGATGTATGTTTTGCTACCCTCAAACCGGATTATGCGTTTGCTCTGCACAACTACCCAGGATTAGCACTAGGTAAAGTGGCTGTGCGGGCGGGTACGTTTAATTGCGCTTCGAGAGGCATGATTATCCATTTAAAAGGCAAAACGTCTCATGCGGCGCATCCTGAGAGTGGAGTTAGCCCTGCCAATGCCATGTGCCAGATCATTCAAGAGCTAAACACCTTGCCTGCTAAACTAACGCAACAAAATATAGGAGGGCGGCATTGGGTGACGGTGATTCACGCCAAATTGGGCGATATCGCTTTTGGTACTGCGCCGGGTGACGCCGTGGTGATGGTGACGTTGCGCAGTGAAAGTAATGAAGGTATGCACACTTTAATAGAGCAGGCAGAGGCTTTTTCGCGACGGTTGGCTGAGCAAGAAGGGTTGAGCATTTCGTTTGAATACGATGACGTATTTCAAGCCAGTGTAAACTCTCAAATAGGCTGTGATCTTGTTGTGAATGCCTGTGAAACCATGAAAACACCTTATTTATTATTGGATGAGCCAATGCGCTGGTCTGAAGACTTTGGGCAGTTCACTGCAACCGCGAAAGAAGGTGCCATGTTTGCCTTGGGCGCAGGTCAAACTAGTCCACAATTACACAACCCAGATTATGATTTCCCCGATTCATTGATTCCGATTGGTCGGGACATTTTTTTGGACATCATTCGTCAATTAAATGGTTTAGAAGGCTAGGTGAAGAAACAGAAGATAAAGATAGGGTAAACACTCAAGTCATTGGAAAACACGAACATACTGCTTTAAAGTGTCTTAAAGAATAGTCATGGATAAGAGGCGTAATCATGGATAACTATTTATTGTTTGTGGGGGTGGCTGTTGCAACCATTTGTTTGCCTGGACCGGCGGTCCTTCTTACGATTAATAACTCTATTCAAAAGGGTGTCTTAAAAACACTGGCGGGGATTTCCGGTGTGACGTTGGGGATTTTGTTGGTCGCGACGATATCGGCGACCAGTTTGGGCATTATTTTAGCCAGTTCAGCGATGGCATTTGGTGTGGTGAAAATAGTTGGGGCCGTTTATCTGGTGTACCTTGGCATTAAAATGTGGCGTAGCAAAGCGCCTCGTAGCATTGACCTAGGAGACAAGCACAGCTCGTTTTGAAATGCTTCGCAGAAGACTTTTTGGTGTCCATGACGAACCCTAAAGCAGTGGTGTTTTTTATGTCTATCTTTCCTCAGTTTATCGATTTGAACCAAGAATATTCTCCACAGTTTATTCTGCTCGCTGTGACTTTTAGTGTGTTGTCGGTGTGTATTTATAGTGTGTATGCTGCGACAGCGTCTTTGGCGAAAACCAAGTTGTCGTCCCAAAAAGGACATGCGGTTCTAAGCAAAGTCAGCGGTAGTGTGTTTGTTGGCTTTGGTGTTGGATTAGCGGCTTCCAGTCGGTAATTTACTCCCGACGATTTTGGGCCTTACGCTGTTGCGTTTAAAGGTTACGTTCATTTATTACGAAGGTGTTCAATGCAGTATTCTATTCTTATTACAGGTTGTTCAACAGGTATTGGCTTGGAAGCCGCCAGAATGCTTCAGGACCGGCAGTTTCTCGTTGTGGCCAGTTGCCGCAAACAAAAAGACGTAGACGCATTAAAAGCTCAGGGTATAAAGCATGTTGTACAGTTAGATTTGGCAGACTCGAATTCGATTGCAAAAGGGCTGGAAGAGACATTAGCCATTACTCATGGGCATTTGTTTGCCCTGTTTAATAATGGCGCTTATGGTCAGCCTGGTGCGGTGGAAGATTTGCCTGTTGATGTACTAAGAGCGCAGTTTGATAGTAACTTCTTTGGCACTCATGAACTGACAACAAAAGTGCTTAGCATCATGTTAGCCCAAGGTTATGGCCGGATCATTAATAACAGTTCGGTGCTTGGTTTAGTTGCCGCGCCGTTTAGAGGGGCTTATAACGCGAGCAAGTTTGCCTTAGAAGGGTTAACAGACACGTTACGTTTAGAGTTATTTGATACACCGATAAAGGTGAGTTTGATTGACCCAGGCCCAATCGAAAGTCACTTTCGTGCCAATGCGTTGACCGCGCTAAAAGACAATATCGATATGGTGAACAGTCGCCATCAAAAAGGTTACGAAGAAGCGATAGCAAGGCTCAGTAAAGAAGGTGCGACGTCATCGCAAACATTGCCAGCCAGTGCGGTGGTTAAAAAATTGATTCATGCTTTAGAATCAAAACGGCCTAGAGCGCGCTATTACGTAACAACGCCAACCTACGCGGCGGTCTTCATGAAACGAGTATTGCCAACGTGTTTGTTAGACTGGGTGATGCGTCGCCAAGGCGCTTAGGGTTCTTGTTGATTTTCATTAAACTGCTTTAGCCAATCGGTGATGGCCGACAAATAGGCAGTTTGAGCGGGCTGATGCGATAGGTACAAATCATGGAAGCCCTTCGGAATAGAGGCGGTTGTTAGGTGATTAAAGGTCCTGTTAGCAGCGTCTTGCATGCTATCGACGTCTAATACACCATCGCCTTGTTGGGTTTCTTCTACGGTTGATTTCCCTATTGTGCTGATTTTTGAATGACATAACAAAGTTGGAATGTCTATTTTTTGATTGGCAAGATTACGTTGTGCAAAGATAATTTCTCGCAGCCAATGGAAAGATAAATCAAACCCCTCTGCTGGCTTCCAATCCAATCGATAATCCCATTCTCCACCAAACTTACGGTGCAGCGTTTTCGAGTAAATATTGATTTTTTTGGCTCGTAAATACAAAAAAGGTAAAGCAGAAACTAAGGCTCGAATGGACCAGCTTATCTTATTGAGTACCAACGGTGGAAAGGGAAGTGCAAGAAATGGGCTGTTTAGAATGAGGCCACTGACAGCTGGAAACGCTTTGTTGTAATGACTGGCTCGTTCAGGCAAGGCGAAGGGTTGTGCCAAGTAAGTAGACACGACTAAGCCACCGGTGGAGTGTCCTAGTATGACAACGTCATTAACGCCGTCTTGTTTCATCGTGGCTAAGGCAATGTCTAAGTCTTGGCTGTATTGCTCAATCGAATCACACCAATTGGGTGGTGTTGAAGGGCGAATAGAGCGCCCATAGCCTTGTAAGTCGACGGCGTAGAAACGATAGCCAAGGTGAATAAAGTGCTCAGCCAGACCCGTTTGAAAAAAATAGTCTGTATAACCGTGGACATACAAAATGGCTTTTTCGGCGTTTGGGTTGCCAACATGGTGAATGAGCGTGCTATGAACTTGGGTTTTTGGGCCTGAAAAGGCAAAAGTGCGAGCAATAAAGTCGGCACCTAATAGGTCTTCACATTTGTTAACTTGTTTCCAGTGTTGTCCTATTGATGCGCTCATCTTGCTTTCCTTTATCGTTAGCCGAAAATATTGTCGCCTAGTTGGTCTATGGTCAACTTGGTTTTGCGAAGCGTGATTTGAATGCACTCGTCACGATTTGGCATTAAGTCTGAGCGAATGAATTTGTGTGTTTTTTGATCTTCGCCTTCTCCTTTAGTGATAGTCGCTGCAACTCTAAATTGACCGCCGTCTTTCATTGGTGCGGGGACGATTGAAAAACCTTTATATTCTATTGTTTCTTCTGCTTTTTCTGGTGCGCTTTCGCCGCCTGAAAATAGACCTTTAAGGCCAGATAAAATACCCATTAATTTATTCTCCTATGTTTGACGCTATTGTTTGGGGATTTTGCGTATTAGTCAAATATTCTTAGATAATTTTGCTTTTTTAACAAATTGACCATAGCAAGAATGTAAGGTTAAAGAAAAAATGAGTTTGCTTCTGCTTGCTGTATACTCCTCCAAAATCGTTAATTGAAGAACAGGATTAGATTAATATGAGCGAAACACAAGTTAATAACCCATTGCATGGTTTGAAGTTAGAAAAGGTCGTAACGGATCTAGTAGAGCATTATGGCTGGGAGGAGTTGTCTATTCGTATCAACATTAATTGTTTTAAAAGTGATCCATCGGTAAAATCCAGTCTAAAGTTTTTACGTAAAACACCTTGGGCGAGAGAAAAAGTAGAAGCGTTGTTTTTAGAGACATTTACTCACTAATTACGTATTTGATTTCGTCCTTCATGCTTAGCTTGATAAAGCTTCACATCGGCCGCTCTCAGGAAATCGGTAAATTCTTGCCCTGGTTGTAACGAACTGATGCCAATGCTAACGGTGAGTGTGATTGCATCTGTATGGCTATGGAATGCTGCTTGCTCAATCGTTTTCCTAATGACTTCAGCCTGTTCATAGGCTTGTGTATCGCTTATTCCCTTTAATAAAACAACAAACTCCTCGCCACCTAAACGGTAGACGCTTAGGCCTTGCATGGAGTGTTTAATTTCATTGGCGACCTTAATAAGCACGGAGTCGCCAATGTCATGGCCAAATTTATCATTGATGGTTTTAAAGTGGTCGACATCAATGATAAGCATGTGAATGCTTTCCGCTTTTTTGCGGACGGCGCTAAAGTCTGCTTTTAGTGCGTGGCGGTTTTGTACGCCGGTTAACGCGTCTTGTAGTGCAAGAGCTCGTAGAAATAGACTTGTTTTTTGTCGTTGGACTTCGTAAATGTGGCACATTAACCAAACAGAAGAGTAAGCCAAAGTGAAGTTGAAAACGGTTCGATAGGGCATAAAAAGGCTTGTGTCTGTTCGAAGGTATAAAATGGCAGCGGAAAACATGACAATCATGGCGCTAAAGCAAAAGCCTTTTTTTAACCCAAATAAGTTGTAGTACCAAAGTGGTAAGGCGAGGCTCCAAAAGATCGCGCCAGCCCAAAACTCCATTAATGATGCAGACGCTAAAATATTGAAGGTTAAAAGTGCCATTAAAGTATAGCTTTGCCATGGCTGATAGCGCTCTTTTAATGAAGAATAAAAGCAATAGCCACTAAAGGCAGCCACAATGATTTGTACAGCGCCGAGCCCTATTTTTTGCATCAACAGCATGTTTAATAAAAAATACACGCTGTGTAATGCACACACTAGAATGCTTAACCATTTATGTAATGCTTCAGGTGGTACGGAGGTTTGTGGATGTTGTTGAGTACTCATTAACGGTTTCGCTTAAGAACAATAAATGTAAACTAACGTGGCTTTGCATTTTTGCTGTTATACAGCCTCGGTAAGGCTAATAGAGCTGTAGTGCACTAGATTGCGTCCTTCATTTTTTGCAGAATAGAGGTTTTTATCGACAACACGCAAAAATTCTCCGAAAGTTTGCCCTTTTTTGAGCTCTGCGATACCAATACTAACCGTTATTTCTATGTTGTTTTGGTGGGATCTAAAAATATTTTTTTCAATGCGTTTACGAATCGACTCTGCAAACTCATACGCTTGCGTTGAGGTGCTATTTTGAATAATAAGAAATTCTTCACCACCAATTCGATAAACATGATGGTTCTCTGTGCAACTTTGAAGTAACTCTGCCATTTCCACCAGAACGGAGTCACCAACATCGTGTCCGAATTCGTCATTCACGCTTTTAAAATGGTCAATATCAATCATCAGCAATCTTGTTTCACTTTGCTCTTGATTGTATCTATCTTGAAAAGGGTCCATTGCCTTTTTATTAAAATCATCAAAGAAAAATTTTAATGCATGACGATTTTTAGCGCCCGTTAATGGGTCAGAAAACGCCATATCATGCAATATTTGACTACTTTTTGTGTATTGCGTTTCATATAAATAACAGACGGCATAAGACAGAAAATACGCGAGCGAAAAATTCAGTACGGACCGATGGGGAATATAACTTTCTATGTCTGACTTGATGAATAAGAGCGCAATAGCTGGAAGAGATAGTAAAATGGTGTAAACAAGGCCTAGCTTTGGTCCTGCTAATAAACAGTATAACGGCGGTAAAATAATGAGCCAATAAACGGAGCCTGCTCTTAAATCAGCAGAATAAAATACGTAAAAAATAGTGACCGTTAAAGAAGTAATTAACATATAGCCATGCCATTTTTTAATCTTCCCTTGATGCGCTGAATAGAAAAAATACAGGTTCAATAGACCAAAAAACGCTTCTGTTAAGCCAATAGTAGTCTGCTTTAAAATGACAACATTCAGAAAACTGAAAAAAAGAATGATGACGCCCGTGCTTAGGCTAAGCCACTTATGTAAGGTGTGTCTCGTTTCTAATAATAAAGAGTCTGCTTGAATGCTCATTTATCCGCTTTCTACATATATAATAGTTAGTTATTTTTCAGAAAACATATTCTCTCTTAAAAATATAGGTGAGTTATATTTATTTGAGTAACAATTTGTTATCAATAGGGGTGAACGTGTCGGCAGAATTGATCAAAGACTGTGCCGTTAGGGCTTCTACACCATACACTTCAACCTTGGTTTGATATTTTTCTCTCAGTGTTCTAGCCAGTATGTCAAAGTCACCGTCGCCAGAAACCAATACGAGCACATCGCTGTCTTTACCATGTTCTATTCCATCGATCGCAATACCAACATCCCAATCACCTTTTGCGGACCCATCGGATCGTTGAATAAACGGTTTTAATTTCACCTCAAAGCCGATAGCTCGAAGAATATTCTGAAATTGACGTTGTTTTTCATCGCCTCTGTCTATGGCGTAAGCAATGGCTTTTATAACGTCTCGGCCTTGAGTAGCTTGTTGCCAAAACGTGTTGTAATCGAAAGAACGTCCAAAAGCCTGTCGGGTTGTGTAATAGACATTTTGAACATCGACTAAAATCGTTACATTGCTCATGCTTTTCCTAGAGATAGTGTGAGGGGGAGAACACGTTACAAGTATTCGTATTGAAAAGAAATCATAAAGCTAGGTGAGTGTAGGGAGATAAACGAAAAAGAATCCCCATAATGCATAGAGAGTCCGCTTCTGGCTGGATAAAATATTGAATAAGGAATCATTGAATATGTCAGGATTTGAACCCGAAAATCGCGTTAGGCCGCTAACACCAAGAGAAGAAAATGCCAAAAGCAACGTCGTGATTGCGTATGTTTTTATGCTGTTAGGAATATTCACCGGTGTTTTTTGGTTAATCGGTGCTATTTGGGCAATGGTAAAAGTAAATGAAGCCCGCGGAACACTGTTTGAAGATCACTACACCAACATTATTAGTACATTTTGGTGGGGAATCTTTTTGAGTGTGATTGGCGTGATACTAGCTTTCTTTTTTATTGGTTATATCTTGTTATTTGGTGTCTGGGTTTGGTCGATTTTTAGAATGGTAAAAGGCATTGCCAGAGCCACGTCTAACCAGTCCTATCAGGTAATGTTTAACCCTTTTTAGGCAATCGTTTCTCAGTCAGCGCCGCTAAGTTTCCCACATAGCGGCGCTGACAAAATGCCAGTTAGTTGTTGGTTATTGTCATATTACTGTCTTTGTACAGCCTTTCCTCGCGTGTTGATAAAGCCAGTTCTTTTACACTTATTGGTGAAGAAGGTGACAAAGACAATGTCAATGTTTCCGGTTTACTTAAGAAAGCCCAAATGGCACTAGCAATCTGCTTGGCTTCTTTTGAATCTGCGGCGGCGAGCCCTAACGCTTGGCTTCTAAATGCAAGAAGGTCTAGCTGTGCCTGTTTAGACTCTTGTCCGATAGCAGGCTGAGGAAACAGGTGATTGATTAATCCAGACTCTGTGTATACCACGTCTAAAGAGCGAAGTTTAATGGCCTCACCATACATAATGAGAATGGCTTCAGGTTGCCCTAGGGCAAACGACGCGATGATGTCTGAGCGCAGCTCTGGCATGTTAATGGTTTGATCTAATAGATTGATATTGGACGACAATGATATTTCCCCGACGTCTTTGATATCCAATTTGAATTGTGACAATACTTTCTCGCCTTCAGCCTTTGAAGAAAAAGACCCTTTGCCTAACAGTGTTTCAATGCCTGCGGCACGCATCCCTCGTCTCATATTACGAGAAACGCTGTCGATTGGGCTTCTTTGAATCCAGAAATCCACGTCTAAATCCGGGTATTTAATCGGATATTGGTTGAGCGAAATCCGTGCGAATCGCAACCAAGGCGCGCTGTCTGCCCCAAAACGAACATTCTCAAGCGAAGGCGTTAACGTGAACGGATCAAAGTGAATACTTTCATAATGAACAAAAGAAGTTAACCCTGAGCGCTCTAGCTGTTCTTGTATTTTGTGTTCTGCGTATTGTGCGCCATAACGC